>Ga0222665_1000959_pt1 | contig 14802 bp, 14 predicted proteins | sample AntAcemetagen653_FD_179853 | JGI IMG/M metagenome (GOLD analysis project Ga0222665, IMG submission 179853) | Saline water microbial communities from Ace Lake, Antarctica - #653 | ecosystem: Environmental > Aquatic > Non-marine Saline and Alkaline > Saline | place: Antarctica: Ace Lake...
TTGACTTTCTTGATGTTTTGAATAATACGTCCCGGCATAGCTCCGATATAAGTTTTCCTGTGCCCGCGTAGCTCCGATTCATCACGTAAACCACCGAGAGACATTCGTATATATTTTCTTTTTACGGCTCTCGCAATTGATTTACCGAGGGATGTTTTTCCAACTCCCGGAGGCCCTACAAAGCATAGAATGGGTGATCGCATATCGTTTTTTAACTTCATTACGGCTAAATGTTCGATAATTCTTTCTTTAACTTTTTCAAGTCCGTAATGATCATGATCAAGGATTTTCTGTGCTCTCTGTAAACTATAATTGCCCTTAGTAACTTGGTCCCATGGAAGTTCGACAAGAGTTTCAACATAATTCATCTGAATTGAATGTTCAGCGGCAGAAGGATTCATTCGTTGCAGTTTCTTCAATTCTTTCAAAAAAGTTTCGCTTACTTCTTTCGACCATTTTTTATTCTTTGCTTTTTTCGTAATCTCACTTATTTCCTGTTCGTTTGGAGCTCCACCCAATTCTTCCTGAATTGTTTTTAATTGCTGATTTAAAAGATAATCTCGCTGCTGTTTATCAAGATCAACTTTTACTTTGCTTTGAATTTGTGTTTTAAGCTCAAGCATTTGCAATTCCTTGGTTAGTGAAGAAAGCAAAATATTTGCCCTTTCCTTAATATCAGTAAGTTCAAGAATTTTTTGTTTTTCTAAAACGCTAATATTTAGGTTAGAAGAAATAAAGTTTATAAGAAAAACATGGCTCTCAATATTATTTATTGCAAATGAAGCTTCGCTCGGAATATTTGGAGAATGTTTGATTATTTGTATCGAAAGATCTTTTAAAGAGGATAATAGAGCACTAAATCCTTTATCTTTAATATCAATCTCATCATTAATAATTTTTGTAACTTTTGCTTTAAAATATGGTTTGGTTTGCACATATTCCTGTACTCTAAACCTGCTTTTCCCTTGAATAATTACAGTAGTACTTTCATCAGGCATTTTTAATACTTTCAAAACGTGGGCAACCGTACCTACTTTATTCAAATCCTCTGTTGTAGGGTCTTCAACATCAATATCTTTCTGAGCTATAACGCCAATAATCTTATCTTTTTTATTGGCATCTTGTATTAATTTGATAGATTTATCTCTTCCAACAGTAATTGGAATCACTACCCCTGGAAATAATACGGTATTTCTTAACGGAAGTATTGGAATATGTTCGGGAATTTTTTCGGAACCCATTTGTTCTTCGTCCTCTGACGAAAGTAAAGGGATAAATTCAGCTTCAGAATTAAAATCTGAAAGATTAAACATGATATTATTAAATTCAGAATTCATATTTTCTTTTTAAGTCAATTTGTCAGTAATAATTTATGACAACTTTGCAAATTAATTAAATAATTTATCAATTGGTTTAATTACCAGACAATTATTTTGTGTCCTTTTTTCTATTAATTTTCAATATTATTTTTAAAAAATAATTTTTAACAATGTCAAGTAATATGCCAAAACAAATTTAATAATAAAATAAAACTTCCAACATAAAGTTATTTTATTGAAAATTTATTATTTGTATCTTTGCGAATGCAAAATAAAGATTTATAATATTTGTATGTAAGGTAAGGCTTGATTTTTTAGCTTAATCTTAAAACAAAATAAATTATTTTTAGGATGGATTTTGAATTAATTACAAAGCAGGTTTGCGAAATATCACAAGAAGTTGGTGAATTTTTAAAAAAAGAGATTCACAATATTGTCCCAAAAGATATTGAGGAAAAAGGAAAACATGATTTCGTAACCTATGTTGATAAGACATCTGAGAAAATGATTGTAGAAAAACTTTCAAAAATACTACCGGAAGCCGGGTTTATTACTGAGGAAAATACAGCTTCAATTAAAGGTACACGCTTCCAATGGATTATTGACCCGCTGGATGGAACAACAAATTATATTAATTCAATTCCTTTATATTCAACAAGTATTGCCCTTATTGACCGGAAGGAAATTGTCGCGGGGGTCATTAATGAAGTTAATTTGAATGAATGTTTTTATGCATGGAAAGAAAGCCCCGCTTACTTAAATGAATCTGAAATTAAAGTTACCAAAACAAATTCTCTTGATAATGCCTTACTTGCTACGGGTTTTCCTTATTATGATTATGGGAGGTTGAATGAATATTTGGAATTGTTTAAATATTTAATTGAAAACACCTCCGGAATCAGGCGTCTCGGCTCGGCTGCCGTTGATATGGCATGGGTTGCATGCGGACGCTTTGATGGTTTCTATGAATATGGATTAAGCCCCTGGGATGTGGCCGCAGGCACAATTATTGTTAAACAAGCAGGAGGGAAAAATAGCGATTTCTCAGGAGGAAATAATTTTATTTTCGGAAAAGAAATCATCTCAACAAACTCAAAAATTCATAAAGATTTTAATTGTTTGTTATTAAAATATTTTAATAAATAAAATTGATTATCAGCGATATAAATATGGACAAAAATAACACAGACTTAAAAGAGCTTAATGAAAAATTGAGGACAAAAGACAGTCCCGTAAGAAGTATTCTTAAAGCATTTAGTTGGAGAATAATAGCAACATTCACAACTTTTGTTATCAGTTATATGATTTTCAGAAGATATACTGAACGAACAGTTGATGAAAGTATTGAAAATGCTACTTTGATTGCAAGTATTGAGTTTGGGGCAAAAATCATTTTTTATTATTTGCATGAAAGGCTTTGGACAAATATTCGATGGGGAAAATATTGGAAAAGAACATATTGGAAAAGTAAAGCATGGAAAAAGCTTTATAATAAAAAACATTCGGAAGAATTGTGATCAAAATGAAGTAGAAAAATGAAATCTGAATCTCATATTTTTAAATTGTTTTATATGGAAAAGAAATATCTAAAATTAAATAATATTAAAGCATATATAACTGCTTCAAATAGTTTAAAAGTTTTATCTTTTTTTTTATTTATATTTTTAATTGTGTTTACAAATCAGGTAAATGCCGATGAAACGCAAAAGGATAAGAAAACTAAAGTTTATAAATTTGATATTAAAGAAGAAATTGCACCACCGGTTTGGCGAAAAACGAAAAATGCTTTTTTACAGGCAAAAGACACCAATGCCGATCTGATTTTGATTCACATGAATACTTATGGTGGAATGCTTGATGCTGCCGATTCTATAAGAACGATAATTTTACATTCACAAATACCTGTTTATGTTTTTATTGATAATAATGCTGCTTCTGCGGGTGCTTTAATATCAATTGCTTGTGATAGCATTTATATGCGTTCGGGAGCCAATATCGGAGCAGCAACCGTTGTTGATCAAACCGGAAAGCCGCTTCCTGATAAGTATCAGTCGTATATGCGTTCAATGATGCGATCAACGGCAGAAGCTAAGGGACGAGACCCTGAAATTGCCCAGGCAATGGTTGACCCAAGAATTTATATTGAAAATATTAGCGACACAGGCAATGTTTTGACATTCACTACTTCGGAAGCTATTAAGCATGGATATTGCGAGGGCAAAGCAGAAAGCATTCAGGAAGTACTTGAAGATGCGGGTTTCCATAATTACGAAATAATTGAGCAGAAGCTAACACCACTTGATAAATTCATTGGCTTTTTGATAAATCCGATGATTAGTGGAGTGCTGATTATGATAATAATGGGTGGAATTTATTTTGAATTACAATCGCCGGGAGTGGGGTTCCCTCTTTTAGCTTCAATTATTGCTGCGTTATTATATTTTGCACCCCATTATATTGAAGGACTTGCAAATAATTGGGAAATACTGATTTTTATAATAGGAGTAATTCTGGTAGCAGTCGAAATTTTTGTCATTCCCGGATTTGGAGTGGCCGGAATTGCAGGAATAATGTGCATTATCATTGGCCTGACTCTTTCAATGGTTGAGAATTTTGGATTTGATTTTTTATATATTAATTATACTCAATTGATTAAATCATTTTTTATTGTCATAATTGCTACTTTTTTATCTCTGATTTTGTCATATTACATAAGTAAAAAAATATTTACTTCAACAGTTTTTGGACAATTGGCGCTTGCAAGTACTCAGCAGGTTAAAGATGGATTTACTTCAGCCGATGCCGAATATTTAACAATGATAGGAAAAACCGGATATGCAAAAACTATTCTCAGGCCTGCCGGAAAAGTTGTGATTGAAGATGAAATTTTTGATGCAACTGCCGAATCAGGATTTATTGATGAAGGTGAGAAAATTGAGGTGATAAAATATGAAACAGGCCAACTTTTTGTTAGAAAAACTGAATCCTGATTTAAAGAGGGAAATAAGGGGAATAAAGGTATAATGGAAATATCGAATAGGGATGGCATCTCTCAGGAGAAGTGAAAATAGAATCATCTCACACTGAAACTCAAAAAGAGATGCCATCCCTACATTAGTCGAACAGCTTTGTGCAATGGGAAATACAGGTATAAGGGAAATATTGGAAATATGGAGACTTTTATATTTTTTGTCTCAAATACCTTTATACCCCTATACACTGATGATTAAGTTCATATAATATCAAAAATGGAAAACCGCATTAAATTATTAAAAGAAGACATCACAAAACTAAAAGTTGATGCAATTGTAAACGCAGCAAACACATCTCTTCTTGGTGGGGGAGGAGTTGACGGGGCGATTCACAGGGCTGCAGGTATACAACTTCTTCAAGAATGTCGAACTTTAAACGGATGCCCGACAGGTGAAGCAAAAATCACAAAAGCTTATATGCTTCCTGCAAAATTTGTAATCCATACCGTTGGCCCCGTTTGGAGAAAAGATTCAAGTAAAGTAGATGAACTTCTAACAAATTGTTATAAAAACAGCCTTACGATTGCAAAAGAAAATAATTGTAAAACTATTGCTTTTCCAAATATTAGCACAGGTGTCTATCATTTTCCAATGAAAGTGGCAGCCGAAATTGCTGTTAAAGAAGTGAAGAGTTTTCTGGAAAACGAAAGCTCAATTGAAGAAGTTATTTTTGTTTGTTTCGATTTAGAGAATTATAATATTTATAGGGAATTAATAGATTTGAAATAAATTTTAACCAATTTCTTTTTTTTTCATTCCCGGAATTTCCAATAAAAACGTAATACGCTCCAAAAACGGGTAATAGTCCAATCCCGAATCCTTTCGGGAGCAAGATTAATGCGGCTGCGCCGAATAATCCTGTCTATTTGTTACTAACTGTAATTTAATCACTAAAAACGTTTTTTAAATCTTGCCTACCAACAATAGCCATAATTTCTACAATGTCATTATTAACTTTGAAATATATACTATCAGAACCGCAGACACAGCGCCTATATCCTGTTCTTATATAATCAACTGATTCAAATGAAAATGGTCGTTGAGCTATAATGTTAAAATACTCAAAGAAAGTATTAAAATATTTGTCAGCTTGTGTCAATCCAAATTGCTTAACTCCGTATTGATGAATTCTAATTAAGTCTTCCTTGGCAACATTACTTAATCTATATTTAGTCATTTAATAAAGACTTAGATTTTAATAATATTTGCTCTTTATCATCAGTAGTAAATCCACTTTTTTCAGCTTTTTCCAATTTAGAACTTATCCAGTCAATTTGTCGTTGTTGTTTTCTTGCTTGGCGCACTAAATCATTAACAAGTTCGCTTTTGCTCGAATACTCTTTACTTTCAACTTGATCTTTTAACCATTCGTCATTTGGTTGCGTAAATGAAATACTTTGTCTATTCATAACTTTTATTTGGTGTAAAAATACACCAAAAATTCATCAAATGCAAAGATAGTTGTAAAATTAGTCATTAATTTATTAAATCTGTGTCCTGATTTATTATAAGTTGGTAACGGTAGCGGTATGTTGCGTATCCCGCAGGGTATGCACTATAGCGTGTGTTGAACTAAACCCTTTCATGGGGGGACTTAGTTTGGAAAAATGTTTAAACTTAAACGATAAATTAAAAATTAATATTATACCAAAACAAGAAAAGTTCTTTAATTATTACAGAAGATCACAAGCGAAAAATTAAAAGTTTTACTTCACCAAAAGTATTCCACGGTGAACAATCCCCGGAAAATCGATTCCCGAAAATTTTTAGGTAAAACATTTAAAACCTTCGATAAGTACATAGCTGCATGGGGTGTGGTTCAACATATCCTGCCTGGGTTTCCGCTATTGCGGAACAGGATTTACAGACTGCTTAGAGTACTATTTATTGTGTACTGGCCTTTTTATTTTTTTCCTAAAACTATTCTATTGTAACAGTCGTCACACCATTCGTTCTCAGGATTTTTCTCCTTTTTTGTTACCAAATTGATTTTGTAGTTTTCGCCACAGTGCGTACACTTTTTCGTTATCCAATTCTTTGGATCGTTGTGTTCTTTTTCGAACCATTCTTCTTTTGCTCTTCCCATAATTTTTACTTTGTTTTATTATTATATATTTTATTTCCAAAAAGTTTTAAAATCAAAGGACTAAATATTAGTTCTGGTAAAACTGCTGGTAAATAGATAAACAAAAACATAATGTCTATCGGTAAATGCCAAAATGCCCAAACAAAATATGAACTGATTATGGTTAGGATCCTAGTCAAAATAACAACCATCATACTTGTCCAAAATGATTTCTTATTTCTCCAAAGAATATAAGCCTGAAAAACAGCACCCGATAGAAAAGTAATAGACCCTAAAAACAGAATCAATTCTAAAAGTTCAATTATTGGAGTCGGCTCTTGTTCCATTATTTGTCAATATTTGGCTTTTATTTCGTTTTAGGTTTATCTTTTAGTAGAATTAACCTTCTTGGTTCTCTTCTTTCTAAAATGTTAGGAATTCGTTCTTCGACAAGTCCTTTTCTTCCATCCTTTGGATTTTTTTCTCGACCATTCTTGACATCAATTGTTGTCATAATATTAACGCACAAAATGTTTTGTTCTATTCCTGTTTCCTTTTCTAACTTCTTAATCTCTTCTTCTGCTTTCTTTCTATATCCATAATAGTCAAATGTCCCATTACATTCGTTTGGATATTGATTTTTTAATTTTAAAAGAGATTCTTCTATGATTTTCATAACGGAATTAGCATACTTAATAGCTTCTTTTTTAGTTGGTATATAACCTTTATGAATGACGCTATTTCTAAATGGAATTTCATTATTACAATTTAGCAATAAAGGTTCTTCTCCGAATGTGTGCATATAAAGCATTATGTAAGCACCTAGTTGTCTTTCTGATTGACTTGAAATTTTTTTCCAAGAGTTATCAATTAAATCAAAATCAATTTTCGATACTTTTAAAATCGTTTTGACAAAGAATTCAAAATATCTTTCCATTGCTGAAGTTAACGAAGAAACAGATTCACGATAATATCCATCAACTATTGCATTTAATCCATATTCGAATAGAATCTCGAAGTTTATATTGTCAATAATTGTTTTTGAATTATGACCTTTCAAACAAGTAAATTCATAAATCCCATTATTGTTGACTTGCTCAAATGGAGTAGGTATTGAAGTTCCGTCAAATGTTTTAGGTTCTCCTTTATCGACTTGTTCCATTATGCAGTCAAAACAGGCTAAATCTAATAACATCATAATTTATTAGTTTTTTGGTTACTCAGCTTGTGCCACAACTTCTTATATGTACACCTTTTGTGTTCATATCCAACAACCATACTGTGGATATATACACCTTTATGTTGTTTATATTTCCAATTCATTTTGTAAAGATATAAAAATTATTATTAAATATTAAAAATATTGGGTAGTTGTTTTGGTGGGTGGGGGTTGGAAGGGGATGTAGTTCAACTTGGACTCATCGCTGGGTGTAAGCAGTAACTTGCAACCCTCAGTTTTTCGCAAAAGCAAATCGTCAATTTCCCTCTAATTTCTCAATCTTTCAAGTGTCGTTGGATTATAATTAACCTTAGAAACCTTATTAGTAAAATATATAGCATCAAATGATTTTAGAGGAATGCAAGTCATTTCAAAACCTTGTGCACGGATTAAGTTTTTTGAATTTAACCACTTTTTAACTTCTGCACTTTCTGATTTTCCTTTCAAATCAAGAAGAAAGTATTCCGTTTTTAGTTTGGCAAGAGTTCCGTCAATACTGTTTTCTTGGGCAGGTTCAAAAGTTATATTTTCATTCTGAAACTCTCCTTGATTAAAAGAAGCACCTATTGAAACCATTTTGCCTTTAAGTTCTTGATTTAAGATATATCCCATTCCCTTGATAGGATTATCCGGAAACATATTCATTGTAAATTCTGATTTGGCTATATGAACATTATGAGCCCAAATGATTATTTTTTCATTTCTCTCCTTTATCCATAAACTGTTACTTGCCATTGCATTGTCTCGAATTAATCCCATTTTTATCCTATCAGTCTCTGTAAACATATTATTTGCTTCCCTTGCAGAGTAAGAAAGTTTTAAAATCCAGTCATATTCACTCTGTGATGAATTAGCAATATACTTTGTTTCATTTTGTTCTATATGTTGATATAGTTCGTTATAATTTGTTATAAGGATTTGTTTTTCATCTTGTGAGAGTTCTGTATAACGTTGAAAAGTCGTCTGCCACTGATTGTCTTCGATTATATTTCGGGCAAAATTCGTATTTTGAATTTGAGTATAATAAGTGTCATCTACTTCCTGTAAGTAGTCAAAGATTTGTTCAAGAGCATTGTTTGGTGCAACAATATCAATTCCATAAAACGTAACTTTATTTTCATCCTTTTGCTTACTATTAAATTCTCTAATCCAAATCAAAACATTTTTCATTTCCTGATTGTCCCACAAAAACCAACCAGGCATATTTGACATTAATTCGTCAATATTACCATTTCCATTAAGAATATAATCATTGATTTTGTTTGAATATGGAAAACTTGCTTCCAAAACAAATGTTGTAAAATTCATTTCTTCAACAAGGTATTTTATAAAGCGTTGCTTTAACTGAAATTGCTCGTGGATGTCGTGGCGACTTTCACCAAGACAAACAACTTCTGCTTCTCCAACAATCTGTTTTAATAAATTTAAATCATCTTGATTTTCTGTTAATTCAAGGGTTTCAATTTTCTGCGAGTTTTTTGACGCCCAATTAGTCAATTGGTTATTGTTGATTTGTGATGTTGAATTATCACAACTTGCTGTTATTAATAGAGCCAAAATTACTGTTGAGAATAAGGCGATAATTAACATTGTTTTTTTCATTGTATTTCTATTTAAGTTTATAAATCTAAAAGTTCAAAAATCACATTCACCATTGCTGTTTCTGACCTTTGGTCTCCAAATTTTGTTGCAAAACAACGGCTTTTTATTTCTATTGAGGTATTATTTTCTTTCTGCGTTTTTATTCATTCATTTTTACTTTTCCGATATTTGGCAGGTCTCTTAATTTCTTTATTATGGGATGTTTCCAAAATCAATTGTTAGTTATTTTTAATATCTGTTGCACCATGTTTTTTGCATTTTCATTATTAGGATTTAATCTTAAAGATTTGCGGTAATATTTTATCGCTTTTTCATTTTCACTATTTATCATCAAGGCTTCAGCATAACTGTCGTAAACATTTGCATTCTCAGGATATAATTCTATATTCAATTTAAATACGGCTTTTGCTTCTTCTAATTTTTGATTGTTAATATAATAGTATCCAAGCCCGTTAAGTTGGTTGACATTGAAATTATAATTCGACTTATGAGATGATATTATTTCTTGCAATTGAGAAAAAGCACTTTCAATTCCTTTTGAATCAATCAAACTCTTTAATTTGATGCTAATTGGAATTTTCGGATATTCAATTTTTTCTCCTTTCATTATTCTATCAATACCATCATGAATTGTATATATTGAGTGATTCCTATTTGTACTACCTTTATTCGAAAGGATAATAATTGTGTAATCTCTGCCCAAGTCTCTGTAGAACATAGAAACACATGCATTTAATCCCCCATCATGAAAAACAATGTTATTGCTTTTAGTTATTCTAAAAACCCATCCCATCCCATAACCGTTGGTTGAATCAGTTATATTGTGTGATAAACTACCATCATTTAAAACTGTTACTTCAAAAGCTTTGGATAGAGTTTGCTTTGATATTAGAGATTCAGATGATAAAGCTTTATCCCACTTTAATAAATCTTTCACTGTCGAAAATATGCCTCCTCCACCAGTTGTTAATAGATTATCATCATCGGAATTTTTATAATTGGTAAAGCCGTATGCTCTATTGGTAATATGCAAATCAGGCTTACTGATTACATAGGTATTCTCCATTTTTAATGGATTAAAGATCTCATTCTGCATGAATTCATGAAATAATTTTCCTGATGCTTTTTCAACAACCAATGAAAGCAATAAGTAGCCACCATTGGAATACTTAAACTTATCACCGGGTATAAAGCGTAGTGTATCTATTGTTTTTAAGTATTCGTAGGCTTTTTGATTTGTAATACCGTCTATAAAATCACCCGGATGGCCTTCAACACGAAACCCATCATAAGCTAAATAGTTTGCTACGCCAGAAGTATGAGTTAGTAGATTCCAAATAGTGATTTTATCTGCATTCGGATAATCCGGGAAATATTTCGATAGCTTGTCTTCATATTGTAGTTTGCCTTCTTCTTTCAGCATCATAATAGCAACAGAAGTAAATGTTTTTGACACCGAAGCCAAGCCGAAAACTGAATTTAATTTTAAAGGGGTTTTACAATCATAGTTCGTAAAACCAAATGCATTTTGATAAATTATTTCATCGCTCGAAGCTACTAATACTGTTCCATTAAAAAGTTCATTTTCATAGCAGTAGTTTAAAAGATTGTCAATTTTCTTTTTCTTCTCAGATACTTTTTGATTGTTTGTACAACTAGAAAATAAAATCCCTACAACAACCATCAAAATTAGTTTTGTGATAATTTGATTCAATTTGTGTATTTGTGTTTTGTTTTTCATTTTATTTTTTTTAATTATTTAATAGTGAATTGAGTAACTCCAATTTTTCCTGAACCATTTTTTAAAGAGCTAGTCAGATATATTATCTTGCACATTTTAATTTTTTTTATACTGATTCATAAAATGAATAATTTGAATTTTATTTAATTGCCAAATACATCAAATTTGTTATCGCTTATACTGTTATTTTTATTCTTCATAATATTTAATTGGCTTAAAATATCTCTTTTTAGAGCAAGCCCTTTATTCTATTCGATTATTTTTATATTGCAGATGTTCTTTATTGGCTTCATCTACAAGCTCTTTAGAAAACAAGGTTTTTATTAATGTAGGATTACTATTTTTTGCTATCTCTTTTGCTACGTCAAGAATTTCAACTTCTTCATACTGATGCCAGTAATACAGGTAAATCTTACCATTTACAAGATCGCATACGTATGAATATAACGTATTCCCAAGTCCACTCTCTATATGTGTTGCATCAAGAATGTATCGAATATGATTAACATCTAAATCAGATTCTTTTTTTATTTCCTTTAATTTTTGATCAGCACGCAAATACCGCCAACAAGGATAAGTTCCTTCGAATGTATTATCATAATTAGCAAGGTTAAAATTTGTAGATAATAGGTAATTTATTCCTTCTGCTTTTTTGGTAAATGCTAATTCTCCGTCGGGACCCGCACTTATTACAACGGCATCACCTGTAGCATCAGCTATGTTTATTTGATAGGTAAGTGTACCTCCCCAATTGTATTTTTTGGCAACAGCTATTGCTTCTTCAACAGTTTTACATGTTTGTTGGATTCTGGTCATTATAGCTCCTCTGGATGGAAGATTAGGATGAGAATTAAGATTTTGACTTGGAAGTCCGTTATAGTCAAATACAAGACCCTTTTCATTTATTCCGCCTTGAGCACTTAAATTCTCAAACCCAAAATAGACTCCACCGAAAGTTTTAGTTGTAGAGGGTCGTACCCAATAGTATAACGGAATATCTTTATAATCTTCATTATTTCCAAATAATACCTTATCTCCAACTGCCAATGAAAAGATTGTACAAGAACCAGGTACGAGATTTGAATCATCAAATTTTTTGCTCGTAGCATTTTCTTTCTGATTACTCATACAGCTTGAAAGAATCATTATTATTAAAGAAAGCGAAACGATATTTTTCAATATTCTATTCGATCGTTGTGTAAGTAGTTTGTTTTTCATTTTTATTTATTTTGAGTTTTTATTTCCTTAATAACTTTAGCATCAATCCAAAAAATATCATCACGAGCAATTCCATTATCTCGTGTAAAGAATAAATATTTACCATCTGGTGAAACATAAGGGAATCTCACATGAGATCCATTATTTATTTTATTGCCCATATTTAAGGGACTGCTCCAGTCACCTTTTTTTTGTTTAAAACTTATATATAAATCGTTAAAACTCTTGCTATCATCTCTTTTTGAAGAAAATATTATGTAACTCTCGTCTGGTGCAATAAATGGAGTCCAGTTAAAATTATCATAATTCGAGTTTATTTTATCAATAAGAAGAATCGGATTATCAAAAGAATCATTATTGATTTGAACTTTATATAATCCATGGATATCGTTTATTAATCCCGTAAAGTAAATATTGCCATTATCAGATACTGAGGGAGAAAAAACCCACTTATCATAAGATGTTAAATAGTTTAATCCGATATTTTTTGGATTTGTCCAGCCTGATTCATTTTTATCTACATACCAAATATCATTTATCAATTTTGTACTATCCATTGAAACAGGGCGTAAAGAATAGAAATATATTCGGTTCCCATCATGAGTAAAACAAGGACCACCGTCACTATAATGACCAGAAAAAGAAGCTATTTGAGGTTCGCTCCATTTATTGTCTTTGAATTCAACGGAATATATTGTTTGATTAGGGCTTATAGATTTATTGAAAACTGACCAGTATATTTCTCTTCCATCAGGCGAAATAGAAGGTGCACTATGTTCATGATGCTTTGTAGTGATTATATTTTTTGCAAATATAACAGGATCATTATCTGGTGGAGTTTGTCCTAAATATTGCCAAGAATCATTTTGTACGCATGATTGTAAAATGGCAATAATGAAAAATAAATTTAACTTTTGAATCATTTTGTAAATTCTATTTAATATTGATGTATTTATGATTGCAATGATCGTAGCCTTGCATGAGCGTATTGGTTCTTTCCATTTTGAAATCAAGATTAAAAGCTTTGGGCTAGGAATAATCCATATTGCATATAGTAGTATGTCCTATTTCTCAAGTAAACTTTTGCCGATAAAAAAATAGCTGTCGTAAGCATGTAAAAATCCAAGTTTAGGTTATGATTAGGCCTGCTTAATCTAATTTAATCGATTCAATTTACTTTCTCTAATGAGAATAATACGAACACCTCTATTCAAATATTTCTCCTAAATATATTTCAAGTTCTCTAGGATTTAGATTCTTTGCAATAATCCTTCTTTTTCCATCAATAAGAACATTTTGAGGAACAAATGCGATATTATAAATATCTACTGCTTCATTATTCCAGCCCGTAAGAGATGAAACCTGCAGCCAATTGATTTTATCTTTATTAATAGCATTAATCCAATCCTTCCTATTATCATCTAATGAAACTCCAAGTATCTCAAATCCTTTAGGTTTATATTTATTGTACACTTTTCTCAAATTTGGATGTTGTTTTCTGCAGGGAGTACATATTGATCCCCAAAAATCAATTAGTATATATTCTGAATTAATTGATAAAAGTGATATTGGATTACCAAGAGTGTCATTCATTAAAAAATCAATAGATGGTTTTCCTATTGCTGATATTCCCAATTTCTTAACCCTCTTTTCAAAAATTTTATATGACGCAGAACTAAACACTTGACTATATATGTTATTTTTAACAGCTAATAAATCATTGTAGTCGAACTCCGGTATTTTGTAGGAATACCTATAAGCAAGATATGGGGCTACAACCGATTTTGGATGAATCCTTGAAAAATCTATTACAAAATTAATAGATTCTTCAATTTTAGAATTAAGCAATGAATCAAGAATTTTTTCTTCTATATCATCTTCAATATATTTATATAAATTCTTTATACTATCTATACTTCTAGAATAATCAGATTGGAATTTTTCTTCAAATTGTTCATATAGTTCATGTGTTATGGAACCATTCACAGAAAAAGGCGTTGGGCTTTCAATGTCTATGTTAAACTCAATAATTGAATTCTCTAAGAAGAATCCATTATAACCTGGTTCATCGTTAAGTTGAATGTGAAACCTATCAGGATTCTTTACTTTACCAGTAAAAGTAAATTCACCATTTGAAGTTCTCACACTATCAATTTGATGAAATTCCCCATCACTATACTTTAGTAACTTAATGTCAATTGTATTGACATCAGTAATCGTCCCGATTATCTTATAAGAAGGTTCTCTTCCGCACGAAAGAGAAATTAAAATAATAATAAATAATACATATTTTTTCATATTTTTAAATTTAAATTATAACTTTTTTTTGGTGTCAATATATTTGTGATTACAATATAGGTCTCCTTGCATTAAAGTTTTATTTCTTTCCATCCTTATATCAGGATTGTAAGCTTGAGGCCAGGAATAGTCCATATTACAAATAGCAGCATGTCCTATCTCTCCAGCAAGACCTAATTCTATAAATACGGTTGCCCAGATACATTCAGTAACCTTTAGCTCAAATTCTTTTGGTGTATCTGTTACAACTTTTAAGGATAATCTGTTTTTATAAGCAGGAGGTCTAAAATTCCTAACAAATGATTCAA
>Ga0222665_1000960_pt1 | contig 14795 bp, 13 predicted proteins | sample AntAcemetagen653_FD_179853 | JGI IMG/M metagenome (GOLD analysis project Ga0222665, IMG submission 179853) | Saline water microbial communities from Ace Lake, Antarctica - #653 | ecosystem: Environmental > Aquatic > Non-marine Saline and Alkaline > Saline | place: Antarctica: Ace Lake...
TTGATATCAATGCTGCCAGAAATGCAAAGAAGATAGGCCCTGAGGATAAAGCTAATCGCGATATGCTGGTTTACCTACTTTGGCAAGCCGGACGATTATCCAATAATGCTATCGGTGAGTATTTCAGTTTAACTTATTCTTCCGTCAGTAGGTGTGTGAAGGTAATTACCGATAGGCTGTCATCTGATCGTGACTTCAAGGACCGATATTATGGGCTAAAATCACAATTCAAGCTTTGACCCCAGCCCTTTGACCCCAGCCCTTATGATGTCCATGAGGACCAAATCGGGTTTTTCCCTGCGGGCGATCTCCACGGCCTTTTCGCCGTTGGATGCCTGGAGGATTTGGTAGTTTTCGACTTCCAACGTCACTCCCACCAACTCCCGGACCTCGCCGCGATCATCGACGATGAGCATCTTTTTCATAGCTGCAAAACCTCCTGTGATAAAATTTATTCGTTATCCTTTACCCTGCCAAATCCCCCGGCATTTCGATCGTTACGGTCGTCCCTTTACCAGGTTCACTCTCAACCCGCACTGTTCCGCCATGGGATTCCACAATGTCTTTTACAATGCTCATCCCTAAACCCGTTCCTTCTATGGCATTATTAGACGCGTCGGCACGCCAGAACTTGTCGAAGATCCGTTTCACCTGATCCGGCGCCATGCCGAGGCCTTCGTCATCTATACGGATGAGAATTGTTGATGGTTGAGAAGTACTTTTCTCGGCGTTTTCTCTTTCGAATTCTTCACTCTTCTGGATAGTTATACGTATCTTTCCGTCGGCCGCCGAGTACTTTAAAGAATTGCTCAACAGATTTTCCATTACCTGGCTCAGCTTTTCCTGGTCGCCAAAAATCATTAAAGGCTCTTCGGGTATATCAATCTCGAAATTGCGATCGGGGGCTCTCGAACGAAATACTTCAACAAGTTCTTTCATTGATTTGCCAAGGTCAAAAGATTCTATTTGCAAGCTTAACCCCTTGCCTGATTCAATGCGTGAAATATCTAAAAGATCGTTAATTGTTTTGGCAAGAGACTTGGCCTTGGAGTCGATATAGGAGAGGTACTTTTGTTGCTTTTCGTGGTCCAGATTGTCCCGAGTCAGCAGGATCTCGGAAAAGCCCTGTATGGAGGTCAGCGGAGTCCTTAGCTCGTGGGCAGCGGTGGAGAGAAATTCAGTCTTCATCCGGTCGACCTCCCGCTCGAAGGTCACGTCGCTGATGATGATCACCATCTTATTTCTATCTTTTAATTCTGCTTCAACCTTGGAGATCTTGGCGGTCTTGGCTCGCAGGATACGGGGCCGACCCGGCTGATCTCCCGGAGTCTCAAAATCAAACTGGCATCCGTGTTCCCGCTCCTCCAGAGCAACTCGAATCCGATCTTTCAGGGCCTGGTTTTCTATATCAAAATATAATGGCTTCCCTTTGCATTCAGAAAACCGAAGCCCGAGGAGGATCTCTGCCGCAGGATTCATCAGTACTACATTGCCGCTGTAATTGGTCACCACCAACCCGTCTGATACAGACGTCAGGATGGCATCCATCCGATCACTTATCTCCTCTGCATTCTCTAAGGCTTGGTTAAGCTGTTCGGTCCTCTTATTTTTTTCCTGTGCGGTACGTTCTAACTCGATGGTCAACGCCTTTAACTCTTCATGGGATTTTTTTAGACCATTTTCTATCTCCTTGCGCTCGGTGATGTCCTCGATAGCCAGCAGGATGATCCGCTTCTTGCTCATCGCCTGTTCAATCTGGCGGGCATTGAGCAGCATGACGCGCCTGCCGATGGTGGCAAAATTATGTTCAACCTCATAGCCATCAAAGGCGGTCTTTTCGGGAAGGATGTTTTCCAGCAGTTCCCGCAGCTTGGGGATATCCCACTGTTTATTGCCGAGGTCATAAATAAGCTGCCCCACGGTCTCTTCAGGCTTTACCTTAAAGAAGTCATAGAATGAACGGCTGACGGTGACCACCCTGAGGTCCTGGTCCAAGGAAATTAAGGATTCGCGCACGGTGTTGATGATGTTCTCAGCGTATTCGCGGGCTTTTTCTATTTCATGCAGGGACTTTATTCTTAGAAGCGACTTTACCCTGGCTAAAAGCTCATGCCTGTCAAAAGGCTTGGAGATAAAATCATCGCATCCTGCCTCAAGGGCTTTTACCCTGTCTTCGGTCTCTTTAAGCACAGTGACCATAACGACCGGAATAAGCTGTGTCTTTTTATCGGCGCGTATTTTCTCCAGCACTTCGAAGCCGGACATCCTAGGCATCATTACGTCCAGCAGAACCAGATCGATTTGATTACCGGAAAGCATTTTCAGCGCTTCTTCACCGCTTGCCGCACTGACAACTTCATAGCCCTTCGGAACAAGATGTGCTTCGAGAAGTTCAGTGTTTTTGGGCTGGTCATCGACTACTAAGATTACTGATTTGTCTTTCATCGTCTTCTCCCCTCGAATTTGACATTCCAACAAATCAGAAACTCACGAAATAAATTGACTGACTTCTTTCGCAAAGGTGCGCGTATTTATCGGCTTGCCTATAAATCTGGAGTTAGTTATGCCTTCTATCTCTTCTCTGCCTTCTGGCATTACAGAGGCAGTCACGAAAATTATGGGAATATCGCGTGTCTCTTTGTCTTGACGTAATATCCTGGCCGCTTCGGAACCACGCATATCCGGCAGCCGCACATCTAAAATTATAATATCCGGTTTTTCTTTCCTGGCAATTACAATTGCGATGGAAGCATTTTCAGCTACAAATACTTCGAAGCCGGCGACATCCAAGAGGTCTTTTTCCAGCATCAGATTATTTGTATTATCATCGACAACTAATACTGTCTTCTTCATATCACACCACCTTCCTTGATATATATAGGCAAAGTAAACCGGACCGAGGTCCCTCTATTTATCCCCTCTGATTCTACAGAAAGCTTCCCGCCGTGCAGCTCAACCAGCTTTTTAGAGAGAGGTAAACCGAGTCCGGTCCCCTCAGTTAGCCGGGAATATGGGGTATCGACACGGAAAAAACCTTCAAATATTTTATCCGTGTTTTCAGATGCGATACCGACTCCCGTGTCCCAGACCACTATTTCTATCTCGGAATCGGCTTTCTTCGCCCGCATGCCAATTTTACCACCCTCGGGGGTAAATTTAACTGCATTTGAAATCAGGTTATAAAGTATCTCTTTTACCTTGAGGTCATCTGCCTCGATATTTGGCAGATCTTCGGCTATTTCAAGCAACATTTTAATCTTCTTTTTACCGACCATATCCTCTACCAGTAATGAAATTTCATTTAACAGGCTTTTCATGGGTAAACTGGATAAAACCAGCTTCATCTTTCCGGCTTCAACTTTTGCCATATCAAGAATCTGATTTATCAGTAAGAGAAGGTGCGTTCCGCTGGTTAAAACATTATTGACGTATTGCCGCTGCTTCTCCTTAAGCGGCCCGAACGTCTCATCGTATAATACCTCGGAAAAACCGATAATAGAGTTAAGCGGCGTCCTGAGCTCATGGGACATGTTGGCCAGGAATTCAGATTTTACTTGGACGGCACGTTTCAACTCGGTAGTTAACTCCTTTAACTCTTCATGGGTCTTTTCCAGGCCGTCTTCTATTTTCTTACGTTCGGTGATGTCCTCAATAGCCAAAAGAATGATCCGCTCTTTGCCCATCCTCCGTTCAATCTGGCGGGCATTCAACAGCATTGTGCGCTTGCCGATGGTGGTAAAATCGTGTTCAACTTCATAGTCGTCAAACGAGTCGTTTTCTGGGAGAATTTTTTCAAGTAGGTCTCTTAACCTGGGAATATCCCACTGTTTATTGCCAAGGTCATAAATAAGCTGACCCACTGTCTCTTCAGGCTTTACCTTGAAGACCTCATAGAATGAACGGCTGACGGTGACCACCCTGAGATCTTGATCCAGAATCAAAAGGGGTTCACGTATTGTCTCTATGATATCTTCGAATATCTGGCCTGTCCGAGCCGTTTCCATAGTGCTTTCCTCTTTTGATTATACTCAAAATCTTGGAAGTAACGAAGATATTGTTTCGGATCTACTTCACTCTTAATAATAAATCACAGGTTCTATGTTTTCTTCCACCTTTTGCCACAGTCTTTACATTTCCATATTTTACCAATGACAATATCCCATACCCTTCTTTGCAAGATCACTCATTTTATAGAAAATTCCCATTTTAACCCTCCTTTTGCAAAGACGTTAAATTAGCGCCCTATCGGGCGGGCTTTTAGCTAATGGCTAATGGCTTTTAATATCTTGATAAAATTGACCAAAAAATGGAAATTCCTATACTATCAAGTTAAAATAACCTTTTTATTTTTTTGAATTACTTTTCATGACGGTCATTTGTGTATCTTATTTTACCGGTGGCAGTAAACAATCAGACGTACAGAAATTCTATCCATCAACTTTAATAATATGAGATAATCAATCTGTTGAATTGATCTATAAGTCCATCACCATGAAAATGCAATATATTTCCGTGTGTCAGCTTGTTCTTGTCCCCTTGATTTTTTGACAATATCAAAAAAATCAAACAACAAAGGGGGATACTGTGGATCTAAAACAGATGATAGGAGCCAGGATTAAGGAGGTCAGAGCAAGGAGGGGGCTAACCCAGGAACAATTATCGGAAAGAATTGATATAAATTCAAAGTATCTGAGTAGCATCGAGAGGGGAAAGGAAAATCCGACTTTAAACACGTTAATCAAACTTGCTCAGTCTCTGGATGTGAATATTAATGAATTTTTTACTATGGTTGAAATTGAAGACTCTGAGAAAAGAAAGGATTTGATAATTTCGTTTTTGGATAAAGCAAATGATGAGCAGTTAAAGCTGGCGTATATGGTTCTTTCAGTGATAATTCGCTAAACTGTTAAGAGAAGTGAAGATATCTAATTCATATCATGAAATTTTTCTGAATCGAAAAATACCAGCGGGGTCAAAGCTTGACGGGCTGTTGCCCAAATCATATCGATGATATATCAGCATTCCTTAAAGCACACGAAGGACATGCCCGAAAACACAGTTAATTATTTGAATTAATTTAAAATAATGGCTATTTTTGCTTGACTTCACGGCTGCTTTTTGCAATTATATTAAATAATTATCAATGCAAAAGGAGTTTCCGCCTTATGATGGGACACCAGCCTCAAAGTCAAGAAAAACTTTTCTACACCAGATTCAATCTGAGCCAACGCATTCCCAAAAATCATGTTCTCAGAAAAATAACAAATATGGTCGAGTTTGATTTTGAGAGCTTTGCATAACTCCACGATTTCGGTTAAAATTTAATTTTATGGTTTTAAGCATAGAAAACAAATTTTATCGATAAAAAAGATTCCAGAAATCCCGCTATTAACCTCTAATAATTTGACTTATCCAATTGTTTTTACTTGAAATAACATCTATTTTATGCCATATTATTTGTTAAATTTAACTGCTTTTCAGGAGGATAATATGGGTTACAAAAAAATAGATAAATCTTTAGGTTTTGCTGATCTCGCTCTCGCAAGCTCCTTAAAACATAACCGCAGCCTTAAAATCATGGAAAAAATTGATAAGGCCATTGACTGGTCAAGAGTTGAATCTATTTTAATGGGTCATTATGTTGTTGGCACAAGCTCGGAAGGCGCTGATGCTTATCGTCCTTTGCTTTTGTTTAAATGCCTGATGTTACAAAAATGGTTCCATATTAATTCCGATCCTGAACTCGAAAATCAAATAAATGATCGCTTATCCTTTAAGAAATTCCTATCTCTTCCCTTTAGTAAACCCGCGCCTGACCACTCAACTTACTCCCGTTTCAGAGGTAGATTATCCAAAGAAGCCATGGATCAAATAAATAGTGAAATCCTCAGGCAGTTTGAGAACCAGGGCCTGACCATTAATGAAGGTGTTGCCGTTGATGCCAGGCTCGTTAAATCTGCCTCCCATCCCATCAGCAACAATCAAATCAAAGAACTCAAAGATAGAAAAAATACTCCTGAAGGTAAACTGGACAAAAACGGGAAACCACTCAAATTCTCAAGAGATATGGAATCCGACTGGACGATTAAAAACGATAAAGCTCACTATGGTCTTAAGGAGCATGCCTCTATAGATGTTAATCACGGCTTTATCTTATCCGCCACTCTAACATCTGCCTCAGTTAGTGACTCAATCTATCTGCCATATTGCACCATCTACAGCAGGCATACAAAACAACCAATCAAAAAGGTCTATGCTGACAAAGGTTATTTTGGAAAGCCTAACAGGGAATTTCTTTCCATGAATAATATAGCTGACGGCATTATGAGAAAAAATACTACTGCTGCTAAATTAACCTCCTATGAAAAAGAACGTAATAAGAAAATATCAAAAGTACGCTATATCGTGGAGCAGTATTTTGGACTCAGTCATCTGCATGATGAAGCCTATAAAGCTCGGTTTACGACAATCATTAAAAATAAGTTTGACTGCTGGTATCGCCAGTCTGCATTTAATATATCAAGGGGCTTAAAAATACTGGGAGTAGCCACCATTTAGGTGGTGAGGTGCGCCCGGAGATCAAAATCCGGGTTAAACACCTCAAAATCAGCCTCTTGTGGGGCTAATATGCAGCCTGATCATAGGCTGTTATCCAAATTTGAGTGTATTTTGTTGTAAGTTTTACTGCTCCTTTTCTAAAAAATTGACAAAAATCATAAAATCGGGAATCTGAGCGGTTTTTCAAAGGTCTCTTTGTCTACAAAGAAGTAAAAGACAAATACGGTTACAATGGGAATATTTCTGTGCCGCCACCTGTAATATTAAAGTTAATGTTTCTTTTAATCTTTTACAATGTCAGGTCAGAACGCGAACTCATGTCCACACTGCCCTTTCGATTGGACTGGCTGTGGTTTTTGGGCTACGATTTAGATGATGAAATCCCAAACCACAGTGTGTTGAGTAAAGCTCGCACCCGATGGGGAGTGAGTACCTTCCAGTGTTTTTTTGAAAGAATCGTCAGCCAATGTGTGCAAGCCGGTCTTGTAGACGGCAGTAAGCTGTTTATGGATTCAAGTAATATCCAGGCTGATGCCTCCAATAACTCGGTTGTAAATACCCACGATATCAAACGTTATCTAAAAAAAAGCTACCAACTCCTTGAAGACCGCCTGGAAAAGGAAAACAATCAATCTGACGATGATCATATTGACCCGCCCAAAACCGGCAGCGCCAATAGCAAATATTTATCAACCACGGATCCGGATGCATCTGTTCAGCGCCAGGGAGGGAGCCGCTCCAAGCTAAAATACAAGGTTCATCGCGGTGTTGACGGAAAGCATGAAATCATTACCGCTACCTCAGTGACTACTGGGTCTGTCAATGAAGCCCATTTGCTAAAACCATTGCTTTTGGATCATGAAAAGACCACCGGGTTAAAGGCTCAAACCTGTGTTGCTGACAGCAAGTACGGCATTATTGCAAACTACCTGGACTGCCATGATCTGATGCTGAAAGGTCACTTTGCATCGTTTGAGAAAGCCCATCGGGGTTCTGGTAGCCAGAAGGATATCTTTCCCAAGAAGAATTTCGTTTACAATCCTGACACCGACTCGTTTACCTGCCCTGAGGGAGAAAAGCTTAAACGCAGGCGATTCAACAAACAGCGTCAGCACTGGGAATATACAGCTCCATTAAGTGTGTGTCGTAATTGTGGTTCTTTGTCCCGATGCACTCGAAGCAAGACCGGCAGATCATTGAAGCGTCATGAACGCCAGGAAGATCTGGACCATATGCAGTTGGAATCGGAATCAAAAGCATCACTTAAAGATATTCGAACTCGTCAGTATCTTATGGAACGATCCTTTGCCAGAAGCACCCGCTATGGGTTCAAACGGGCCCGCTGGAGGCGCTTGTGGCGTGTTAAGATCCAAGAATATTTAACAGCAGCAATCCAGAATGTGATGGTACTTGTTCAACATGTCAAAGAACCAGACGCTACCCAGACGGTAGCAAATCGGAAACCAGAAAAAAACAGCAGAACAGGGCGATTTATACTTCAATTTTTAGCTTTATTCACAACTAAATCTATTTCAAAGAATTTACTACATGTGCCAGCTGGATAAGGTTTAATTTCTATATTTTCTGTTCCTGAAACTGGGGTTAGGGCAACAGCCCGTCAAGCTTTGACCCCTATTTGTAACCAATCAAACCGGCCTCCTGAAAGCTGTAGTATCCCTTCCGTGTGATAATGAGATGATCCAGAATCCTAATTCCAAGGATTTTACCTGCCTCAGTCAGTTGTTCATGGATTTTTAAATCGCTGTTGCTCGGTTTCAAATCACCAGATGGATGGTTATGTGCAAATATCACAGCAGCAGCCCTGTCTGATATGACATCCGCATAAACTTCACGTGGATGCACCTGGCTGCGATCCACCAGGCCAATGGTGACAATCCTTTTTTTAATTATTTCATGTGCACCATTAAGGGAAATGCAGACAAAATGCTCTTGCTTTTTATCGGCAATATCAGCCAGAAGCGGCATCACATCCTGGGCACCGGTTACCTTTACAGTATCTTTAATCAGATACCTTCTTGCCAGTTCAAAAGACGATAGGATTTGGGCAGCCTTTGCCAGGCCCATTCCACGCACCGCTATGAGGTGTTCAATAGTTAAATTTTTACTGTGTTTACGGATCAGTTTAGCAACATTGCGGGATATCGTACCAAGATCCTGGCCTTTAACACCTCTCCCCAAAATTGCTGCCACCAGTTCCTCATCAGTCAAGGCGGATGCGCCTCTTTCCTTTAGTTTTTCCCGTGGGCGATTATGAGCCGGCAGGTCTTTGATATTTTTCATAGTGATCTTTCAAGAAAAAGCATCAGGGCAGGCACAGGGGTCTGCCCCTACGATTGCATTTCATTAAATCTATTATAAACCTTATACAGCATCCATTCTTTCACAACACCACCAAAGGTCTTGTCATCCATGATTTTTGTAAATATATCCTGATTGCTATCCATCCTTTCGATTAATTTATTAAGGAACATATCTTCAAAACCGAATTTAAAATTGCCAATGCTGTTATTTTTGGCTTGCTCTGATAGCTTTTCATCCGCAACCAGTTCCTCCTCGATTTGAGAAAAGAAATATTTATCCGCATCCGTAAAATCTGTTCCAAATTTATCGTTTAAAACTTCAATGATCTCCGAGAGTCTTTCTAATTCTTCCTTTTCTTTTTTTGTCCCGGCCTCGGTTATTGGATGAAGTGCGCTTTCACTGTCTTTTTCAAGGACAATTGTGCCTTCTCTTATTTTTTGCAGCCTGTAATATTCCAAAGCCACTTCATCGTAGATTTTAAATCTGTCCGAAATATCCAGTTTTGGCAGCTTGTTGAGGAGAAGGCGCGCGTATGCGTAAAACTTTTCCAAATCCATGTCCGCAAACGGCATGATCTGGGATAAAAAAGAATAGAGACGAATAAAAACGGTCAGGGTGTGTTTGAAATCTTCCTGCTTATCTTCGTCCTTTATTACTTTGTAGCGGTCAATTGCAGGGTCAATTAAAGAATTGAGCATAGCATGGTCTTTTGCGCTGCGAAGTTTTTGTGGTCTAAAAAAGACTTTGGTAAAAGCATCGATTTCAGACTGCCATATTATTTGAAATCCTTCGAGTTTGTTTTTCAGGTCGTAGAGCTTGTTCGGATCGGTTGTTGAAGAAAGTGTAGTCTGTTCATAATAGGGTTGAAATGCATCTATTATTTCCTGGTCTTCGTTGGCAAAATCAAGAATAAATGTATCTTCTTTCCCCGGATATATTCTGTTCAGGCGCGAAAGTGTTTGAACTGCTCTAACGCCGGACAGTTTTTTATCCACATACATGGTATGAAGCAACGGCTGATCAAAACCTGTCTGGTACTTTTCCGCGACCAGCAGGATTTGATACTCATTTGTTGCAAACTTTTCCGGTAATTCTTTTTCCTTAAATCCATTGATTTCATATTCGGTATAGGAAATACCGGTGTCTCTATCGGTAAAGGAGGTAAAGGCAACAATCGTCTTGATATCGGTATATCCTTTTTCCTTAATGTATTTATCAAATTCTGTTTTATACCTTACAACATGGGGCCTGGATGAGGTGACAACCATTGCCTTTGCTTTTCCGCCTATCTTAGGCATAACGCATTGCCGGAAATGTTCAATAATAACCTCGGTTTTCTGAGCCAGGTTATGGGGATGAAGAGAAAGAAACCTGGCTATTGCCCGGCGCGCCTTTTTCTTGTTGATATCGGGATCATCTTCAATGGCTTTTGACAGTCTGAAATAGGTCTTATAGGTAGTGTAGTATTTTAATACATCCAGAATAAAGTTTTCTTCAATCGCCTGTCTCATGGAATAAAGGTGAAATGGAGCAGGTTTTCCATCATTGTCTGTTTGGCCGAAAACTTCGAGGGTTTTTGCCTTTGGTGTTGCGGTAAATGCGAAAAAAGCAAGGTTGGGCTGCTTGCCACGCGCCAGCATTGAGCTTCTTATCTCGTCTTCAATGTCATGATCTTCACCATATTCAGGCGTTTCACTTTCGATTTCACCACTAATGTCAATAACCGTCAGGGTTTCTTTCATCTTTTTTGAAGCCTCACCCCCCTGAGAGCTGTGGGCTTCATCCACGATTATTGCATAGTTTCTTTTTGGAAGGTCTTCGATCTTATCTAACACAAAAGGAAATTTTTGAAGGGTGGTGATAATAATATTGATTCCGGCGCTTAAGGCCAGGGCGAGCTGAGTAGAATCCTTGTCGATTTTTTGTACAACGCCGAGCTTGTGTTCAAACTGGTAGATGGTGTTTTGAAGCTGCTGATCCAAAACGCGTCTGTCTGTGACAACAATTATGGAATCAAAAATTCTTTCATCTTTATCATTATGCAAACTGGACAACCTGTAAGCAAGCCATGCAATGGAATTGCTTTTGCCGCTGCCTGCCGAATGCTGAATCAGATAATTATTACCGACGCCTTTTTGCCTGGCATCCCGGACCAGCTTTCGGACAACATCTAATTGATGAAACCTTGGGAAAATCAGCTTTTCTTTTTTAAATATTTTCCCGTCAATTTTATATTCATCTGTCTGCAAAAGAAGAAAGGAGCCGATTATATCCATCCAGCTATCTTTAGCCCAGACATATTCCCACAGATAGGCGGTTTTATGGCCGTTTGGGTTAGGGGGATTGCCTGCGCCCTTATTATATCCCTGATTAAAAGGAAGATACCGGGTAGCTTTGCCTTCAAGCCTGGTGGTCATATAAACTTTGTCGGTATCAACGGCAAAATGCACAAGGGCGCGTTTTTTGAATTTAAAGAGCAGTTCGTTCGGGTCTCTATCAGAAGCATACTGCCATTTGGCATTTGCCACATTCTGGCCGGTAAACTGGTTTTTCAGCTCCACACTTGCCACCGGCAGGCCGTTCAGACTAAGCAGTATGTCGATTGAGTTTTCATTTTTAAGGCTGTATTTTACCTGACGGGTTACAGTAAGCCGGTTTTTGTTGTATAAGGCAATCGTTTCAGGATTCAGCCTGCTGGCCGGTTTAAAATAGGCCATCTTGAATCGGACACCATGATCCACAAAGCCGTTACGAAACACATCGAGTGTGCCCCGGTTGTCAAGTTCCTTAAAAAGGCGTTGCAGAACCTTGGATTCAATCTGCGAACCGTGAATTTCAGATAGTTTTTCCCATGACTGAGGCTGAGTGTCTTTTAGAAATGCAAAAATTGTCTTTGAATCAAAAGCCAGCTCCCGGCTGAAATCAGAAGGATCCCCTTTCGTGTATCCACCATTTTCAATAAGACTTTTTTCTATCGCCTCTTCAAATGTCTTTTCTGTGGTTATATTTGGATTATTCATTTAATCCCTCATCACGAACATCTATTTTGCCGGTTACGACCTCGGAAATCAAGGCGGTGCGGTATTCTGTTAATAGATCGATCTGTTTTTCGATTTTGGAGATTGTTTGGTCGATTTTAGTGGTTTCTGCGCTAATGAATTTAGAAATTCTTTCTTGTTCATCATTAGGTGGAACAAGAAAAACTGTTTCTTTCAATTTTTCTTTAGTTAAATGCGCTATGCTTATCCTGTTCACAACTGATTCAAATACGCCTTTTTCACCGTACAAGCAAAATGTATAGAAAAAGAAAAAAGGATCATTGGTAGGTTCCATTGTTACTTTGTGGACTGAATTTTGTATATAGCATTCGTCGATTTCTTCATTCCATATGGAAGTTCGCCCGACCTCGCCTCCTTCACTGACTAATAAATCATTCTTATTAAGTCGATATTGGTGAAGCTCATCTTTTGAAAACCACATTTTTTTGACATCTTCTATATTTACCTTTTCCCAATTAATATTTTGAGCTCGCAAATACGGCCTGTAATGGTAGCCGCCTTTGTCAACGTTGGTGAGCATTTTACCTAAGATTATTCTTGCAATATATTTGAGCCTCTTCACATCCCAATGCTTCGGCACCTCCCCCAGCCATTCAATCCCCGAATCCTTCATCGGCGCATCGGGATTCAATCCTTTTGTTACTGCCTGATTGATTATTGCAGCGCGCTCCTCCTTCAGCAGTTCAATGAGTTTTTGCTTTTTTGAGATGAGGTCGTCGATTTGAGCGGTTTTGTGGTCGAGAAATAAGGATGTCTGAACTTGATCAAGCAATTTTGGCAAATAAAGAACACATGAACCTATTTCTTTCTTCCCAATATTTTCTTGCGCCCCACCAACGCATTCATATTCTATTAATTTTTTAAATATGTCTGAATTAATAAAAAATTTCAAAAAGTTATTATGAGTTTCCCCTTTGGGCCTTAATATCGCAACCCTTTGGTTTAATAAAGCAGGTCTTGTGCTTTTATAAACAGAGCTCTTTCCGATTGTTGCACCAGTCAATGCTACAAGAATATCATTTTTTTTGACGGCAAAAGTCTTAAATATTGCTGCATATTCTTCAGGAACCTTTTGGGCTTCATTGAAGTCTATCTCAGGTTTAATATCTCCAATTCTTATGAGAGGTATGCCTTTGTTATTGACATAATCATCAGATTTAAATGCGTAACCATTTATAAATTCAGTACAAAATTTAATCTTTGATTTTTCCCACCCCTCCGGCACCTCTCCAATCCACTCAACCCCGGAATCCTTATATTTCGGATACGGCTTCATTATTTACACACCAGCCCCCAGCCGTTTCCGTGCCAATTCAACCGCTTTGTGAAGCTTCTGCTCCAGCAATTCACGTTTCGGCAGTTCGGTCATGTATTCGGCTACTTTGATGCCGCTTTTATCCAGTTGCAACAGCTCAATTTGTTCGCTGGCTTTTCCTGCGCAGAGGATTAATCCAAGTGGCGTTTCTTCGCCGGGTTCCTTTTCATATTTTTCCAGCCAGCGCAGATAGAGTTCCATCTGGCCCTTGTAAGCTGGCTTGAACTTGCCGAGTTTTAATTCAATGGCAATGAGCCTTTTGAGTTTTCGGTGAAAAAAGAGCAGATCAAGATAATAATCCTCATTATCAATGCTAATTCTCTTTTGGCGGGCAACAAACGAAAACCCGATTCCAAGCTCCAGAATAAAGCTCTCCATTTCCCGCAGGATAGCTGCTTCAAGGTCTTTTTCGCTGTAAGTATCTTTAAGTCCCAGAAAGTCTAAAAAATAGGGATCGCGGAAAACCAGATCAGGCGTGAGCTTATCCTCCTCCCGCAAGGCTGCAAGATCTTTCTCTATTAGTTTTTCAGGTTTTTTTGATATGGCGGTGCGCTCGTAAAGCATCCCATCAATTTTTTTCCGCAAAGTGCGGACACTCCAACGTTCTATGCGGCACATTTCAGCGTAGAAATCGCGTTGGAGGTCATCTTTGATCGGCAGAATTTCTTTAAAATGCGACCAGCTCAATTGTCGCGACAGTGTAGCAACAATTTGAGTATCGGGAAATACTTCGGCGAACCGAACCATTCGAGTAAGCGCCGAATAGCTAAAACCGTTTCCGTATTCTTTTGTTAATTCTTGCGACAGTGTAGCAAGAATCTCTTTACCGTACTCAGCCCGTTTTTTCTCTAAAATATCCTGGCAAATACGGCTGCCAATCTGCCAGTAAAGTATGGTCAGTTCGGCATTAACCGTAACGGCAACATTATGCCTGGCAGTTTCAATGAGCGAACGGATATCACTGATAAGATCGCCGGGAACAACCTTATTGCCTGCTTTAATAATTTGTGTTCCGGTTTTCTTTCTCATATTTCGACAACCTCATTCATCAACCCCTGAGTTTGCAATTCAAGCTCAAGAATATCCGTCCTGATTTCTTCAAGGTTCCTTAAGGGCTTGTATTCGTAAAAATATTTAGTAATATTGATTTCATAGCCCTTTACTGTCTTGCTCTCATCAATCCAGGCATCAGGCATATGGGGCAGGACTTCCCTGTTGAAATATTCCCCGATATCTTCCTTTAGAGGCACGTTTTCATTATCCCGCAGTGACGTATCCGGTTCTGGATTACCTTTTTTATCAGCGCAAATATCTGCTGTTTCGTCCTGTTCAGACAGGGCTTTCAAGACAGCTTTTTGTATCGCCGCAGGCAAAAGCAATCCATATTTTTTGCAGCGCTCATTAAGGTCTCCCTCAAATTGATCTCTGTTGAGCCTCTTGCAGAAACAAAAAACTTTTGAATTATTTTGATCAATAAAGGAATAGTTATGGTAAAGAAGCTGTCTCTATGATAGAATACAACTAATTGATTTTGCGAAAGA
>Ga0222665_1000961_pt1 | contig 14787 bp, 11 predicted proteins | sample AntAcemetagen653_FD_179853 | JGI IMG/M metagenome (GOLD analysis project Ga0222665, IMG submission 179853) | Saline water microbial communities from Ace Lake, Antarctica - #653 | ecosystem: Environmental > Aquatic > Non-marine Saline and Alkaline > Saline | place: Antarctica: Ace Lake...
CTTTAAGATCGGGGAAGTATTTTTTCTTTTCAAAAGCCTTTAAAGCATTAAAACCTTCTCTGGTAATAAGCTCTACGATGTCCCCGGCAGTTTTTGATCCAATTCCTGCTACAAGTTTGAGAATTCTGTTCATTGCAACGGCGTCAAGTGGATTCTGCACGATCCTTGCGTAGCTGAGGATATCTTTAACGTGCCTTCTTTCTATAAATTTTATTCCACCGTAAACTGTAAAGCTTATTCCGCGTTTTAAAAGTTCAGCCTGAATAAAGTTTCCGTGATGACTAGAGCGGTATAGAACTGAAATTTCTCCAGGGGGAATTCTTTCTGTACTGTCTTCGATGATATCTGCAATGTAAATTGCCTCCTGCTCAGCAGATGCAGCCCGTTTGACTGTGGGAGCAAGTCCGTTGTCTAGATCGGAAAAAAGTTCCTTATTGTAAGCGGCGTAACAGTTTTTCACAATTGAGTTCGTAAGCTCAAGAAGTTCTTTCCTAGAGCGGTAATTCTGTTCAAGACGTGTGATTTTGCACTCAGGCCATTTTTCAGGAAAACGCAGGATGTTCTCAAAATTAGCCCCGCGAAAAGCATAGATGCTCTGAAGGTCATCTCCAACAACCATGATGTTGAAAGTGTTTTTTGCGAGAATATCTGCAATACGCCCCTGAGCTAGATTTGTGTCCTGAAACTCATCAACCATAATATATTTATAGCGGTAATGGATTTGCTCAAGCATTTGCGGAGAGCTTTTTAGACCTTCAAGAAAAGTCTGGAGAAGATCATCATAATCAAGAACGTTCTTTTCTTTTTTAAAAGTGGCATATCTTTGTGCGATCTTTGCTATGTCCATTGCAAAATCAAGATATTTAGAATACTGAGAGTCAATAATTTCTCCGATAGGTCGCTCTGTATTTCTTGCGCGGCTGATAATTTCAGCAACAGTCCTTTTTTTCGGAAAAGGTCTTGAACGTTTGGGTAGTTTAAGCTCATTTTTTATAAGATCGATAATATCTGCCGAATCCACCTGATCACAGATCGTAAAGTTTCGATCCACTCCGATAAAATGTCCGTGAATACGTAGCATAAGATTTGCAAAACTGTGAAAAGTTCCTGCAGTTATTCTGTTGACACTGTCGTGACCAGTTATCTTTTGAACTCTGGACCTCATCTCGTTTGAAGCTCTTCGTGTAAAAGTCAGAAGAAGGATGGATTCAGGTTTTATCCCTTTTTCAAGCATGTAGGAAACACGGTGAACGACAGTTCTTGTCTTTCCGCTTCCGGCACCAGCGATTACAAGTTGTGGGCCTTCCAGATTAAAAACCGCCTCGCACTGAGCATCGTTTAGAAGTTTGCGATATTTTTTTTCGATATCGCCGTCGTTAATTTCAGTTTTCTGAATTTCCTTATCTGTAGAAAGAACGATCTTTTTCAACTCATCATAACGTTTTTTCTCTTCATCAGTCAGCATTGGAAAGGAATATTTCCCAATATCAGGAATAATATTTCCAGTCTTTGAATCCTCACGGGTGGGAAAAATGTTCTTTGGTCGCTGTTTTCTCGTTTCGAGTACTTTTTTATTAAACTCAGCAAGAATGTCATCAAAAGTCTGATCTTTAAATGAGTTCTTTTTCTTTTTGGGTTTCTTTTTTCTGTTTTCAGGCTCCTGCTCGTCAATGGGAATGTACTTTCTTGTCAAAACCGACTCCGAAGAATAAAAGTCCACAAATAAGCTACAGGCAATGTGAATTCAGGTCAAATTTTTAGATGCTCACCAAATTGACTTTTGAACCCGATTTTTATATGATTGGTCGAATTTTTAGGGTGGGAATATGAAGTTTCTTTCATTCAGTATTTCTGATACGGGAAAAAAACGTAAAAATAACGAAGATGCTTTTATTGAAAGACCAGATATTGGTCTTTTTGTCGTTGCTGATGGTATGGGTGGTGAGCGATTTGGCGAAGTTGCTTCGGCATTGTCTGTTGAATGTATTGAAAAATATGTCCGTGAAAATTCTACGGTTATTAATGCCTTTAAATACAATCAGAGCAAGGAAAACCGTCATCAGGTTCTCAATATGCTTGCAGACGCTCTTAGAAATTCCAACACAAAAGTTTACCGCGAAGCTGAAGATCGCAATGTTGATGGAAAAATGGGAACAACTCTAACAGCTCTACTAACTGTCGGCAGTACAGGTTTTATGGTCCATGTTGGTGATTCAAGGCTTTATATGATAAGAGGTGAGGAGATAACTCAGCTTTCGACAGACCATACAGTTGCAAACGAATATAGAATGAAATACGGTGAAAGTAGCGAAGGTTTTGATCCCGGGTTCAGCAGTATGCTCACAAGGGCGATAGGAATAAAAAAATATGTTGAGCCTGAAAAACTGACATTTACAATAGTTCCTGATGATAGATATTTGCTCTGTTCTGACGGACTTCATAATTATTTTGAGAAAAACCAGAAAGAAGTTGATGAGCTTTTGACAGATCGTACCCATAAACCAGAAAAAGAAGATAAATATATATCAGGTTCGGTTAATTCCTTTCTCGAAATAGCCTATAAAGGCGGAGCTGATGATAATGTTACGGTTATAATGCTCAGTGCTTTTGGTGTGACAGATGAAGAGGTGACAGGAACAAGAACACTTCTTGATGAATTTGCGGCGCTTAGAGATATTGAGTTGTTTAAGAATCTTGATTACAAGGAACTTCTTACTGTTATGGAAAACGCAGAGATTAGAACTTACAACAGGTTCGATGTCGTTTCCAGAACAAACTCCAGCAGTAAGGAACTTTTTGTAATTGTTGAAGGAAAAGTCTCGGCACTAAAAGGTAGCAAACACATTAAGACATTTGTTGCCGGCAATCACATCGGTGAAGTTGCCTTCCTGACAGGAGAGCAGCCTGCTTTCAACCTTTTTGTAGATAAAACGTCAACGTTCCTTGTTCTTAAAAGAGAGGTGTTTGATAAAATAGTTTCGGATAATCCTGCACTTGGAATAAAACTTCTCTGGCAGCTTGCAACAGCGCTTGCAATGCAGACGAATTCTTCAATCGGACTTATAAAGTAACCGATGCTTTCTATTCCATTAATCTGGCTCACTATCACAGGATCTCTATTCCTTGATTTTGAAGGCAGTGACATAGAAGATCACCTTGAAAGAAAAAAAGTATACTATTCCCAATTCTCATCGCAGGAGAAATATGATTTCTGTAAAAATGGGGATGTTCTTTCTTGTAAGATCCTTTTTCTGGAATCTTTTGATGATAATAGTGGCCCTGGGTACGATAAGCAGACAATTCTTAATTACATTCCCCCTCAAAAGAGGGCTGCAGGAATCTATCATTTTCTATCGGAAAAGTGGAGGGATCTAAGTCTCGAAGAGTTTAAGGGCTATCTTACGATGCTTCCTGAAAACTATTCGAAAAGACTGTTCGGTCTTTATTTGAAAAAGCTGTATCTTTCTGGAAATATTAAGGAATTTATGAGTGACTACAAGCAGTCCCGAAGCACTGAACTTACCACTTGGTATGTCAGGGAGCTTTTGAAAAAAGGACCTGATGAGGCTCTTTCATATCTTCTTGACCTAAAGGTTGTGTTCCCTGAATACTTTTATAATTCCATTGCAAAAGAAATCGATAAGTATTCAGCAAAACTGAAAGGAAAAGCCTATTACGATTTTAAGATATGGAAACTTGAATTTAACTACAGAAAGGTCAGATACTCACAGACTGTTAAACTTGCCGAAAACTGGTTCCCCGCAAAAAAATACAGCAACAGTTTTCATTTTCGGGCTCATCTTTACAGAGCAATGGCATATACCAGACAAAGGAAGCACTCCCATGCAGTTGCAGTATATAAAAATCTAGAAAAGTATCTTGATAATGAGAATCTTACTAATGGCGACAAGTATAAGTTTTACAAAGGTTACGGATATAGCTGTTCTGCGTTAGGAGACAATGAAAAGGCTATTGACTTGTACTTTAGAGCGCACGATTATTTTAATTCTAAGGATGATGAAAGTGCAGCATTCTTTCTCTACAATGCTGCCGATATGCTGCGTCTTGACGGACAGTTTGAAAAGGCGGATGTTATGTACAGTGCCTATGTTGAAAACTATCCTGATGCGGAAAGTATAAGTGTCACAAAATTTCTTCTTTTCTGGATCAATTATCGGCAGAAAAAGTTTGAAAGAGCCGGAGATATACTTGACAGTGATATACTGGGATCCTCTGACGAGAGCTATATATATCAGAGGGCACTTTACTGGAAAGCCAGAGTCCTTGAAAAACAGGGTGAAACCCAGGTGTCAACAAACATTTTCTGTGACATGGCCGCTCGTTACCCGGCTACATTTTATGGTTCTCTTGCCGCAGGCAGGGTAAGAAAGGAAAAGATCTGCTGTGAGAAACCCGTTGACACAGAAGAAATGAAACAGAAATCAGGCTCCCGTTTCAGGGACAGTGAAATGCTCTCAGAAACTGAGTGGGTCGTTGCGGCTTTTGCAGCAAAAGGTGATAGCGTTGTAAAAAAACTGCTTTGGGCATCGTCTTCGGTTATAAGTTACAAAGGTGGAGAAATAGACCGTCTAGTTGCAAGTTACTGTGCAGGAAAGATCGGAAACCACAGCCTTGCCGCAAGGATGCTTAAATCCATATCGAACTTTTCAGGAAACACGCGAGATTACTTTAAAATGAAATACACCATTGGATTTGAAGAGGAAATAGTTTCCCATTGTGATTTCTATGGTGTTTCACCGTTTTTTGTTTTTTCTATAGCAAGGCAGGAAAGCCTTTTTAATGTCGGCGCAGTATCTTCAAGTTATGCAATAGGTTTGCTACAGCTTCTGCCCTCCACGGCACAGCTTCTTGCCAACAGTGAAGAGTACGGAAAAGTTACGGCAAGCAATTTAAAAAAACCTCTTACCAATGTTCGTTTCGGTGTTAAGTTTCTTTCTAATCTTTTAAAAAGATTCAACAACTCCATTGCACTTGCCGCTGGTGGATACAACGCAGGCCCAGGTCGTATTTCAAAATGGCTTGCGCAGAAGCCGGATATGGAACTTGATGAATTTATTGAAGATATTCCCATTTTCCAAACACGCAACTACGTGAAAAAGGTGATGCGGAACTACGCCATCTATTACTATATCTACAAAGGTGAAGTTTATGATGAAATGGAATTTGATCTACACCCTGAAAATTAGTCCCGTTTGACTAAATATTTTCGGATAATATAATGTTTTCAGTTTAATTATCTTGTTGAGGTGATGCATGAAAGTTCTTATCGTTACTCCGTCTAAAGAAGAGATACAGAACGGCGATTCCAAAAGTGTTTTTTTCATTAAAAGTATTATTGAACAGATAAAAGAAAATACTTCAAATATTGAAGTTACCAAACTGGACATTACAGATATCAATATTAGTGATGTGTCAATATCTCAAGTTCTAAAAAAACTTACCCAATCGAATATCTCATTAAGGGAATTTGATATCATTCATACTTTTTCGATGCTCCCCTTCCTTTTCAGACCATTTTTTGACCTGCTGGTTATTTCATCTTTCAATATTGAGAATATCTCTAAGAATTTAAAACCTTTTCTTCCCTGTACCAGTTGTCCAGGCTATGCAAGATATGATATTTCCGCAATAGAGTCGCTGGTAATAAAAGAATTATATACTGAGGCCTATAACAATCGAAAAGCGTATGATGCCCGTCCCTGGGGATGGTGGAGATCTCTTGAACTGGATGAAGATTTTAAAATTAAACACATCTATGTTGCAACGGGTGAAAAACTCAGTCTTCAAACGCACAAGTTTCGAAGTGAGATATGGACAATTGCTCATGGGAGTGGTTTTATAACACTTGATGACAAGATCCTGCCAGCGGAAAAAGGAGATGTGTTTAAAATTGAAAAAGGTCAGATACACCGCGCTGAAGGTGGTGCAAATGGGCTGCACATTGTTGAAGTGCAGACAGGTGAGTATCTTGGTGAAGATGATATAATAAGACTTGAAGATATTTACGGGAGAAAATAATGAAAATTGCTACTGTAATTATGGCTGGCGGAAGCGGGAAGAGATTCTGGCCACTTTCAAGGGAGAACAAGGCAAAGCAGTCGCTGAATCTTTTTTCTGATCATACGCTTCTTGTCGAAACTATTGAAAGGATAAAGCCTGTAAGTCAGGATATCACTATAATTACGTCCTTAAAACAAAGAGATGCAATAGAAAGCGATATCTGGAACTATCCTCATCTTAAAGTTATTTATGAGCCTAGCGGAAGGAACACGGCACCTTGCATCATGCTTGCTCTTCATTCGATAAAAAAAAGATTGGGAGAGGACTGTGCTGTTCTCGTTCTTCCAGCCGATCACTATATAAAAGATCCCAAAAAGTTTGTTGATCTCGTTAAAAAAGGCGTCAGCTATCTTGAAAACAATCCGGAAGCAATTGGAACGATCGGAATTGAGCCAACAAGACCTGAAACCGGCTATGGATATATCAGAAAGGGTGACGTTGTTGAAAAAGGTGTTTTTTCCGTAAAGACCTTTGAAGAAAAACCTGAAATGGAAAAAGCGCAAAAGTTCGTTGAAAGTGGCGAATATCTCTGGAATGGTGGGATATTTCTATTTTCCATGAACAGCATGATAGAAGAATTCAGAAATAACAACAAAGACATTCATGATAAAGTTGTTCAGCTGAAGAGCACCGAAAATATTGATAAGAATTTCTATGATTCGATACGTTCGATCTCATTTGATTATGCAGTTATGGAAAAGACAAAAAAGTCAGTTTTCACAGTTGCAGGCGAGTTTGGATGGAATGATATAGGCTCTTGGCTTAGCTACTATGAACTTCTTGAAAAAGATGAGAATGGAAACTATTCAAAAGGTGATGTCCATCTCATTAACTGCAAAAACTCAATGGTTATAAATCTTTCAGGAAAACCTGTGGTCATATTTAATCGCGATGGGGAACTCTTTGTTGATGCAGGAGATGTCGTGCTAAGTGCAAAACTTAACGATCATCAGGCAATTAGGGAAGTAACTGAATATCTTAAGAAAAATGAAGTCTTAAACCTTTTGTGATTACTCGAAAAGAGTGTCTTTTTCAGTCATTATTTTTGCACAGTCATAAGTATCGTCAATTCTTACAAACTTGACTGAACTATTTGCATGATCGGGAATAGTTGTTTTATCTCTAGTAAGAGCATCATTTGAAGCCTGATAGATAACCTGAACTCCCTGCCACAGAAATGGTCCCCAGATGGTGTTGTCATCCATTGTTGAAAGATCAATGTCAGCAACTGTTTTTGCAGCGACGTCCATAGTTCCGTCATCATTGAAAACAGCCGGAATATGTCCAACAACATCTATTCTAAGTCCAGGATTTCCATCACCATCCTGATCCCAGACATGTGAATCTGTTTTGTCAATTGGAACCATATCGGTAAGAGGATTGTCAAGTTTTGCTCCAGTAACATCAACAAAATCTTTCATAAAAAGTTTGTAGTTGGCACCTTCTTCAGTAAGTGTGAACTCGTAATCGATGGGAACGAGTGAATCAACATAAAGCTGGCTGAAAGACATTTCAAGGTACTTAGATCCTGTGTTAACTTCAACGTGACATGTAGTTGAAGTCGCTTTTACAACTCCGTCTTCATATTTCATATCAACGATCTGAATCGCCTGAGTAACTGATGTGCTTTTCTGCTCACCGATAACAGGAAGAGTTGTGGTTGTATTTGAAGTAGTAACGGTTTTTTGAGCCCAAACTCCGTCAAAGTTGTAAGTCGGTGCTGTATCACCTGTATTTCCTGTGTCGCCTGTGTTTCCTGTGTCTCCAGTATTTCCGGTGTTGCCGGTGTTTCCAGTATCGCCAGTATTTCCGGTGTTGCCAGTATCTCCGGTATTGCCTGTGTTTCCTGTATCACCAGTATCTCCGGTATTTCCTGTATTACCAGTGTTTCCTGTGTCGCCAGTGTCGCCAGTATCCCCGGTATTTCCAGTATTCCCAGTGTCTCCAGTATCCCCAGTGTTTCCACTATCTCCGCCGCAACTAACAATAAACAAAAATGCAAAAGCTAATGCAACAGCAAAAAATCTTTTCATAAAAATCTCCTCAATATGATTTAAAACACGCGAATATTTTACTTCTTTTAAAAATTTAAGTCAATTCTTCAGTTTTTGCCTGATATCAACTACTCGACAACAAGTTTTACGGGTTCTTTGACAGCAATATCTTCAGGAATGAGATCAATGACTGTAATTTCAGATGTTGCAGCAAATCTTACCGGCGGACCCCAGGTTCCTGTTCCGCGATTAACATGAAGCAGTGAGCTATTATCAAACGTGTAGTTTCCGCTACAGTATTTAAACGCCATTCTGACGAATATTCCAAAAGGGAATATCTGTCCGGCATGAGTGTGTCCAGAGAGCATAAGATCAAAATACTTCGCATCCTCTTTTTCTATTTCAGGCTGATGTTTTAGAAATATTCTGAACTTTTCCTCAGATCCTTTTTCGAGTATCTCCATGTCATCAGGCTTAGCTTTTCCAAACCTTGTGGCTGTTTTATCCGCCACGCCTAGAAGAATAATGTTTCTTCCGACATTTTCGACTTTGTTGTCAATGAACTTGAATCCATTTTTCTCAACAAATTCAATTGATTGATCTATTCCGTTTATGAATTCATGGTTTCCTGATACTGCATATTTTCCAAGCGGAGCCTTTATATTTTTCATGGCAGAAGCAACTCCATTAGGATCAACTATTCCGTGATCAAGATAGTCGCCTGTGCAAATCAAAATATCGGGTTTGAGGGCATTTATTGTTTTTGATATTTTTTCAGCAAAATCGACACCCGTAACCTGAGAAAAATGAACATCTGATATCTGAACGATCCTTGTTCTTTCAAGAACTTTGGAGTTTTTGATCTCAACGCTTTCTACAAACATATTTCCAGCCATAAAAAGTCCCGAAACGACACTGTGAAAAGATACCAGAAAAAGAACCATAAAAAGAAGAGTTTTCTTGGTCTGAGGCAGCTTTTTCCTGTAAAGCTTAGGCAGAAATCGCCTGATCAAAATAACAAGTTCAATAAAAATGCCGTAAAGAGCAAAAATAAAAATTACAGTAAAATATGAGTAAAGAATATAGGCGACTACAGTATCAGTATAAGTTCCTTCAAGTCCTCTTTTTGAAAAAATAAAAAAAGCTCCGAAAAGAGGCAGATACATTACCCGAAGATGCTTTCTATATTTTTTCAGAGCTGGAAAAGCTTCACGCAGTCTGAAAAGAAAGTATTTCACCATCAGAACAATAATGGTTATTGCGGTAGTAAGAAAAACCCCGAAAGTCAGCAGATTTGTCATTTACTCTCCTCGTGAGCAGGAAGATGAATTTGAAAAGTTGCACCCTTACCTTTTTCAGATACCAGTTCAATACTTCCAGAATGCTGCTTCACTATTGAATAACTTATAGCTAAACCTAATCCGTGACCTCCGGTTTTTGTGCTAAAAAACGGGTCAAAAACCTTATCGATTATAGCCGGATCCATTCCGGGACCCGAATCCTTGATCAAGATCTCAACATATTTTCCATTTTTCAGACCATGCATCTCTTTTCCACTGACCTGAACATTTTTACAGATGACATTTACAGTTCCTTTCGGGTCAGCCTGACTCGCATTAACCATAAGATTTTCAACAACCTGTCCGATCTGACTTTTATCATATTCACATTTCCACAGATCTTCAGGGTAATCAAAAGTGCACTCAACTCTTGTTCCACTTAATGCAAACACAGCGCTTTCTTCAATAAAAGGAAATAGTTCCGCTAATTCTTTCACAGGTTTTCCACCTTTAGAAAAAGTTATAAGATGACTTGTAAGATCACGCACCTGATTGAGACTTCTCATCGCTTTAGAAAGATATTCCGCTGTTTTCTTGTCAGTTGATCTTCTTTGAGCCATTTCAATATAACCGAATACTCCGGTAAATAGATTATTAAAATCATGTGCTATTCCTCCGGCTAAAATACCCAGGGAATCAAGCTTGGAAGTTCTGTGCACGATCACCTGCATTTCTTTCATTGCGTCTTCTGCGATCTTGCGGTCTGATATCTCTTTTCGAAGCTGCGCATTTTTCCGGAAAATATAAAGTGCTAACAATGTGACCAAAAAAGCTATGAGAAGTGAAATGCCTAAAGTTAGATATAACCATCTTAGATCCTTTTGGGGCGGATTAGGGTTATAGAGAAAAGCATCAAAGTCAAAATCATCCCCCATCATTCCCAGATCTTTATAAGTTTTAGCGATATGTTCCCACCTGCCGGGATTAATATGTCCCGGTTCAAGAAGATCCGTGCGAAGTAGTGCAATCATCTGCTTTGCTTCAAACTTTAAATGTTCAACAGTATGTCTCTTGCTGTATTTAGAGTGGATTAGCTCAATTATTTCATCAGGATGACTCATCGCATACTTCCAGCCTCTAAAACTTGCATCTCTAAAGGCCCTTACCATTTCCGGGTTTCTTAGGATCTGTTCTTCAGTCGTAAAAAGATTGTCTCCATAAAAATCAATTCCAACAGATCGTGGAGAAAAAAGAACATACTCTTTCCTAGCTTTCTCTACCTCAAAAACCTCATTTGTCACATAAACCGAAATTGCATCAACTTTTCCGGAAATAAGATCCTCAGTATGAAAACTATGCGGAATAAGTGTAAACTTTTCAGCAGGCACACCTTCTTTATTCAGATATGCTGTAATCTCGGATGTACCATTTTCTATCATAACTTTCTTTCCAGAAAGGTCGTGAATACTCTGAAGCTCATCATTTTTAAGCATCAAAAGACCCCGAGGAGAATGCTGAAATATAACTCCGAGAACTACTACCGGATCACCTTTTTGACGATTTAGAAGCAGCTCTGTTGAACCGACACCAAACTCAGCTTTTCCATCAAGAACTTTTTGAACTGAATCCTGACCGGGACCATTTGCGATCAACTCGACATCCAGGCCTGCATCTTTATAAAAACCTTTCTCAATTGCCGCATAATATCCTGCAAATTGAAACTGATGCTGCCATTTTAGCTGAAGTCGGACTTTTTCTCCCGCAAATACTGCAAATGGAGATGCAAAGATAAAGAACAAAACAAAAAGCTTTAAAAACTTGTTTTGAAAACCAGCTTTACGCATATATTTCTCCATAAAAACTAAAAATTCCCGAAAATAAGTTCCCAGAGAGGTTTCCAGAAGATAAGAATTCCAATAACGACTGAGATTATTGAAAGAAAAAGTACTGCACCAGCCATTATGTCTTTGACCAGTCCCATTTTTTCATTAAATTCGGGAGAAACAGCATCAACAAAACGCTCAATTGCAGTGTTAGTCATCTCAAGTGAAATAACAGCAGCACAAATAAGGAGAACTGCTATCATTTCGAGCTTCTGTATCTCAAGAAGTATTCCCAGAACCACAACAGTAAAAAATGCCGCAAAATGAATTTTTATATTTCTTTCTGAGGAGACTGAACTTCTGATACCATTTAATGCGTATTTAAAACTTTTCAGAAACTTTTTCATGCAATTCTCCTTCAATCTTAAAAAAGAATACAGTAATTATACACATCGGTCAAAAAAATGAATTTTACAGGGTTGAAAATTTGGATTTTTCCAAAGTTCTGATAAATTGCTTTCGACATTAGTTACTAAATTATGGAGAAACAGATGACAGTTGTTCTTAACGGCGGAAAATTAACGGTTGAAGAGCTGGTGAGAGTTGCAAGATTTAACGAGAAAGTTGAACTTGCGCCTGAGGCTCTTGAAAAGATCAAGATATGTAGAGCAATGGTTGAGAAAAAGATCGATGCTCATGAGATCATGTATGGCGTGAACACAGGAATTGGTGAATTTAGTGAAACAGTTCTTAATGACGATCAAATTGAGGATTTTCAGAAATATCTTATCTACAATCATTCAGCTGGAATCGGTGATCCTGCACCACTTGAATATGTTCGTGGAGCTCTCGTTTCAAGAATTAACGTTCATGCACATGGAAATAGCGGATGCAGACCTGAAATAACTCAGACTTTTGTTGAACTTCTAAATAAAGGTGTTACTCCTTTTGTATGCCAGAAAGGATCAGTTGGCGCTTGCGGAGATCTCGCACCGATGAGTCAGATCGCTCTCACTCTTCTTGGTGAAGGCGAGGCTTATTTTAACGGTGAACTTCTTCCTGCAAAAGAGGCTTACGAAAAAGCAGGCATCATTGTTCCCGGACTTAAAGCAAGGGACGGACTTGCAGCAATAAACGGCTCGAACATGCTTACCGCAATGAGTGCACTTTTGATATATGATGTTGAAAAATGGCTCAAACAGGCTGAGATTGCAGCAGCGATGTCACTTGTTGCACTTAAAGCGAATCTTAAGCCCTATCTTCCGGAAATTCATATCGCAAGAGGTTTTTCCGGAGCTATCAGATGTGCCGCTTCAATAAGAAAGCTCGTTGAAGAATGTGATCTGCTTACCGGCAAAGTCAAAGTTAAGGTTCAGGATGCGTATTCAATGCGCTCAACTCCTCAGGTTATTGGAACAGCTCACGACGCAGTTAAATGGGCAAAATCTCAAGTAGAGATCGAGCTTAGCGGAGTTTGCGACAACCCTGTTTTCTTTCCTGAAAAAGACATAGCTCTAAGCGGCGCGAACTTTCAGGGAACTCCCGTCTCTCTTCCAATGGAAATTGTTGGTCAGGCAGTCACAATGGTCAGTATTCTCAGCGAAAGAAGAATGAACAGACTCAACAATCCTGCTCTTTCAGTTGGACTTCCGCCATTTCTTGCAACAAACCCTGGACTTTTCAGCGGACTCATGCTTTCTCAATATACAGCTGACACTCAGATCGTTGAACAGAAAATTCTGTGCACACCGGCATCGATCCAGTCAATTCCGGCGGCTGCAGATCAGGAAGACTTTGTTTCAATGGGAATGAACACAGCAATTAAAAACTTCCAGATCTATCATAATGCATGTGGGATTTTAGGAATTGAGTTCATGGCCGCATCTCAGGCACTTGACATCAGAAAGTTTGAAAATGAAGGAACCGGAGTATCAACAGCAAAGAAAAAGATCAGAGAACACGTTGATTTCCTTGAAATTGACAGACCGCTTTACCCTGATCACACAGAAATGCAGAAACTTGTAAAATCTAATAAAATACTTGAAGCAGTTGAAGAAGCTGTGGGATCACTTTATTAACGGCTCTAACTCCTAATTTTCATAAATACTTCTTTTCCAGATAATTTAGAATTATTTCAGGATTAATTGAAATCTTTGAGAATCCAAAGAGTTTTTTTCCAAGATCTTTGAGTGAAGCTCCAATATGATAAACAGTTTTGTTGTCAACGATCAGAAAGCGGTCGTGAGATTTCTTGAAAACTTTTATTTCTATTGGTTCATACTGTGCGTTATGTTTTTCGAGGTCTAACTTGAGCTTGTCAGATAATTTATCTGTGTAAATTGTTGTTTTCACGCCTTTCTTTCTTTTTGAAAGCATAAGAAAGACCGTTTCATCAACATAGTTATCTATCAGGATTATTGATTTACGAGCGTCTTTTATGAATGAGACTGCTTTTTCATATGCATCAAAGATCTGACCGTCGAAATACAATCCTTCTTTTGGGGGTAGTTCGGTTCTTACTTGGAAGTCTATACTTTTCACCTGTTTTTGTAATTCGTCCACATTCTTTTCAATTTTTTCCATACGGTAATTTAGTGTGTGTTGGTGAAGTAAATGGTTTTTCAACACCTTGTTAGCCCAAATTCTGAATTGAGTGCCTCGTTTTGATTTAACTCGATAACCAACTGAAATAATAACATCGAGGTTGAAGTGTTCAACAGAGTATGTTTTGCCATCAGAAGCAGTTGTTGCAAAAAATGCAACAACTGAATTTCTGACTAGTTCTTTTTCAAGGAAAATGTTTTTAATGTGTCTGGATATAGTTGACTTGTTTCTTTCAAAAAGATTTGTGATCTGATCTAATGACAGCCAGACAGTTTCCTGTTCCAGTTTTACTGCCAGTGTTGAAATACCTTCTTCCGGTTGATAGATAATCAGTTTGTTGTTATCAAGATCTGGAATCATCTTAAACCTCAAATGTTAAATTAACATAATCAAAATTAAAGGTTTTTTGCGAACTTGTCAATTTGCTTTCTTCTTAGCTTGATTATTTGCGATTCATCGGTTAATCTATATTTGCAACCACAAATGGATTGATGAGATGAAGTGTTTGATTTTATTATTAATTTTGACAGTTTTTTTGTCATGTAAAGAGAATGTTTCAGTGGAAAACGATGATCTGATTGTTGACTTGGATAATTACACTCAGGTTGATACAGAAAATGACTTTGATAAAACCGTTGACATTGATTCATCAGATGAAACAGAACCAGATGCGGATGGTGATGCAGAAACTCCTGATATAGATACGTATTGTCCCCCAGCAATTAATGCTAATTATCCATATTTTAGAGAAGATGGAACAATTCATTTCTGCCGTCCATGTGATACCCCTGATGAGTACGATCCTCAATGTGTTAAATCTTTATGGAAGGATATGAACAAAGAGGTTTATGATAAATATAAGGCTGGTAGGTTTGAAGGATAGTGTAACATGGTTTCTGTAAATTCATTTTCACTCATTTAAGCTGAGTTGAAATGAACTTGCAAAAACGGGTCAAATCTGCAACCTTCGATTTGCACAAAAGGAGGTGTAGACATGACCCAGAA
>Ga0222665_1000963_pt1 | contig 14742 bp, 10 predicted proteins | sample AntAcemetagen653_FD_179853 | JGI IMG/M metagenome (GOLD analysis project Ga0222665, IMG submission 179853) | Saline water microbial communities from Ace Lake, Antarctica - #653 | ecosystem: Environmental > Aquatic > Non-marine Saline and Alkaline > Saline | place: Antarctica: Ace Lake...
CGCAGTTTTTTCATCAGTTCCACCCGGGGATCGCCGGGACGGAGTATATTCTCACCCAGATGGTCGGGGATAACAAAGAATGTCCCCCTCACGCCTAACTCCTTCATGCGTTTACGGAGGGACTCAATCGCGCCGGGGGGAGTTACCCCGCAGAGATCGTCATTGGTGAAGATACTGGCCGACCGGTTCTCCCCCGGATAAAGCCCGAGAGAAATATCGTCATTCTCGATAAAATTAACCGGAGGTCCGCTCAGATAATCCCACCAGATATAGTAAGTATTGAAGCCGATCCAGGCGACAAGAAGTACAGCCAGAGAGGCCGTAATCCAGATATATTTTCTAAATCCTTTCCTCATAATTGAGACTTAGCCCTCATTTTATTCGGGTAATGCTATGAAGTACTAAAAGTATGGAAAGTTTGAAGTGCCTTAAGTGCCTAAAGTTATTCGCTTTCTCCCGGCTATCAATTCCTTGAATTTCTGATTAGAACAACTGCCTAAACTCAAAAAATTCAATAACCCCTTATGCAACCGTTTCAACCGTTTTAAATATTCCAATCGTCTACCACGCCTACGCCCCAATGTTCACCCTGCCAGGCGATGCGATAACTTTCAACTTTAGGCACTTTTCCGCCAGAGGCAGATCAGCCTCTGGCTGAAGCGTATTTCAAACTTTAGGCACTTATATATCGAAGAGCTGCCACTCCTCATAACAGTCATCGGGAAGATCTTCCAGGAACCGTGACGGCTGCAGCCTAACCTCCTCTCCGGACCGCTGACGGGCTATCATGGGGTGAGTGAGATAAAGCTCTTCCCGGCAGCGGGTCCCGGCGACATAGAAGAGCCTCCGCTCTTCCTCCATATTCCCGTTGTCACCATAGCTTGACGCGGGGGGAAACCTTCCTTCCGCCAGCCAGATGACAAAAACCACATCCCATTCCAATCCTTTTGACTGATGGATAGTGCTGAGGACCACCATCTCATCCTGCGGAACGGCGAAGACATCGTTCGTGGTAACTCCTCCCATCATCGCCAGTTCATCAAGAAACTTCTCCAGAGCAGTATAGCGCGCGGCATAGTTAGACAGCTGCCGCAGATCCTCGACCCGCCTTTCGTAGTTTGAATACTTGGTCTGAAGATAATAGTCGTAGTCACTATCCATTACCATCCCGATCAGTTCAGAGGGACCGAGACCGGCATTATTTTTCAACTCCCTGATCGTCAGGGCGAATTTTCCCCACCCCGGACGAGCACCGGATGAGATGGCGGCGGGGATCTTATCTCCGGAGATAATACTGAGCGGATCGGCGGATGATTTGAGGATATCCCAGATCTTATCCGCCGTCCGGACCCCTATCCGGGGGATCTCCACCATGATACGCTTCCAGGCGATCTCATCACGGGGATTATCGATTATCTTCAGATAGGAGAGAACATCTTTGATATGAGCCTGTTCAAAGAACCGGAGGCCGGAACGGACCGTGAAAGGGATATCCCGCCGGGTCAGCTCCATCTGAATCTCCATGGAATGAAAATGAGATCGATAGAGGATCGCGATCTCACCCAGATTGACCCCTTCATCCGACAGCTCCAGAATCCTCTGGGCGATAAACTCGGCCTGTTCGTAAACATTCTCCGTCCTGATCAAGGCGGGCCGGGACCCCGATTTTTTTATCGGACGGAGCGTCTTCTGAAACCCGTCTTCCCGCCCGGCCAGGATCCGGTTGGCCAGATGGAGGATCTCGGGGGTGGATCGATAGTTGGTCTCCACGGTATATACCCGGCAGCCCCGGTAGAGATTAGGGAAGTCCCTAATGTTGCGGAAGAGTGCGCCGCGGAATGAGTAGATCGATTGGGAGTCATCTCCCACCACCATGATATTTCCATGGCCGCCGCCGAGGAGATCGACAATTCTGGCCTGTATCCGGTTGGTATCCTGATATTCATCGACCAGGATATACTTGAACTGACGGCGGTATTTCTCCGCGATCTCAGGATGATTGGAGAGAAGCTCGGCGAAATAGATCAGCAGATCGTCAAAGTCCATATAATTGAGTTCCTTCTTCTTCCGCGCGTATCGGACCGCCACCATCTCAATCTCGGAAATCAATTTTAAGAAGTGAGGCACCTTCACCTCGACCGCTTCCTCGATCGAAGAATCGGTATTCCGGGCGTACCCGATAATCTCCAGAAGCACGCGGCCTTTGGGGAAACGCTTAGCCTTGGTATCAACCCCCGCTTCCCGAACCACAGTATCGACCAGGACCCGGGAGTCATCCCGATCGAGAATGGTATAATTATTCTTAAAGCCCAGCAGCTCCGCGTGCTGCCGCAGGATCCGGTTGCCGACATGATGAAAGGTCCCTCCCCAGATCCGGGCGGCATCCACCATGACCAGATCTTCTACCCGCCGGAGCATCTCACCGGCCGCTTTCTTGGTAAAAGTGAGCAGGAGGATCTCATCCGGACTGACGCCTTTTTCCAGCAGATAGGCGACCCGATAGGTGACAACCCTGGTCTTTCCGCTCCCGGCCCCGGCGATGACCAGGGCCGGACCATCCGAAGCCAGAACCGCCTTCAACTGCTGGGGATTAAGCTCGCTCGCGTAATCGATCTTCCCCGCCGGGGCTACTTTTTTTAATCCATATTTTTTCATAATTTATTATCAACCATTGTATTTAAGACTTATTATTACCACGAATGACATGAAGTTCACGAAGAAAAAATAGGGTTCTATTCAATTTTGTTTGGGTCATATTTTATAAGTAGCACCCCGTTGGGGTGCTGCATGGGGGTGTGTTGGGATGCTCTGTTCCCAGGGTTACACCCTGGGCTATTATGTTGGACGCCGTTGGCGTCCTTATGTTTCTGCATAGTGTTTACCCATACGAAATGTAAGAGAACCAAAAATAGTCTCACTTCTTTAACTGCATCTATTATTCCTTAAGAATGGTCCTCTTTAAATCCTATTCGTGGCCTTCGTGGTTAATAATAAATTTTAATAGCCGCACAATATGACAAATAACCAACATTAGTAACCGGGGAAGCCGGTTATAATTTCGCTTTCGGGTCCAGGTAATCCCGGGCGGCGTCTCCCAGGAGATTGAAGGAGAAGACCGCCAGGGCCAGGGCCAACCCGGGGAAGAGAGTAATCCAGGGGTCGGTCTTCAGATACTCGCGCCCCGCGCTGATCATGAATCCCCAGGTAGCCGTCGGAGGGCGAACCCCCAGATCGAGGAAACTGAGCGCGGCTTCCGCCAAAATAAATGCCCCCACCTTGAGACTGGCGGCTACCAAAATGATGGGAATACAGTTGGGGAGGATATGACGGAGAAGTATCTTAACAGAAGATGATCCCCCGGCCCGGCCTGCCTCAACGTACTCCCGCTCTTTTAAGGATATAACCTCCCCCCTGACCAACCGGGCCATTGAAGCCCAGCCCACCAGGGAAAGGGCGATCAGAACGGTAAGAAAACCAGGAGAGAGGACTACCGTAATCCCGATCGCCAGTAATAGTCCAGGGAAAGCCAGTGTAATGTCGGTAACCATCTGGATCCCGGCATCAATCTTCCCCCCAAAATACCCTCCGACCAGCCCGGCGGCGGTTCCGAGAAAGAGAGCCATGGCAGTAGCCAGAACCCCGATTGCCAGCGAGATCCGTGACCCGTAGATCACCCGGCTGAAGATATCCCTCCCCTTCTCATCCGTACCAAAGAGATGCTTCTTCCCCGGTGATTGCTTAGCATCATCCAGATCAACCGCGTCCGGATCATACGGAGCAATAATCGGCGCCAGCAGGGCCGTCAATATATAAACAGCAATCACCACCACCGAGAGCAAAGCTAATTTGTTATTCCTGAAGAGACTTGTCATAGCATTTGGTTCTCAGTTATTTCATTTGGTTAACAAAATCTATTATGAACCACGAAGATCACGAAGAACACGAAGAACACGAAGACAATATGAAATATTTAAAGGCATTTTTGGTTTTATAAAATCTCTTCGTGAACTTCGTGTCCTTCGTGGTTAAAAAATCGCTCCGCAGGCGCTAACTTTTATATTTGATCCTTGGATCGATAAAGGCATAAGAGATATCTACCACGATATTAGCGGCGATAAAAACCAGCGCTCCCAGCATCACGCACCCGATGATAACCGGATAATCCCGCTGGAGGATGGCATTCATAGCCAATCGACCGACACCATCCCAGGAGAAGATTGTCTCGGTCAGGACCGCGCCGTTCAGATAAGATCCGAAGTCAAGTCCGGCCAGGGTGACGATCGGAATCAGCGCGTTCCGGAAGACATGGCGAAAGATCACCCTGTTCCGGGAGAGCCCTTTCGCCCGGGCAGTGGTGATATAATCCTCGCCGGAGACTTCCAGCATACCGGCCCGGGTAATTCGGGCCAGATAAGCGGCGGAACGGGAACCAAGAGTTACCGCGGGAAGAACCAGGAAGATTAAAGCTCCGCCGCCCATCCCGGATGCCGGAAACCACCCCAGATAGTATGAAAATATCAGGATCAGGATCAATCCAGCCCAGAAGACCGGGATCGATATCCCCCCGATGGCCAGAAAAGAAGAGAGACGATCCCAGATGGTTCCCGGATATACGGCGGAGAGAATTCCCAGAGCCAGACCGAAGATAATCGCGATCAGCATGGCTCCCAGAGCGAGACGAATAGTATTAGGGAGTTTCTCCAAGATCATCCGGCCGATCGGCTGGCCGGTAAAATAAGAACGACCGAGATAGGGCCGCTTGAAGAACGATATCCAGGGGATATTAATATCTCCCACCCTTAACTTCTCGATGGTGGGAATCTTCAAGAATGAGATATTACGCAAAAATTTGCAGTACTGAATGAAGATCGGCTGATCAAGACCAAAGCGAATCCGATTGCGTTCTATTACTTCCGGCGAAGTCCTCTCCCCGACCAACGCAGAGGTGGGATCTCCCGGGATGCTCTTGACCAGAAGGAAAGTAATCAGAGTTATTCCCAACAGGGTGGGGATGGCCAGGAGGAGTCTTTTAATAATGTATGAAATCATATGGGGAATGGGGAATGGAGAATGGTTGAAAACATCCGGTAACCCGGTAAATGCCGCCGGCTATCTCGGACCCTGCAGCTGCGGTCGTTGACCGCGGCCCCAGTGATCCCCAGTCATCCGCGGTCAACGACCGTGGCTACAGTACCTCGCGAAAAATACGGATCCCCTGGTTTGCAAAATATTTACGGATGGTTTTTGCTGATTTCTATCACAAGGTTCCTATTATAATAGTTCCATTGTAATTCCTGATTTGAGGACAACCAGACTATCATAACCCCAATCACTAACATTGATCCACATTCAAAACTATCTAATTTCCTCGCAGAGGAAATTAGATATTGGATAGTTCTTGCTCCAGCTTCGGGCGCAGTATCTCCTTCCGGTAATCTTCCAGAAACGATTGATCAAGAGCATCCAGCATCAACCCTTTAATCTCATCCAGGGTAAAATTGAAGTTTTCCATTGCAAGAATAAGCTCATTAGAAAAGGTTATATTAGAGATCGCGGGGTCATCCGTATTTAGCGATATCTTTATTCCATAATCATAAAACTTTCTGACCGGATGACTCTGAAGATCGGGAACAGTCTGGGTCTGCACATTACTGGTAAGACAGATCTCCAAGGGGATCTCTTTATCCCTGACCCAGGCCATCATTTCCTCATCATTACTAATTCTGATGCCGTGACCGATCCGCTGAGCCCCCAGTTCTTCAATCGCGATCTTTATGTTGGTCTCCCCTCCCCCCTCACCGGCGTGAACGGTAATATTCAGGCCATTCTCCTGGGCCACCTTAAAAGCAGTCGTAAAAAGTTCCGGGGGGAAAGCCTCCTCATCTCCAAATAGATCTATTCCCACCACCCCCAGTCCCGAATAATTGGCGGCAATATCAACCACCCGTAAGGCCGGCTTGATTCCGTTGGAGCGGGAGATTCCGATAATAAACCCGACATCAATGTCAAACTCTTTCTCGGCCTGGCGGGCTCCCTTCAAAACCGCGTGAAGGAGATCTTCCCAGCTATGGGAAGTCTCCATACTCATGAAGACCGGACTGAACCGCAATTCAAGCGCCCTGATATTATCCCGGGCACAATCCCGGCAGACACAGTACGATACCCGCTCAACTGCCTCCAGTGTAGGGAAAGCCATCCCAACCCAATAAAATTTTTCGAGGAACTCTCTCAGACTGGAAGTATGCCCCTGCACCTGAATTAACGATCTGAGTTCATTCAGATCATGGGAGGGGAGTTTAACATTATAATCCCGGGCAATCTCCAGCAGCAGTTCCGCCGATATACACCCCTCCAGATGCCGATGAAGTTCTACTTTAGGCAACTTCCGAATTGTCTCGATCATTTTTTTATCCATAAGTTAGCCCCTTCGGCACTTTGAAACCATTTTTATCCACCACCGACCTTGTGTCGGTGGTGGATACTTACAAATTACTATAATATCACGTTTATCCTATTATTCTAGACTACAGGAATAAAATTGGAAGATCAACATCAAAAGCGGAGGGAAGAGGGAAATAAGCAAAAAGCCCGCGGGAACGCGTACCTTAGCGCGGAGAAATAAGTTCGATCCCATCGAACTTATCACCGTTGTAGATCAGGGGGATCCGGTAGTTCTTTACCCGGGACTGATGGACCATAACTTCCTTCTTATGCCAGAGAAAGACCCAGGGGGCCAGGTCAACTACCCGAGCTTCAGTGGTCGAGAGCAGCTTGAGTCTGGCCTCAGGATCGGTCTCTTCGGATGCATCTCTCAGTAACCTGTCCACCTCCGGGTCGCTGAATCGGGAACGATTGCCGCCGGGACCGATATTTGCGGAATAGAAGGTGGGATAGAGAAAGTTCTCCGCGTCCGGATAGTCCCCCCACCAAGAGAGATAGAAGATATCGAACTCACCTTTATTAACCAATTCCTTGAACGAACTCCACTCCCGCTGTACCAGAACCAACTCGATCTCAACCTTCTTCAGGTAGTCTTGTATTACTTCAGCGACACTTAATACTTCCCGGTCGGCCTTGAATAAAAATATCACCTTCAGTGGGAGCTCAACCCCGGACCGAGCAAGGAGTTCCTTCGCCTTCTTCGGATTATATTCATAGCCTACGGCAGCAGAGGGGAGCAGTTCCGGAGGGACAGGACCGGAGGCCGGGATCGCCCGGCCCTCGAGGAGAACATCAATTATCTTCTCCCGGTCAATCGCGTAATTGAAGGCCTGACGGAGAAGCTTATTATCAAAGGGTGGTCTCTGACAGTTAAAACCAAGGTAATAACTGTTAAGTCCTACCCGGCTTAAAATCTGATCCTTCCAGGGGAGTTCGGTAGTGTACTTCTTATACTCCGCCCGGGGGACATCCATAATATCAAGATTACCCTGTTCGAACTCAACCGCCGCCGTCAACATCTCCGGGATAATCCGGTACTCAATACCGGGGAGACGCGGCAGGCCCAGAAAGTAATCCTGGTTGGCGGATAGAATAATCCGGTTGTTATGTCTCCACTCATCCAGTTTAAACGGCCCGGTCCCGATGGGATGGTCCGAGAAAGTCGGTTCCGCCCGCTCCACCTCTTCCCGGGGAATGATCGAGGCATTGGGCATAGCCAGAAAATTCAGGAAGAGTCCGGATGGGGCTTCAAGTTCAATCTCAACCACCCCATCACCGGCGGTTCTAATCCCGGCCAGCTCATCCGACTCGCCGCTCATAAAAGCGCCCGCTCCCTTTACCAACTCCAGCAGCCAGGAACGGGGTGAGTTAATCTCCGGATCAAGGATCCGGCGGAGAGAATAGACTACATCCTCCGCCGTTACCGCCCGCCCATTAGTAAACTTAACACCTTCTCTCAGGTGGAAACGATACGTCCGGCCATCTTCCGAAATATCCCATCGGGACGCCAGATCAGGGATAATCTTCGCGTCCCGATCGAAACGGACCAGGCCGTTATAGATCTTGGCGGAGAGTGCCCCTCCGGGAACATCCACAATATGGGCCGGATCGAGTGACGATGGATCATCCTTGAGGCGAAGATGGAGGTAATCATCATGCTCTTCCGTACCTCCGCCGCAGCCATAGAGGCAGAAAATAAACAATGAAATAATCGTATACTTTTTCATTTTTATCAAATTCTATCTATTTAAACCACGAAGGACACGAAGATCACGAAGAAATACCCAAAGAAGTTAAATAAATTCTGTTTTTAAATATCCCTTCGTGAACTTCGTGTCCTTCGTGGTAAAAAACTTTTTGAGTAAGCTACTATACCGGACTGTATCAAAATAGTGTTAATATTCAAACGCGGTTATAAGAACCGTCCCGGGAGTTTCCCGGTCTGCATACCGGCTTCCAGGACTATCTCGCCATTGACGATCACATATTCAATCCCCTCCGGGTAGAGCTGGGGGTTTTGATAGGTGGCACGATCCTTGACCTTTGCCTGATTGAATATCACCAGGTCGGCCGCGGCCCCCTCCCGGATCACCCCCCGATCTTTTAATCCCAGCTTTTCTGCCGGCATACCGGTCATCTTATAGACCGCCGCTTCCAGTGGTAGAACACCCCGGCGGACTAATTTGCCCAGAACCCGGGGAAATGTCCCGAAGGTGCGGGGATGGGGTTTCCCCCGGGAGAGGAGGCCGTAGTCAGCCCGGGCGGAGGCATCGGAGGCGATCATACAGTAGGGCTTTTTTAATATCCGCTCCAGATTATCCCGGCTCATCCCGAAGAAGAGAGCCTCAACCTCCAGCTCTTCTTCCATCAAGATATCAAAAAGACAATCGACCGGCTCCAGCCTCCGATCCGCCGCTATATCTTTCAGATTTCTTCCCTCCAGCTTCCGGTTCTTTTCCGTCGCAACCCGGGAGATAATCACCGACTCCCAATCGTCTTTTGTGATCTCATCCCTGATGCGCTTCCTGATGGTTGGCTCCGATAAGCGTCGCAGTTCCTCTTCAGATCCCCCCTCCCAGGTCCAGCTGGGGAGCAGAATATCCAGATCAGTAGCGGAAGCAATATATGGGTAACGATCGCAATGAATATCCATCCCCCGCGAACGGGCGGCCTCGATCTTTCTGAAACAGCTCTCAATCCGGTGCCAGTTACGCCGCCCCTGGGCTTTCAGATGAGAAATCTGGAGAGAGACCCCGGCCTTCTCAGCCAGATTAATCGCTTCCTCCACCGCCTCCTCTACCCGATCACTCTCATTCCTCATGTGAGTGGAATATATTCCCCCGAAACGGCTCACCTCCGAGAGCAGTTCAACCAGTTCATCGGAACCGCTGAAGACGCCCGGCGGATATACCAGCCCGGTCGAAATCCCCCGACTCCCCTCCTCCAACGACTGCCGGAGGAGTTCAAGCATCCGATTCATCTCCTCCCTGCCCGGAGGCCGGGGATCATATCCCATCACCGAAGACCGGATATTCCCGTGCCCGGTCAATGGAATCAGGTTAACCGCGGTCCCCTGGATATTAACCCGCTCGCAATACTCTCCCAGCGTCTTCCAATCGATCACCAGGTCTTTATTCTGTTCCCGGACCCGGACCAATTTCTCCCCACAGAGTGGCGCGGCGGAAGATCCGCAGTTACCGATCACTTCGGTCGTCACCCCCTGCCGGATCTTGCTCTCCGCCCGGGGATTGATCAGTATGGTAAAGTCGGTGTGAGTGTGAATGTCAATAAATCCCGGAGAGAGAATCAATTCCGGACAGTCCAGCACTCTCTCCGCCTCTGCATCCGGGAGTGGACCGATAGCCGAGATTATTCCATCCTGAATTCCCACATCCGCCCGGTAGGCCGGAGCAGACTCCCCATCTATTATCCGGCATCCCCGAATCAGCAGATCATAACTCATGTTATAGGCCTCTTGCACTCCACGAATTATACTATTTGTCTCCCCCTACCTCGGCCCCTTTTAAGTCCACGGATTTCACAGATTACTCAGATTATTTTTTCCCCGCCTCTCCCCATTTTATTAAAACGCTAATCTTGCAAATCTCCGCGAATTAAAAATCCTGTACTAACTAAATTTACTTTTCCCCCGTCAACCTTCAACTTTCTCTCCCCCTAGCCTCTTTTAAGGACAACTAATTTCGCTAATTACGTGAATTAATCAGCCATTGCCCCGATCTTGATAATTATATAATATAATCGCTCTTAAATTTCCGAAAGAAAATACTATTTTATTTTTCGGAGAAAAATAAAATATGAATAATCAAGAGATAGCGCAATTGCTAACAGAGATAGCCGATCTGCTGGATATTAAGGGAGAAAATCCATTCCGGATCCGATCATACCGGAACGGCGCCCGGACTGTTGGCGACCTCGCCGAAGACCTGACCGGTCTGGTAGGCGAGGAAAAAAACCTGACTGAAATACCAGGAATTGGAGCATCCCTGGCTGAAAAAATAAGGGAGATAGTTAAAACCGGGAAGTTGAAGTTTCTGGACGATCTAAAGAAGCAGCTGCCACCCGGCCTCCCCGAACTCCTCAAACTTCAGGGGATCGGACCTAAGAAGGTCAAACTATTCTATGATGAAGCCGGAGTTGACTCCATTGACAGCCTTGCGCGGGCGGCGGGAACAGGGAAACTACACGACCTTTTCCGGATGGGAGAAAAGACTGAAGCTAAGATTCTCCGGGCAATAGAGAATTATCGCAAAGGCGCCGGGCGCTTCCGAATCGATATCGGATTCACCTATGCTGAATCCATCGTCCGTTACCTGAACCCGGTTCCAGGCTTAAAGGATTTGATCCCGGCTGGAAGTCTCCGCCGAAGACAGGAGACAATCGGGGATCTCGATATCCTCGCTATCTGCCGTGATCCCGTACCTCTGATGGACCGGTTCACCGGTTATGATAAAGCGGAAGATATCCTGGCGCATGGTTCTACCAAATCCAGTCTTCTCCTCAAGGATGGACTTCAGGTTGATCTGCGGGCTATGAATAACCGGCAGTTCGGATCGGCGCTCCTCTACTTCACCGGCAGTAAAGCTCATAATATCGCTCTCCGAAAAAGAGCCCGGGCGATGGGATTGAAAGTGAGCGAATACGGGGTCTTTCGAGATGATGACGTAATCGCCGCCCAAACTGAAGAGGACTGTTATCGGGCTCTGGGACTCCCCTGGATACCGCCGGAATTGCGGGAAGACCGTGGTGAGATAGAAGCCGCGGAGAGAGGCGAACTCCCCCATCTGATCGAGCTGAAAGAGATCCGGGGGGATTGCCATATGCATACCACCACCTCCGACGGGAAGAACTCAATCGAAGAGATGGCCAGGGCAGCAAAAGACAAAGGTTACAACTATATTGCTATCACCGAACACTCCCAGGCACTCAGGATAGCCGGGGGGCTGGATGAGAAAGCCCTGGCAGCGCATCTGCGTCGGATCGATGAAGCCAACCGTAGGGTGAATGGGATCAGGATACTGAAGGGCATTGAAGTGGATATCCTGGGGGACGGCACCCTGGATTTGAAGAACGATATCCTGAATGAATGTGAAGTCGTGATCGCTTCCGTCCACTCCCGATTCAACCTGTCGGAGAAAGAGATGACCAAACGGATCATCCGTGGAATAAAGAATCGGCAGGTAAATATCCTGGGTCATCCCACCGGCCGCCTGATCCTGGAGAGGGAACCGTACTGGGTAGACCTGAAGGAGGTAATCAAGGTCGCCGCCGGCGAAGGCGTAATCATGGAGATTAACGCCAATCCGAGACGCCTGGATTTAAACGATATCCATGCCCGGATGGCAAAGGAGATGGGAGCCAAACTGATCATCAATACCGATGCCCACTCCATCGCCCAACTCGGCCTCATGAAGTACGGCGTCTTCACCGCCCGGCGGGGATGGCTGGAGAAAGAAGATGTAATTAATACCTATACTTTGAAAAAGCTGCTTACTTTTTTAACGCATTAAAATTCCTCCACTGGGGAAAACCTATATTAACTTACTGTATCGGAATTTTCAGCCAGAGGCTGATGCTCCTCTGGCGTACAATAATCTGTAACACTTTAGCTCTTTGGAATTATTGCTTCCAATATATAGACTCGTAGTGCAGGACTTTTCCGCAGGAGGCGGATCAGCCTCTGGCTGAAGTCCTGCTTTACTCGGGCAGAGCTAAAGCTCTGCACTACGAATCGAAAAATATCGAAACCTGATAATTGAGATAAAGTGTTACAACAATCTAATAATAGTAGTCTGTTTTCAAAACTAAAGTAGCGCCACAGGCGCTAATTTATTATGAACGACGATCGGGTTATTTTAAAACAATCATCATAACTCAATTGGGAAAAGATCTAAACTCACTTCAGCATTTCCAACCGGGAGTTTACAATGAAAAAGCTGATTATACTGCTTATCATCGCTATCTTTGTTTTCATCTTTATCCAGAGTAATACCCTGGAGATCAAGGTAGTAACTAAAAATGCGGTGGAGCACGGTGTTCACATATCGGAGACCGCTTCCCGGGAGTATTCTCTCCACTGGGACCGGTTCATCAGATATATCGAGGATATTCCCCGGAAGATAGGAATAAAATAAAGAGCACGGTTTTGGTGAGGGACTCCCACATTACGGGCGACCGATTGAAACATCGGAGGCACCACACTATGTCATCGCGAGGAGCATCGCGACGAAGCAATCTCACTCATTACTTTTTTGGGGAAGTCCGGAGAGTTGGCAGTTTTTCCTTCTCCGGCCCCTCCAGGAGATTGTCGAAATACCGTTGGGTCCGATAGGCGAACTGAATATTTTTATGAAGGGAGAAGGTATTCAGGATGTCTTCCCAGGCCGCCTGTTCAGCCTCCCGCCGAGATGGGGGTTCGCAGAGATATCGTAAGGTCAGCAGCACTCCACTATCTTTAACCGTAGTATATACTTTCGGAGTAAGGTCCGAGGAGTGAATAAACAGCTTCTCAGCCGCTGTTCGCTCTTCCTTTTCCGCGGTCTTTATAAACAATTTCCCGTGCCGGGCCGCGATCTCTTCTAAAAGTTTTTTAGCCTTCTTCCAGTCACTCTCGAAAGTAATCAGGACGGGAATCTCATTCCATATAAAAGGGAAACCGCCCTTGCTGTAATTCGTGACCGGCTTGGTGAAGATCACCCCATTAGGAACGTAAATCACCCTCCCGGTGGTCATATCTCCTCCGGCCCAGTTATTAATCTCAGACAGCGTAAACTCAAGGATCCTGAGATCGATTACATCACCTTCCTGATCGCCGATCTGAATCCGGTCACCCACGCTGAAAGGCGCCCGCCAGATAATAAATGCCCAGCCGGCCAGGTTCATCAGGGGGTCTTTCATGGCAATGGCCAGACCGGCGGAGAGGAGACCGAAGAAAGTCATCAAGGAATGAAAGCCCGCGAACCAGACCCGGCCGACCAGGACAACAGCCAGGCCAAAAGACACGTAAGTAGTAACTTTTCGCCAGTAAAATCGACGGGCGGTATTCTTGCTGGCGCGAAAAACAATTCTAAGAACTATGAAACGTATCAGGATAATAACCAGGATTGCAATAACCGAATAGAGCAGCTGCGCCTGCAGTTCCTGGCTCAGAGAGAGGGATTTAATGACCCGGGAAAAGGATGATCCCATAACTGATTGATCAGGAGATGACATTTCGATAAATTCCCTCCTCCGACAAAGTTAGATCTTATTCGAAAAGCTTTTTAAACCACGAAGAACACGAAGTTCACGAAGTATTAAAAAAACTAGAATAATTCTATAGTTTTCTTTGTCTTTCTTCGTGTTCTTCGTGACCTTCGTGGTAAATATTTAGTTTTTTAGGCCAGAAAGTTGAAAATACCTTTTCGAGTATGGTGTAGCTAACTACCTATGAGATGCCTGTGAGAACTCAAGTAACTTTGTGCACCCGATTAATATATCATTTTATCTCCACAAATTCGTTTATCTCAATATATCCATTCTCATATTGGCTTATCCCTCCCCAGAACTGAAAGACCTTCAGATCCTCCATCACACGGGTTATATCATTAAGGAGGGATATGATCTCATGCGAATCCGGTGCGGAAGAAGGCTCAGTATCCGAGGCCGGTTGTGCCGACGCCACAAATAGACCTATCATTGAAGCAGAGGAACGGATAAACGTAATCATCGACTCGATCTTGTCTTCCAGCCGGGTAAAGAATACCCCGGACCCCCGGTCACCGATCCGTTCCCGCATCCGGATAAAATCCGGGTTCTCTCTGATGCTCTTCTCATCCTTGAGATAAGTATCCACAATACTGATAAAACCATCTTTCCGGCTGGCCACGACCAGGTAATCCCCTACCCTCCCAACCGTCGGGTTGATCGGGAAGAGCGGGATGGGAGGATAGAGTATCCTCATGGTGAAACCTCCATATTCCTCAATAACGATATTCATCGAGGATTCCATACCCAGAGAAAGGAGTTTCTCAAGGAACGAGTCCAGTTTCTTCTCGGAGGTAACTTTGAAGAGGAGGGCAAAACTCCCCGGCTCAAAGAATGATTGGGAGAGGGAGATCGTACAGGCGGCAAACTCATCACCCATCCAGGAGAAGAGATCTTCTTCCAGATTGAAGTCAAACCGTTCCTGGGTCTTCGCCCAGATCGCTGCCAGTTCCCTGCCCCGGACCGGCTCATCAATGATAAAGTCCAGGATAGGCCGATATATCATCTCCGGGGCGACGTAGTTCACAGACAGGTCGG
>Ga0222665_1000964_pt1 | contig 14740 bp, 8 predicted proteins | sample AntAcemetagen653_FD_179853 | JGI IMG/M metagenome (GOLD analysis project Ga0222665, IMG submission 179853) | Saline water microbial communities from Ace Lake, Antarctica - #653 | ecosystem: Environmental > Aquatic > Non-marine Saline and Alkaline > Saline | place: Antarctica: Ace Lake | collected...
GATTATTAAGGCATTAAAATTTATTTTTAACATGTTTTTTTTATGAGATGCTTCATTAGATTTTTTTTCAAAAATACAAAAAAAAAGCCACTTCCTTAGAAGCGGCTTTATAATTCTGATTTGCAAGATTAACGTTTTCCGAATATGTAACGAATTCCGATTTGTGCTTGCCATCTTGAGCTAAACACACCGGCATCATCTATACTGTAAACATCATCAACATCAGTAGGTCCAGTGTAATTAAATTTTGGAGTAGTGCCATCATCTTCAAATCCTTTGAATTTGATTAATTGATAAGCATGGTTTGATATATATCTTTTTGTACCCCAATCTTTGTTTAACAAGTTTGCAAAGTTGAAAATATCAAAAGACACTTGTAGAGTATTGACGGTTTCACCAACATTTATGTAAAAATCCTGAGCAATTCTAAGATCGAAAGTACCAACGAATGGTAGTCTTGCACCATTTCTTTCAGCGTAATCACCACGATTATTTTTGAGGTATTTATCACTTTCAATTAAAGAATTCAAATTACTCCATTGTTGGTCTGCAGAAACATAATCGGCATCGGTCGGTACACCAATATCGACTAAAACAATATCGCTTCGGTTTTTTGGGATATAGATTAGGTTCCCTGCATTTTCTCCTTCACCGTTTAAATCACCATAATCATTGTAAACGTAAGAATATCTCTGTCCAGATTCTCCGTTAAAGTATAAACTTATTGATGTTCCAAAATGATTAGCATATTCTTTATGGTATGCAAAGAATGCGATAACTCTAGATCCAAGATCGAAGTCGGAGTAAGCAAGACTGAGATGGTTAAGGCCTTTAACATTCTCCATATATCTCCATTGTGATGAGTTTTGTGACGAAGTACCATCATTAACTGCCATTGAACGACCAAAAGTATAAGCTATGCTTCCTGAAAATCCCTTAGTTTCTCGTTTTGCTAATTGGAAGGTTAAATCATAAGCATATCCCAAATTTGAATTTGTACCAAGAATAATTCTTGTGTAAGCAGATTCAATCTTAGATCCTGGATATAGAGGCCTATGATCAGGTGTTCCTGTTAAGTACTTACCTCCAGATGGGGTTTCATTCACATTTTGATAATGCACATTGTTAATAATCTTTGTATAAATTGCCTCAACAGTACCAATTAATCCCCATGGCAATTTTTTATCAACAGCCAAACTTGTTCTGAGTATCTGTGGGTATTTGAAATCCTTTGCAAAGAGGTCCATTTGTCCTGAGGGTATTGGATCGGTTTGTCCAAAATCCTGAGCTGTGTATTGGTTATTCCATTTAGGTCTGAACATAATTGGTATTCCCCATGAACTTTTATAATACACACCACCAACGGTAACACCATTATTGGTATATGCACCACCAGGCCATACGAGTGGCAGACGACTGGTAAAAGTTCCTATACCTCCACGAACCTGACATGATTGGTCTCCATTAACATCCCAGTTGAATCCGAGTCTTGGATTAATCATTAACTGTGATTTGGGCATTTTTCCGGCTTCAGCACCTTGCATGTCATATCCATAAGCTTCAATTTTAGCTAATGTAGTATCATTAAATCCTTCCCAAACAGCTTCATGTCCATGAGCGTTTGGTTGATCTAAGTAATATGGAATTTCAAATCTTACGCCAGCAGTTATTTTGAAATTGTCAGTAATTAACCATTCATCCTGAACGTGAAATCCAACTTTTAATGTGCGAAAATCAGCTGCAGCAGATGAACCATCGCCAACGACATCATCTACCAATGAATATCCTCTTTCATATTGGAGAGCAGGCTCAGTTTCATTATTCAGGAATTTGTCTATTGAAGCAAACCTGTATTCACCAAATGCTTTACGCATGAATAAATTATATGTTTTACTAAGTTCACCTGAAGCACCAAATGTCAAAGTATGGGCTCCTTTGTATAAAGTAAAGTTATTGTTAATAGTAAGAATATCCTGATTAAGCTGGTTACCTGTTGAATAAGGTTCGGATCCGAAATAGATAGTACCTTGTCCATCATATATTCTAACAGCAGGAAATTTCTCACCAATTGGATCCCTGTTATCTCTAACAGTAGTATAACCTATAATCAGGTCATTTGAGCATTTATTCCAATTACTTTTTAATTCAGCAGCAAATGAATTAGTTGTGCTTGGGAAATACTCTCCGTAATTATTGAAATATATTTGTGTAGTTGATGACCTGTATGGCTCAGTGGCAGTACTTTTCACGTAACTGTGTCTCAGCATTAATTTATGATGGTCATTTATATTCCAATCAATTCTTGCAAGTATTTTATCACTATTAAGTTTAACTATTTTATCAAGGAAACTGCCGGGATCATATCCATATGAACTGATTTTATCTGCTAATAAATTCAAATCTTCTGAATTTGAGTCTCCCTTATATTCTGAAAGGTTGTAAGGCTGAGGAGTCTCCTCTCTTTGAAACTCAGCGCTTAAGAAGAAGAATAATTTGTTTTCGATTATTGGGCCTCCAATTCTTAAACCATAAGTCTTAGCTGTAAAGTCTTCGAGTTTTTTTCTTTCATCAACTTCAATTTTGCCAGGGGTTTTACCGGCGAAATTTTGGTTTCTATACAAGAAATATGCTGAACCGTCAAAACTGTTGCTTCCTCTTCTTGTAACAGCATTGATACTTGCTCCGGCAAATCCACCTTGCCTAACATCGTAAGGAGCAAGAACAATTTGAAATTCATCAATAGCATCCATAGAAATTGCGGTTGCACCTGTCTGACCTCCATTTGTTCCGGATGCAGCTAATCCAAAAACATCATTGTTAACGGCCCCATCAATCGAAATAGTATTATACCGGTTATTCATTCCGGCAATAGAAATACCACCACCTCCGGTTATTGATGACTGAGGTGTTAATCTAACATAATCTGATAAACTTCTGTTCAATGTAGGCATTTCTTGAATTTCGCCTTTTGAAACAACTGTCTCGGCACCGGTTCTGTTTCCATCGAAAATATCATTCGTATAGGCAATAACTTCAACTCCTTCTAATTCTAATTCAGTCTCACTCAAAGTAGAATTAATTCTTAGTGTTTGACCTAAGGTAAGGTAAACATTATCTTTTTCAAAGGATTTAAAGCCAATATAAGAAAATGTAATTTTATAAGGCCCGCCAATATTCATATTTGGAATATGATAGAAACCCTTCAAGTCAGCAATTGTACCATACTGTGTTCCTGTTGATTCTTCGATAACCATAATGGTTGCTCCAATTAATCCTTCACCATCAACATCAGTAACTTTTCCGGTAATACCCGCAGTTGTAACGCTCTGTCCAAAAGTTGCAACAGAGAATAAAACTAATGCTGCGATCATTAATAATTTGTTTGTTTTTTTCATAAGCAATTAATTTTAGTGTTTAATAAAAATTTATCTTTTTTACTGATACAAAAATATAAATTTTTTTTTCTAAAAAAAATAAATAATTATTAACATTTTGTTACAATACCTACTTATGTTAACATAATAATAAGATAAACAGAAAGATGATTAGTTTTATAATAAAAAAAATGTTAAAAACTATTTCAGGAAAGGACAATTTCTACTTATACAAGCCTGGGAATCTGAAAGTTATTTAATCCATTAAAATTCTGTATCTTTCAAATTTATTATTAAATTCATGTTTGTATGAATTGCTAATAGGTAAACAATTTCCTGAAATTTTTACCGAATTATTTGTAACGGCTTCGATTTTAGAAAACGGGACTATATATGATTTGTGAATACGGCAAAATTTATTGGAGTCAAGTTCGTCAAGTATGTCTTTGAAATTCATTAAAGTAAGAATTTTTTTCTCTTTTGTAACTAAAGATAAATAATCTTTCATTCCTTCAATATATAAAATTTCGTCGGTATTTACTTTAATGGTTTCTCTTCCCGATTTTATTAAAATACTATTACTCACTCTATCTACAATATTTTTCGTATTAGCTTGCAAATCTTTTTTATAGAACGAATAAACCTTTTCAACTGCTTTTACAAAACGAGGAAACTGTATAGGTTTTAGCAAATAATCGATTACGTTAAACTCATAGCTTTTTATAGCATAAGAATCGTAGGCAGAGGTTATTATTATATACGGGAGGTTTTTGCAAACCTCAAGAAATTCGATTCCGGAAAATCCATCCATTTGAATGTCGAGAAAAATTATATCGACTTCATTGTTTTTCAAAAAATACAAACCATCGAGTGGATTTGTAAATGTACCCTTCATTTTCAGATAGTCAAGTTTTTCCGAATACCTAATCAACTTTTTTAGCGCTAATTGTTCATCATCAATAGCTATGCAATTCATTTTCATAAAAAAGGTATTTGAAAAGTTATAACATATTTGTTTTCTGTTTTGGTATGTTTCAGCATATAGTTTCTACCATAAATTAAATCAAGCCTTTTTTCTAAATTTTTCAAACCAAAACCATTTATATTATTCGAATTACTATGATTTGTTCTAATGAAGTTTTCGGATTTTAGTGAAATGTTTGATTTTGAAATATCAATTTTCATATCAATACCAATGTCTTCAATCTGTTTATTGCTGTGTTTTATTGCATTTTCAATAATAGGAATAAAAATTAATGTCGGGACTTTTTTTTGATTGACCGAGCCGGTTATTTCCAAATTTATAAAATTATTATGAGGAAAACTATATGATGATAATTCGAGAAAATCTTTAATATATTGTATCTCATCTTTTAGAAACGAAAATTCCTTGTTAACTTCCGAAAGCATATAACGCATTATATTTGAGAGAAGAAAAATGTATCTCGACGCTTTTTCTTTGTCTTGAAAAATCATTTCATCAATATTGTTCAAAGTATTAAATAGAAAATGTGGATTGATTTGCGACCTTAATAAATTTAATTCACTTTGTAGAAATTGTTTTTCCATGTGTTCATGATCAGCTTGTATCTTCTGATTATAGATTGATATTTTATAAAATGATGCAATTCCGCCAATAAAAGTTAAAATCAGAACCGTATTAAAAAACTTATATGGAATTTGAGTTAAATTGAATTGTTTATCAGGAATAGAACTTATAATATTAATAATTAGAGAAAAACCAAAACAAGCTAAATACAAAATGCATAAGCTAATGGCAAATCCAAAATAATTTCTTTTGAATAAATATTTTGGAACAATAAAATAAATTAGAAAATATGTAAATATAATATCAACAGGAATATATATTAAGTTCCCAATTAATGTTGAAAAAAAATCGGCCCCGTAGGTTAATGGAAGAATAGTGAAAAACAGAATAATAATTATCCAAAATATTGTATGTTTCAATATCCTGTTGGGTAAAATATTAATATGTCTTTTTTTTTGATTCATTACAGAAAAATTAAAAGTACTGCAAATTTCAATTATTGTTACAAAATTTTGCAAATATTATTCAATATTATGGTTTAAATCGACAAAACCATTTCATCTATTTGTTTGCTGATTATATATATTATTTGAATTGAGGGAATTGTTTGGGAATTATTTTTGTAATGATTTAATATGAACACACACAAAATAAATATTTAAAAACACCAAACTATGAAAACACAATTTAAAAACAATCAAATTTTAGAGTATTCAAAGCGGCTTCTGTTAATACTTCTAATAGCATTTTTTTCTACATCAGCTTATTCCCAAGCTGGTGATTTATTAACAGAGCATGTAATTTTAAAGAATTATAATAATGCTTGCGGGATTGTCGGCATTGATTTAGACGGGGATAGCGATAAAGATTTTGTAGCAACAAGCTTTGACGGAGGCTACGTTTGCTGGTTTGAAAATGACGGCAGTCAAAATTTTATTAAACATGAAATTATTACTAATTTTCCTCAGGCTTCTGTTGTAGATGTCGGCCATATTGATAGCGATGAAGATTTCGATGTTGTTGTTGCTTCAAAATCAGGGAATAAAATTTATTGGTTTGAAAACGATGGTATTGGAAATTTTACTCAGCATATTGTCGTAGAGGGTTGGAGGAGTGCAAATTTTGTTATGGTTTATAATCATTTCGATAGCACCGATTTGGATATTGATGGAGATGGAGATACTGATATTCTGGCATCCACCGGCTCACCCGGAAATATGATTTCCTGGTTCGAAAATGACGGTAATCAGAATTTTACTGAACGTAGTTTAAAGAATAATTGGTATTGGCCACGTTATCAGACTGCTTATGATGTTGATCGTGATGGCGATATGGATGTTATCGGTACAGCAAAAGCCGGCCAGGTAATTTGGTTTGAAAACGATGGTGATCAAAATTTTTCGGAAAATATTCTTGATTCAAATTGGGGCGAACCAAGTTCGGTAAAAGCTGCTGATATTGATAAAGATGGGGATATTGATCTTGCAGCCACTTCAGTAAGTGCAAATCAGGTTGCCTGGTTTGAAAATGATGGAAATAATAATTTCTCAAAACATATTATTCAGTCATATTATTCGGGTGCTATCTCCGCTCGAATCTCTGATATTGATCATGACGATGATTTGGACATTTTGGCAATTGCATGGATAGGTGGGTATGTTGCGGTTTTTGAAAACGACGGAAATCAGAATTTTACCGGCGATGTTTTCTGCGAAACCGCTTATGAAATGATAACAATTTTTCCAATTGATTTGGATTCGGATGGCGACCTTGATATTCTGGGAGCTAATTATGCAAATGACGATTTACGTTGGTGGGAAAATTCTCTTTATCAAGCCTCATTTTCCGGTATTCCAAATTCGGGACATTTCCCGCTAACAGTGCAATTCTATGATTCCTGCCGCTTTGATGAGCCCATAATTGAAAGAGCATGGGATTTTGAAAACGACGGAATTATTGATTCATATCTACAAAATCCTCAATGGGTTTATGAATTACCGGGTTTAAATACCGTAAGCCTTAAAGTCCAAACTAATTCGTTTGTTAAAACAATATGCTATAACAATTATGTAAAAGTTTTTGATGGCGAAAGTGCATTGCAATTTTTAAGCAGCGAAGACGGAAATGCAAAGGTTCCGGCTTCGGCTTCAATCAATTTAACTGAATCTTTTACGCTTGAAACCTGGATAAATCCAAATTCGCTTGGCGAATCCCCAAACCTGGGCTTGGGTAGAATTTTTGATAAAAACAAAATTGTTGTTTATCTTGTAGCTACTTATAACAATTTGAACGACACAAGTATTGCTATTCAACTTAAACATGATAATGGTAGTGTCAGCATTGCAAATACTCCCCAAAATTCAATAAAGCTAAACCAATGGCAACATCTTGCAGTAACATTTAATGGAAATAGCGGCCTTATAGTATATGTTGACGGAATTGAACAGGAATTGGAGTTTATTAATCCCTTGTCGGGAAATATTGCTGATAATAGTGCTTATGATTTTATGGTCGGGAATTCAACATCTTATGCATTTGGTGCATTTGATGGAATTATTGATGAAGTAAGAGTTTGGAATATTGTTCGTGAATATGCAGATATTATTGATGATATGAATATGTATTTAAATGGAGATGAAATTGGCTTAGTAGCTTATTGGAAAATGAATGAAGGCTATGGCCCGGAAATTACAGATTTATCAGAAAATTCAAACAATGGAATTTTATCCAATGTAAACTGGTGTCAAGGAAAAAATCTTGACCCTCCTCAAACAATTTTTGAACTTGAAGATTCCGAAAACAAAAGTATAAATTTGATGAATTTTCCAAATCCGTTTAGCTCGGAAACAACAATTTGTTTTTTGCTTCCCGAAATTTCTCATGTTGAATTATCAATTTTCAATATCTCGGGTAATTTGCTTGCAACATTAATTGATACAAAACTCGAAAAAGGATTTCAAACCATTAATTGGAATGGAAAGATTAGTAATGGCTTAGAAATTGAATCTGGAATTTATTATTATAGAATCAAATTTGATAAAACGGAAATTATATCTAAAATGTTAAAAATAAACTAAATAAAAATACCATAAATGAAAAATATAAATAAATTAATCATAATAATCTTATTGTTATCTTCCTTTTTATCATTTTCACAATCAATTAATGAAAATGATGGAACAACAAAAATTCTTGTCATTTTGCCAAATAATTTGGGAGGAAATTTCAATTTCGCTTTCGATGATTTAGAGTTTTTAGGCTGGGATGTTACTTTTACAGGTCTAACAGAAATTATTAATACTTGTTCGTGGCCAAAACCTTTAGGCCATATAAATTTTCAGGTTGATACATTAATTCAAGATATTGATGATGTTACAAATTGGGATGTATTGGTATTGATGAACTCAAGTTCAACTGGAAATGCCTATGGCGATATTCTTAATAGTCAGGAAGCAATGAATTTATTTGTTCAGGCAAACTACAATAATATGGTAATTTGGGCAACATGTGCCGGTGTTAGGGTTTTGGCAGCGGCTGATATAATTAATGGTGTAAATGTAACAGGGAAATCAAATTTTTCGTCTGAGTATATTGCTGCCGGAGCCAATTATCTCGGTCCCGAAATTCCTCCTGTAATAGATGACAACATTGTAACTTCAACAAAAGGCCGATATTTTCATTATCAAAATATTGAAGCCATTCTTACTGCATTAATCGGCATGGGAAATAAAGGCGATATGCAATTTTTTCCTATCAAAAATACTTCAAATAATGAGGGTTTCAAAAATGATTTGTTATGGTCAAAGGAAATTGGTGGCGAACATTCAGAGGGAGGCCGATCTGTAATTATAACAAGTGATGACGGTTTTTTGGTATGTGGTCATTTAACAATACCGGGTTTCAATACCGTATTAATGTTGATAAAAACCGACTCGGAAGGCAACACCGAATGGAGCTCGGGAATTGGCGGTAATGGCTGGGAATACGGGAATTCGGTTTGTGAATTGCAAGGAGGTGGCTACGCAATTTGCGGACTAACAAGTTCGGAAGGAAACGGATTGGAAGATTTTTTTGTTATAAAAGTTAATTCACATGGACAGCAAGTTTGGAGAAAAACTTATGGTGGCACAGGCCTTGATATTGCAAGCTCAATTTGTGAAACATCTGACGAAAAATTACTTGTTTGCGGTTATACCGAATCGTTTGGAGCAGGCGAAGATGATATTTATGTTTTAAAACTCAATGAAAACGGTAACGAAATATGGTCGAAAACTTTTGGCGGATCTGCTTCCGAGCTGGGTAGAAAAATTGCTGAATTAAGTGATGGAAATTATGCAGTAATGGGTTGTACAGGTTCGTATGGAGCGGGCAAAAGAGATATCTATCTAATAAAAACCGATTCCGATGGAAATGAAATTTGGAACAAAACTTATGGCGACTCAAGATGCCAGGATGCTTTTTCGTTTAAAGAAACAAGCGATGGTGGCTTTATCATTGCAGGCCATAGCGATACAAGCTCTGATTTGCTTGAAGCCTATTTAGTTAAAACAGATTCGGAAGGTGTTAAAATATGGAATAATACATACGAAGGTTCCGATAATTTTTATGATTATGCTAAAGATGTTATTGAAACAGATAATGGAAATTTTTTGGTTTGCGGGCATACAAAAATACGTTTGGGACGAAAAAATGAAGCATTATTATTTCTTGTTGATCCTAATGGAAATGAAATTTGGAAAGAAGAATATGGAGGAATGAATTCCGATTGGGCCCATTCAATTTGTTGTACAAAGGATGGAGGATTTGTAGTAACCGGACATACAGGCTCTAACAATTCTGGCGATTATAATGTTTGGCTGTTTAAAATACAAAATCCATTAGCATCCATAGAGGAGAATACAAATCCTCAACGCAATTTTCTTTTTCAAAATACACCTAATCCTGTTAAAAATAAAACTTTATTAAAAGTTGTAATATCTGAAGATTCAAATTCCAAATTGATAATTTATAACTTGAATGGTGAAATTATTAAGTCATTTGAGAAATTAGGAAAAGGTAGTCATACAATTAAATGGGATTTAAGAGATAATAACAATTGCATAGTTTCCTCGGGAATGTATTATTTGAATTTGAAATCCGCTAATGAGAGCCTGCTAAAGAAAATCATTGTTGTTGGAAATTGAAATTGGAAATTTGTGGTAGGTTCGAATATAAATTTATAAATTTATAAATTTATCTTAAATTCATACAAAAAAAATCAATTATTGTTGTTGATTTTAGAATTAATAAAATCATGAAGTATGATTTTTAAATATATAGTAAATAAATTATATATAACAAAATAATCTTTTTAAGTTTTATATTATAACTATTAATTCAAAAAAAGTAATATTTAACAATTTTTAAGCTTTGTTTTATAAATAATTTATAATTTTGCAATCTTTAATAAATAAATTAAAATTAATAATTAAAATATTATAGATTATGAAATTTGATCCTTCTAAAGAAATTCAAAAATTAAAACATTTTGGAGAGTTTGGAGGTGTTAATCCTTCAATAACAGATTCGGCTACTTTTACTTTTATGCAGGCAAAAACAATGCTTGAAACTTTTCACGGTGAGGCCGAAGGTTGCTTTTTGTATTCAAGGCATTGGAATCCGAGCAATAAATATTTAGCAGATGCAATGGCGGCTATGGAAGGTACGGAAGCTGCTTGGGTTACAGCTTCAGGTATGGGAGCTATTACAAATGTGTTTTTACAATTGTGTAATGCAGGTGATCATATCATTACAAGCCGAACAACTTATGGTGGAACGTATGCATTTTTGAAAAATTATATTAAGAAATTTAATATTGAAGTTACATTTGTTGATATAACAGATTTAAATGCAGTTAAAACAGCAATTAAGCCTAACACAAAAATGATTTATACGGAAACCGTAACAAATCCGTTGTTGAATATTTCCGATATTCCGGAACTTTCAAAAATTGCTAAATCAAAAAATATTAAGCTTGTTGTTGACAATACTTTCACTCCAATGATAGTAAGTCCGGCAAAACTTGGAGCAGACATCGTTGTTTATAGTCTGACAAAGTTCGTAAACGGAAAAAATGATTGTGTTGCAGGTGCTATTTGCGGAGATGTTGATTTTATCAGTTCGTTGATTGATGTAAACGATGGTACTTCGATGTTGCTTGGCCCAGTGCTTGATCCCTTGAGGTCTTCTTCAATATTAAAAAATATTTATACACTTCATATTAGGATGAAACAACACAGTTTGAATGCTATGTATTTAGCCAAGAAATTTAAAGAAATTGGTTTAAAAGTTGTTTATCCCGGCTTAGAAGAACATCGTGGTTTTGAGCTTATAAGCAAATTAATGAATAAGGAATTCGGATATGGTGGAATGCTTTCTATCGATATGGAAACTGCTGAAAGATCTGCTTTGCTTATGGAAAAAATGGAAGAGCGAGGCGTTGGATACCTTGCGGTAAGTTTAGGATATTTTAAAACATTATTCAGTAATTCCGGAAAATCAACATCATCTGAAGTACCTATCGAAGATCAAAAAAAGATGGGATTATCTGAAGGCCTGGTGAGATTTTCAGTTGGGCTTGATAATGATATTGAAGATACTTTTGAAACTATAAAGTCCTGTCTTATAGATTTGAAATTGATATAATTGTTTCATTTTAAATTAAAGAAAGCTGCTTGAAATTAATCCGGCAGCTTTCTTAAGTATATTTAAGATTGAATTTTATTGAATCACTAATCTTTTTGTAGAAGTTCCGTTGATTGAGTTAATCCGGACTAAATACATTCCTTTAATAAAATCAGAAGTATTTAATTTAACGGAACTATTATTACATTTTTGTTCGAAAACAAGGCTTCCAAGATAATTAAATATCTGAATGTTTTCAATCATTTCCTTAGAATCAATATTTAAACTATTTTTAACAGGATTCGGATAAATTGAAATATTTGCCTCATTTGCAATGTTTGAAGAATTTTTAGTAAATTGTGCAACGCTGTATTCGCCATCATAATTCGGGAACTCATAATTCATATAAGCATCTCCGTAAGGATTTGTGAATAAATAATCAGCGTTAACTTCTGAATTACTTACAACTGACCATACTTTTAACGAAATTTTGTTCCCAACTTCATAACCGCTTCCTGAATTCAGAGTATTGAAAATGGCAATATTATTGCTAAATACATCTTCTGAAGAAATTATTGTTGAACCAAGCATTTTATTTCCATCAAAAACAGCAACTTCATCACCAATTTCTAAACCATCAGCATAAATGGTATAAATGGGATCGGCAGCATTACCACCTTCAAAAATAAAATGTTGTGGAGCAAGTCTTGAAGCAATTGATGCTTTTCCGCAATCAGGATAAACCAATGTTTCTTCACCGAGCAATTTAACTAAGTAACCTTCTTCGGGCATTGCATTACCAATATTATTAACCCAGTTAGGGCCAATTTTTCTTACCATAGAACCTTGTGAATTTCTGATATACTCTAAGTTGTCAGATAAAATAGTCTCAAATGCAACAAGGGCATCCATAGCCGCTTCAGGTAAATAACTTATAAATGTAAAACCTGTATTAAGTACAATTGGTGTTGAATAAGGAAGTTGTGTGCCTGAAATCATGAAAGAAGCATCGTCGGTTGCTTTAAATAAATAACCTTCGGTAGTAATCCAATCGCCAATATTATTAACCCAGTTAGGGCCAATTTTTCTCAACATTGACCCATAACTATTTCTAACAAAATCAATGCTTTCTAAAACATCAGCACAAATAGTTTCCATGTCGGGGTCAGTAGGCTCAAAATAACTTGATTTAAACTGAAAACCGGGCCCAAGTGTAATTGTTTGACCCGGTGTTTCACCATCAACAATGAATTCTACAATTTGAGAATATTCAAAATCACCTCCCATGAAAAAGGTTGTATTATTTGAACGCAACATAAAGTAAGCATTGCCCTCTAAACCGTTTCCTCCTGTATCAAAAAATTCAAATTGGTAACAATCAGTATATTGAAAATCAAAACTCATATTGTAATAATGATTTGGCTCAGTAAAATGTTCTTCTGAATATAAAACTTCACCGGCTGAATTACGAAACTCAAAGGAAGACTCTTCAGGATTATCATCGGTTGTTAAAATTATTTGAATAGTAGTCCCTGTGTGAGGGGCTGTAATAATCTCAGTTGTTAAAGTATTATTTCCAGGATTTTCATCAATACTGCCATTCGGATCAGATAAGTTCATTTCAATTATATTAACATCTTCAAGAGTAAAGTTTATTGTTGGTAATTCTTCAATTGAAAATGACTCAAGAAATTCAAGGCTGCCTGTCCACGGAACAGTAATTACTTCACCTCCATTTACATTATAATTGATGTTTAGGCTTGTTATAATCTCTGAGCCGTAATTTTTAAATTCCACACCTGGAGTTAGTTCATCATTGCAACTACCTATTTCAGGAAGGTTTAAAATGTTACTTATCTCAACATCAAGATTATAATTTGCAGTTTCCATTGATTTTTTAGTTCCCTGTAAAATTTCTTTTGTGGTATTGTTTTGTATAAAAGCAACAATTTCACAATTTTCTGAATCCCATCCTGATTCTGTGGAGAAATTAAGGATAATAGTTTGGGTACTTCCTGTACTAAAATCCAGAGGCGTTCCATTTTGATTTGGTACCATTAACCTGTTTATAAAATCTTGTACCTGAGTTAATCCCCAAACAATGGGAAGGTCAGATTCAGTAATAACTACTTGAAGAACTAGGTCTGAGGCTGTATTTCCTCCTACATTGTCAATAGTAAATGCAGCAGTAAAATCATTATCTGTTGATTCGAGGTCAACATCCATAATAAAATCCGATAAAACATTGTTTCTTGCATTTACATATGGCAGATAAGAACCATACATGCTTGAATATGGGCTTCCGCCTGAATATGAGGTTGTTCCGTCAAAATAAACTGTTGGAAAACCTGAAATACCATAATAATTAATCCTTGCATTGGAATAAGTGTTGGCTAATGAGTCGTTATTATGGTTTTCAATAACTGCGACATTATGGCCATATTGTACGAGTTCAACTGCTCCAAGTGCAGCACCCGGACAGACTCCTCAACCAAATGCTGTACCTACTTCAACCACAACCATATCACGTTGAACTTGTTGGGCATATAAGCTAATTCCCAACAGTACTGCAAAAAAAAGCATAAATAAATTTCTCATAAACTAAATTTTATAATTTTTTTAATAATTTTTCTAAATTCTTATCGGCAAAAGTATTTTTCAATACCTATATTTCCTAATTAATAGCATAGACGCATCATAGACAGGATTAAAAAATCATTTTTTCACTAATTTTGTTGTTTGAATATAATCAGAGTTCGGTATTATAATAATGCTATATTACTAAACCACTATGGATTGAATATCTATAGGTTTGGGTAAGAAATAATATTCTAAAGTTGAATTTCGAATATCGAACAAAAAATGATGAATAATAATTTAAAGATTTTGCAGATTCCCAGCTTAGTTAACTTAGAAATGAACATACTTCATTATTCAAAACTTGTTATTTAGTTTCGATATTAAAAAAAAATTAGAAACAAAAGTAAAACAATGAAATTGTCTGGTTTTAAGAATTAATTTGACAATAAAAAAAGCTGCCTGAAATTAATCAGACAGCTTTTTTTAATATATATAAGATCGAATTTTATTGAATAACTAATCTTTTTGTAGAAGTTCCGTTGATTGTGTTAATCTGGACTAAATACATTCCTTT
>Ga0222665_1000967_pt1 | contig 14710 bp, 6 predicted proteins | sample AntAcemetagen653_FD_179853 | JGI IMG/M metagenome (GOLD analysis project Ga0222665, IMG submission 179853) | Saline water microbial communities from Ace Lake, Antarctica - #653 | ecosystem: Environmental > Aquatic > Non-marine Saline and Alkaline > Saline | place: Antarctica: Ace Lake | collected...
CGTCGCCTCCATGCTCGCCGAACGGATGGAGCAAGGGAAAAACAAAGTGCTATGGTGGGGTAATCGAGGCCTGGTCCTCAGATTTAACAACCAATACAAACCTCAGAAAGTGTCCGGCAAGGGTCCCGAAAAAGTGTCCGAAAAAGAAGGGTAGAATCGTCTGATAATGGGACATACGAGAAGGTTTTCGAGAAGTATAAGAAAAATCAGGTTCCACTTTAATCATCTATTTTTGTTAACAAACCGGTAATGCTCCCGGAAATTGTCCCTGTCCTGATTGTCATTAAATATCTTTCTACGTTCTATCCCACGGATAATAACGCGGAGAAGGATACCGGGGGCATCGAGGCGGGCTAATCTTGGCATAAAACTTCTATTATCAGTTTCTCATCATCATGTCAAGTTATTTACTTATTTGCGGACGTCCCCCATTCTCCATTCTCACTTTGAGTCCAGAACCCGGGCTATATGAAACCACAACAGTCATGAGCGCACCTAAGAAAGTGTCGCGATGTGCCATAGGACCAAGGAATGGGGCGAGGTCAACAATATTCTTTCAGTTTATCATCAGCATCAGCGTTCCGTGCGTTACATTGCTTTCGGATTCCCTGTTCTTTACTATCACTGGAAGAGGATAAAGACCCGGTTTTGTTGTTGCCGGTATTCGAGATTCGGCAAAGTAGAAATTCCCATTTGAACCTACTTCTCCTCTCAAAGAAGGCTTCATATCCAGGATCCCTTTTCCGATTGCTGATAAGTCTACCATTACAGATTCTATGTTCTTTTCTCGATTCTGGTCGTTTACCGCTACAGACAAAATGACTTCTCCTCCGGCCCTCGCCGGGTTTGGAAAGGGAGAGAAAAGCCCGTTAATTAAGGGCCTTACAGGGGTAAAGAGCTTCACCCTATTAGGACACCCCTTTATCGATTCCAGGTAATCGCCTTTCTGAAGGTAGTTATATAGCACTTCAAACTGCGTTCCTGGTAGTACCTTAAGGTTACTGTATTGGAACTTAAACTCGCGATCATGATCCATGTATCTCAATATCCCTGCAAGGAGCACTTCTGATGTTATTATCCGGAATATTTTTTCTGCTTTCAAAGCCTCCTTGCGGGAAAGTTTGTATGGCTCACGCTCTAACATTGGTTTTGGGTTTCTAAACCTCTCACTATTTCTCTGGATAGACGAAATAACGGCAGGAATATATGGCTTGAGAAATTTTCTACCGTGTTTCTTCCTCCCCAACACCCTGTAGTCAAGTATCCGCTCTACACCCAGTTCTCCATCTCCGTCAATATCCTGTGGTGTATCGGGCATCATCATAATTAGATCAGGGATGATTTTGTTCTTGGATGGTGTCTTCAGATTTACGGTAAGCCGGACATTTGAGGATAACCTTGGAAAGCCTCCTTCTTTTCCAAGGTTAAATCCGAAATTCATTGCAACAAGAAGGCTGTACAAATCTACATCAACGGAAACAAGCCTGGACCCATAAATACTGTGACTATCGGGCAAGAACCTGCCGGAATTGCGATCAGACTGGCACGGCAAGGTTCTGTCGGAAAACAGGCCTTCGTTAGTACCAGGCAGGCCCAATGGAACGGCATTGAATATCCAGGACCGCTTGCTTTTACCACGAGAAATGGAACTCATAATCGTGCCGGCCTCAAGGCCGATAGTAAAGAAGGGGGTCTTTGTATTATTTACCAGATGGGGTGCTTCATCCTTAAAAAGGGACCTTGCATAATGCAAATAGGCGTCGGCCACGATACAGCCCAGATCGTTATTGATGATCTGGGTATCCTCCTTTTCTGCCTTCAAATTCACTGGCATATCTATGTTTGAATCATCAGAAAGATGTCCTGCTTCAGGTAATACCCTCTTCGCATAATCTTCAACAAGGACTCTTATTTCCGGATCTTCCCTAATGCTTTCATCTATGGGGACCAAATCGTATTGCCAGTCTATGATCCTTTCTTCGTCTTTGCTGTAGATCAGGGTCATATGAACCACATGTTTTCCAAATGGTCCCCCGTTGCTGATGAGAACACCCCCCCTATTTCCCAATTTTAGTCCTCGATCTGCATCGGGTGAGAAAACGATTTCGGGTTTGAAGAAAGGCAAATGGCTGTGCGCCCCCAAAATTAGATCAATGCCATCGAATAGGGATGCCAGTTCCCTATCCTTTTCGGAACCAAGATGAGATAGCACGACTACAATGTGTGTTTTCCTTTTAATCTCGTTGATAATTTCCTTTAGAGTGGCCCTGTCCTTGAGGGGATCAAAAAAGACTAGGGGGGAAGGCTGCTCCATGATGTTGGTGTCAGGTGTGGTTAGCCCGAGAATGCCAATTCTAACTCCCTGAATATTCCTGATCACTGATGGATATATTCTGTTTTTCAAAGAAACAGCAGGATTCTTTGAATCAAAACTTTCTATGCTTTCCTGTTGTAAATTTGCACATAAGATGGTGATATTACTGCCTCTTAACCCTTGTATCGCCTCGGCATAAACCCTGGGACCTGCTGTAAACTCATGGTTTCCCGGAACAATCGCATCGTAAGGGAGCTTCTTGAGGATATCGAACTCCGCCTTCCCGTAATATGCCTGAAAAAACAGGGTCCCCTCCACCAGATCACCAAGGTCAAAGACAAGCGCATGCTGGTTTTTCTTTTTGATTTGTTTGATAATAGAGGCAATCCTTGACATCCCCCCTCTGTTGTTTGCATCGGGCAGGAGATAGCTGTGAATATCTCCTGTAGTTACGATATCAATTGCAACAGCCCCTTTCCGTGATTCGGAACAGGGGCTGTTGCTAATAGCCAGAGCTAACAGGGTAAATGATGTTAATAAGAGAATTCTTAAAACGTGCACTTGACTATTCCAATGCCTTTACTTCTCCTGGATAGCAATGTAGTCGAGCCATGTCCAACACATGGCATATGTGGAAATCCCCACCCTGCCGGAGGCAAAGGTAGAATCGCTGACATCAAAAATCAACCTATCAATAATCAGCTCGTTATTCACATAGACCCTAAGATAGGCCTTGATGTTGGTTCCATTGGCCTCAACCTTGAACTCATTGCTGTCACCGGTAACCAGCCCGTCATTGAGGACGTCTTTGTATGCGTCATCAGGATCCTGGGACAGCCCCAGAACAGTCAAATTCCCATTTGTCCATTTTTCCAGTCGCGTGAAAGGGCCATTCTCATCAGGATCTCTTACGCTGATAAGTCGATAGTAATTGTCTTCGTCCTGGTAACGGAAGACGATTCCTATCCCGTCGTCATCTGACCCTTGAAAGATGTAATTTTCTGACTGGCTTCCAAAACAAGCAGTAAATGAAAAATTGGAAAGGCTTTTGTCTTTTAGGACAAGATTGCTTCCTTTGAAATATCCCGTATTGGGGTCGGTGTAACCTGGTCCGGTTTCCCAAATATTGTTGGTCTGCAACATATAGCCGGGGTAGGCGGCAGATATTGTCCAGATAGATTTACTGTGTCCCAACCAGTAGGGATTGGGAGTATCAAAGATGTCATAGACGAACACACCGGAATTGATCGTTGTTGGCGGGTCGCCCGCCATCTCTGCAGAGGAGACCTCATCGAAATTATCCACGGTCATGCCTCCTATTTCGATCCGCTTTGAGTTGCTCAACATGCCACTGACGGTTACCCGCAGTCTACCGGGAAGAATATTAGAAGGCATCCGGAATTGTATTTCAGTATCGGACCAGGACAAAATGTCGGAGGCCGGGACGGTCCTGTTTCCGATGCTGAGAGTGCTTTCTCCCTGAGATGCTCCGAGACCTTCACCGGTTATGGTGACGGTGTCCCCATAATCAACACTGTATGATGACAATGAATAGATAACCGGGATGCCCGTGAGTGTTGAGATACCGAGAGCATAGTTGAAAATGTCATCCAAATCGCCGTCCGGGACCACTCCACCAAGAGTGTGGTCTGATCGGTATTCCATACTTTCATTGGCTATTCTTATGTCAGGAAGGTAAGAGCGAAAGTCCTGCGGGTTATCAAAGAACTGGCCTAAATTAACCCGAATAGACTGGCCGGGAAGGTAAAATGCTCCCTTGGACAGGTCAAAATTGTATGTTCCCGCCATCATTCCTTTGAGGTCTTGGAGATCGAGGCGGGTGTTGCTGTTCTTGAGAGATTGCAGGAATGCCCTGAGACCGGAGTCAGTGTTGACTGGGAAAATCTCGTAATAATCTTCAGTTTCAGCCAAAGTCAGATTAATCGCGGTTTCGAGCTTCTCGAGGGCAGTATTCAGATATGTCTTTGCCCCCCGGATCATTTCAGCCCCTCCATCAACAAGCGTATAATAGGGCCTGGCAGGAAGATATTCATCAGGGCTTATATAGCCGTCCTGATTAGTATCCCCAATAATATCAAATGAGGACCCCGTAAAGTTATAGGCTTCGAGGACATCGCCTATCCCAATAATCATGCAGATCATGGCATCGAGGACGTAAAGGTCTCCCTGGTCTATGCAAATCCTGTCCCCGGGCGGAAGAAAATCTCCTATGCCGTCTCCATCCAGATCATGATCAAACATCTGTTGATAAGTATCAGCAGATATCTCAAGACTCAGATCTGCATAAGTTTCCGCCTTCCGGATAAAGGGAAGGATCATAGCAATCGGTGATTTGTATGTGCTCAAAATGGCCTTGAGGGTTGCCATCGAAGAAAAATAGCTGGAATCGAATACTGGAACACCCTTTGTAATTCTAAGCACACACTCCTTAAGAGAATCAGGCACTTCAAAATCAATTCCAATTTCATAGGTCTCACTTGAAGCTTCCCACGACTGGTACGACTGTGAACTCGCTTTAGTGCTCAGGCTGTAAAAGGGGAAACTTTCGAGCAGATCAAATATCTGGAGCAAAATGGAAGAGCCGGAGCTCAAATCGGTACCCACAAATGCACTAGTGATATCCGATATGAGGCTCTTAAAATCCGAGGCCTTCTCGCCCAATACCGAAAACGAAAGCCCTGCGTTGGCCTCAGGGTCATTGGGATTAGCGTCCAGGGCCTCGCTAAACTTATCCTTTGCTCCGCTAAAATCTCCGGAATCAAGTAAAAGAATGCCCTCTGCGACTTTCTCTTTGGCCAGTTGCTCATCTGTGGCGCTAACCAAAAAAGATCCTTCCGAAAAGACAATCGATCCCCTACTAATGGTAATTGAACCATCAACCTGAGTTACACCTGACAGGTTTTCGGAAAATGCCTGATCATAGCCACCTTTTAGCACAATGGTTTTGTCGGCGGCATCATTGAACAACAGGTTTTCCGAAAAAACAGCTCCCTGACATAAAAGGGTTGCCTGATCCAGGGCATTGTTATAAGCCTCTTGAATCGTATTGAAATAGGAGCCAGTACTTTCATTCAGAATAGCCTGAAGTCCACAATCATCATCGCAGATGGTTAACACCGCGTCGGCCAGGGCGTAATTATTGTCTTCATCTTTGACAATGATCCGAATGCCGACCTCGGCGGGCAGCGGATAGTGCTGGTACCAGGTGTTAAATGCATCCTCTCCATCACGATCACCTTTGCGGGTGGCGATACTGTCAAACGAAAAAATTCCATCGCCCGCAGTTACGTCTCCATGTGTACCGTCATCGTACAGATAGGTACTGCCGGGATCGCCGGTTGGAAAAGCCAATGGTCCGCGGGCCATGGGCCACGCCGGCGCTTCTTGTCCCTCCACCAATGGCCTGAGTATCACCCAGTCAATGTTTCCAATTCCTTGAGAGTCGTTTATTTTCACTTGAACGGCAATTGTTACGCCATCCTGGTCGAGGAGGGCCGGGGCGCTGAATTCAATGCCTTGAACATAAGGCGCCTTGGCATCGCCGGTGCTTTTCATATCGATTCGATACACCCCGGCGTGGGCTTCACTCAGATTATGATCATCCAGGGAGTAAAAATAATAGCGGTCATTCTCCGTGATGGCTTGCTGGTATTCAATGCCGGATGGATACCATGCAGAATAAGCACTGTGTGTCAAAAATGAAAAAGAACAACCAAACGCAATTAAGCCGACTAAAATCGATTTGAGCTTCATTATACGCTAACCTCCTCATAAAGATGAACATGTTGGTGTGATTGTTGTTTTTGTGCCGCTTTATATTTTTTCAAATATGTTGAGAATATTCAAATATGGACGGAATTTGTGATATCACCGTACCTTCAGGTAAAACTTAGCTTGCATTAACCCTCATAGTGTCAAAATTAGGTGTCACATCTTGCATTGTGAATTAATGTCCTTCAGCTTTTGTAAAATTCTACGATCTTTCCTCTGTCCCTGGCCCTTACATCCCTGACTATGTGGCTTACTGTTGAATATTAAATGCCTATGACTGATCTTTTCATTGGTCAGCAAACCCGTTTCTCATAGAATATAGGCAACAAGATCCCTCTTATGCTTGTCCTCACCATATATCCTCTGAGATGTCCTGTCTCGGTCATTATCTTCGTAAAAGATATCCCTCTTATCATTTCCTCGGGAAAGAATATGATTGAGACTTTGCCAGTGCCCTTCCCCTGCTGACGGCTTGGCTGATAGCCGGCTGAGTTAGATTTAATATCCGAGATAGCCGAGTCTGGCTGATTCCCAGCTGATCTGTTGCCAGTAACAGAGAAGGCTGCGGGCCCGAGTTCTTTTTCTGTGCTTTCCAGGCTCCATGATCTCTTCGGAACTCATACCCATGATTTCGACCACCCTCTGAGATGTCCACAGCGGCAGTGACGACGGTTATAAGTGATCGCGTAACCGGTTAGGAGCCTTCTCATGACCGTCGAGATCGGAGCGTCTCCGGTTTTCAATAACATGTTGAAATGATTAGGCATTAAGGCCCATGAATGGCAAGATATCTTCGTCTCTCCCAATATATCGCCAAGGCGGTCCAAAAAATTCCCATAATCCATTTTGTCTGAAAAAATTTCCTGGCGATTGATCCCCCGCCCAATGATATGATGAAATGCCCCCGGCGCATCTATTCGTGATTTTCTCAGCATACAAACTTCTTATCACATGTAGTCCCTAAAATTAACTTATAATATTATGTACGTCCTCTATATCTTCATATGGTCCAGATGGAAGAATCGAGTAAGTCCTCTATTTCTTTGGTATTTTTACCATGGCTGATGAGGTCGGCCACCTGGGTTTCTTTCGGCGTGAGGCTGGCATATTTGGCGGAAAGCAGGCGTGAGAAGGGTGAAATGATCTCCTTGAGATTGTCCTCCAGAATAGTAGGGTCGGTCTGATTTTTTGTATCTAAATGCGCTTTTTTAGTTTTTTCACATAGGGTTTCGCTTCGGGTCGGACCAAGCTATGCTATTGATATCTATAGGTTATCCCTCCAAGAATAGGTGTTTTCAGGTCTTAAAACGCCATTTTCAGGGTTAAAAACACCCTTATAAGGGGAGACTGGCTCTCGAAGTTCATAGGCTCCATTATTCCTAAATACTTTGCGCCCTTTTGCTCTTATGCCAAGCCTTTCCTTTGTAGCTTCAATAAATCCTTTGCTCCCTACAGCAATACTCTCGGTCCATTTTCTTTCCCGACCATGGTTTTCAGATTCAAGAGCCTGTTCAACCCAGTGCTTGCGGGCTTCCTGAAATTCCTCAAGATCCCTCATTTGTAGCAACGCAATTGCCTTTGCAGTATCTATAAGGCCATACCTGTTGGGCGGGTGCTGTATCTCATTATAACCGCAAAAAGACCAGTCTTCCGGATTCTTCACAACCCCGGATCGAACCATATTCATATCGATATAGATCATGCATCGAGCCAAGTGCACAGCACGCTCAACTGCTGTAGCATGATAACGATCTTCCCAGAATGCTCCCTTGCGCTTTTTTCTCTGATTGTACTCCTGCCCTGTCTTCCCTGCTATGAGTTGGATCGATTTAGGTATAGCATCCCGGTCGCCATCACCTGAAACTAAAAGATGGACGTGGTTTGAAGTGACTATGTAGTTCAAGATGCTTAAACCATATCTCTTTCTTGCCTCAAATAGCCATGCCATCCATCGCCGCCTATCTCTGGCAAACTTCAGGAGAAATTCCCTCTTGTGGCATCGATGGGTGATATGCCAGATGTAGCCGGGGATATAGTGCCTGTTCGCTCTCGGCATCGCTTTGAACCGTTACTTTGTCTTAGAAGGCCAGTTTTGGCCTAAAAATAGGGGTTCTAAGGGTTAAAATACCCCCTAACATGAAGGTTATACCTGTATTATCAATCACCTGGCTTGGTCCGACCCCTCTTTACATATTGCCTAACCTGAATCAAAGGCAAACCCGATGAGAGTCGGAGGCGCAAAGCCACGGGTCCCAAAGGTGGATAGCCGGGCTGCCGAATGTGGCATCGTTAAGATGTCGGCAGGCTCGGCTTTTTTTGATGGTTTCTTCACGCTAAACAGGGAGGATTTGGATATGAGGTGGAAAGGGCGTTTGTTGAGGGTTGTATGTGGGGGCTTTTTTCTTATGGGTTTTTTTTCGTGGGCGGGCCAGACCCGGGCACAAGGGCTTTCCATGGAGGATCTTGAGGCGTACTGGCACGCTCTGTATCCGGACAGCCCCTCTTCGGCGACCTTTGTTCAAGGGATTCTCGGCAGGGAGCTTTTGGCAAAGGCGAAAGGGGATCAGTGTTTCAACGGGATCGGAAACCCCTACCCGCCAGGGCCCCCCTGTGCAGAGGGCCAGGACAAGGTCAACCAGGGCTACGTCTTTGGCCTGGCCAAGAACGGACACAATCTCTGGATAGGGACAAGCGCCAACCAGCTGTGCACGGTATTGGGGACCTATCTTGAGGCGTTTGGTGTCGATCCTCCGGCTTTCCTGACCAGTGCCTGCGTGTGCGAGTACGCTGAAAGCCAGGGGTCGCCCCCCCTGCCCGCGGGCCTGGGAGACTGGCGGACCCCGGAAGTCTGGGTGTATAACACCGCAGACAAAACGACCGTCAACAGGACGCCCATAGGCGATCCCCTGCTCAACGAAACCCTCGGGTTACGGTCTGCCGGGACCCTCGGAAACGTGGTCATCCTGGGCGGGCCCAACCTGGCCGCCGGGTTCAATCCGGCCTCTCCCGATGCGGCCATCAACCTGTTTGCCTTTCGCGCGGATACGGGCGCCTATCTTGGATCAAAAAAATTTCCACAATACAGTGACATCCGTAAATGGCTGGTGGCCGAGGGGTCCCTCTATACCGCTGTCCAGAACAAGGCCGACCAGACAGGGCGGGTCCTGCGCTGGGACCCTCCCGACCCCATTGATTTTAGTACGGTCACCATCGATCAGCTGCTCAACTTTGTGGAGGTGGGGAGACTGGATGCGGAAGGGGCCGAACTGGCGTACCATGAAGGCCGCATTGTGGTGACCACGTGGGCCTCTCCCCTGGTCCCCCAGGTCATATCCGGGGTTTATGTCGGTCCTCTGCTCAACAGCGCGCCCCTCCCCCCCAGCACGGACATGTGGACCAAGATCTGGCAGGCAACAGATTACGAGCCGGACCCGGTCATGGCCAATGCCTATTTCATGGGGGCGGTGGCGTCCTTTGGAGAGTGGGCGTACTGGGGTACCATCAATTTCCCGTTCGTGTCTTTTCTCAACCATATGATGGCATATGAGGCCTTATATACGCCTTTCGAGGCCCATATACCCGAGATCCTGACCGCATTTGTGGCAAGCTGGCGCACCATCAGCCTTTTCAGGGGCAAAAATTTAGGAGAGGCAACCCAGGAGATTGAAGTGGTCAACGGGCTGGACCTCCTCACGGCCTTTGATCCGCCCCCACCTGCCGGGACAGGGTGTGGGTGGAAAGTGGCGCCGAACGGAACCGGTCCTGTACAATTCGGTCTCATGGGCTTCGGGAACCTGTTTAATGCCTATACGTGGACCATGGCGACCTATGAGGTCGAGCCGGCTCAGCCCCAGCTCTTTGTGGGCACCATGGATTTCAGCTACATGGTCTATCTGGCCATTGAGGCATTGTTAGAGCTTTTCTTAGGCACGGCTTCGCCGGAGGCGGCTGCATTCCTTCGGGGGTTTCTGGGGCCGGGGGTGCTTACCGAGTTCCTGGGGGCCGATCTCTTTCGATTTCCATCCACAGAGCACTGTGCCGTCCCTGAAAGCATCAACGGCGTGGGAAACTATTCCAGTTACGGCATCCGTACCATGCTCGCAGATGATTGCCTCTATTTAGGGATGGCCAACCCGATGAACCTTTTTCCCAAAGGTGGTTGGGAACTGATCGGGTTGTGCGGGACCGATGATGACGGCGACAAAGTGGCCGGAGACGTGGAAGACAACGGGCCCAACGGGGGAGATGGGAATGGCGACGACATTCCGGACCGGGAACAATCCACAGTGACGTCCCTGCCCTCGGCAACGGGCGCCGGTTACATCACCGCTGTAATAGTGGATGGCTGCGATCAGATCACGGAAGTCCAGGCCTATCAGGAGTCGCCCAATGATCCCGATTTCGAGTATCCCTATGGCCTGGTGGGCTTTCAGTTCGGTTTCCCCTGCGACAGCGCCGTGATCAGAGTCTATTTTCACGGGGCTTCCCCATGGGAATGGGCTAACAAATTTATCTACCGCAGGTATGGGCTGATCCCGCCTGATTTTGGCAACCCGCAATGGTATACCCTGCCCGGCGTGACCTTTGGGGCGGAAAAGATTAAGGGCGTGGATGTGCCCTATGCGGAATTTACGTTAACCGACGGGGAACTCGGTGATGATACCTGGGTGGATGGCGTGGTTTTTGACATTGGAGGGCCGGGACAGCGGGTGGTCGTCCGGCCGGTGCCTGTGATGGGTCCATGGGGGATTTTTGTCCTCATGGCGCTCACGGCCTTTATGGGCGGTTACTGGATCAGGCGAAGGCGGACGGGCGCAAGAAAATAGCGGGGCATGCCTCCGGGGGGAAAGCCCTGCTTTCTCTCAGGGGGTCTCCCAGAGCCAGGGGCCTCCATGAATTTTGGGCATTTACACGGATGCTCCCCCCTATGGGCTTCCCAACAGGAGGTGGAGCCACGGCATGGCGGGTACCGCGAGCCTGGATGCATTGAGGGGTACAGATGGATCCCCATAGAGGTTGAAATCGTAGAAATTCATGAGTCTTGAGTTAAAGATGAGATTCCCCACCACAGCCAGTTTTGCCTCGAACAGGCTTTGTCCGCCCGTGAGATGCTGCGTCAGCCTGTCAACAAATTCGTAGCCGATGCCCGAATTGGTGGAACTGCCGTCAAAGCCCCCGTAACCCACGCCCGTATTGAACCAGGAGACGCGCGTGGCCCCCACGGTTGCGATTCCCCCCTGCCTCAATATCTTATACTGGAGGTTGCCGGAATTCTCCGGATATCCGTTCAAACAGGAGCATTGATAGGTAAAGGCGGGATGGGTGTCATCCAAGGAAGGGGTCTGGGTCGTACTGAAGAGGGTCCCTTCCCAGCATCCGTCAGAACCTACCGAGGCGGAGGTGGGGCCGCCGTGACCCCACCAGAGAACTATCCCGTAGGGGTCGGCTGCCCAGCGGTCCCGCACCACGGTCCCGCCCAGGAGTTCCTCATCGCTGGGATAGGCAGAGTTGAGACCGCAGGCACCGCCGCCCTGCTGATATTGGGTCAATGAGAAATAAGCCTTAGGGTCGAGGAAGTCGTCCATCATTTGCTCTGCCAGGGGCGCCCCGTCATAGGTGCTGGTGGAAAAACTCATGGGGAGGAGGATGCTCTTTCTCCATCCGATGGCCGTCTCGTTTTCGTAGTCCATGATCTTCTGGAGGATGGCATCCAGGCCGTCGTAATCAGCGTTATACACCGGAATCCTCCCCACCCAGACCTCCGGGGCGAAATCAACGCCTCCTGAACCGGTATCATCGCCCCACTCGCCATAATACCCGTCCCAGTCCAGGTCCCAATTCCCGGTCAGATCGGCGAAAAAGGCGTCGGTGGGGGCCTCCTCATAGGTGCCCACGCCAAGCCGCGGCCAGCACATCTTCATGGGGATATCCCCTTCTCCATTTTCATAGGGGGTGGGATCTCCTATGAGGAGCACGTATTCGATGCCATAAGACGCATAATGATTGATGAGCCATTCCCTGATCTTTTCTGCCCGATGGTTGGGGGCCTGGCCGGTCAGGCCGTCAAAATCGGCTTCGGTCACCACAAGGACTGAAAAACCCCGCGATGTCTTGTGGGCGATAAAGGCCTCAAGTTTGGTGCTGTTTTGTACCATGGCATCGGTCGTGATGATAACATAGTCATAGATGGCGCCGGGTTGGTCGCTCTTCATTTCAGATGATGCGTACCACGCCTTCCCCTGGGCGTGGTTCTGGAACAGTCTGGGGGAGAGGCGGTCCATGGTCTTGTCGTTCACCCGATTGCGCCATCCCTGTTCCCCTGATCGCTCAAAGGTCATGTCTATGTCCGCCCGTCTGATGAGTCTGAGCTGGCCGGTTGCCGGATTGACCTGGAAGGGCCAGAACGCGATCTTCGTGTATTTCCATTGCCTCATCTGGGCATAGGGGAGGCGTTTGACGCACTCTGACGGGAAGAACTGGTTTTCACCGTATACCTTCATATTCCTGCCGTTCACGATATCATTTCCCTGACCCCAGGCGGTGACCAGTCTCCCATTGACACTGGCCATGTCAGGGGCTGCGGGCCCGATCTGAAACCTTTCGGTCAGCGTCTCGCTCACGGTAGACACAATGGTCAGCCTGAGCGTGCTCCAGATGATATCCGGGGGAAGGAGAATGTTTCGAACCTGAGCCGGCAAGAGAGGGTTGCCCGGGACGGCCCGGGAGCGGAAGCCTTTCATGGCAATCCTGTGAAAGCCATTTAGATCCTGGCCGATGGCGTAGGGACCTGCCCTCAGGGACAGTGAAATCCGATCAGCAAATACAGGACCTGCCGTACCGGTCAACACGGTTAAGATTGCGACACACAATGTGAATAGTTTTTTCATGAGATTTTGCCATTCTACCTAATATGTTAAGGCGCAACCCCCTTTAATTAATCACATTAAACCACCAGCTCCGCTGGTGAGATCCTAATAGGCTTTGCCGGTCAGACGAGATATACCTCCTTCTTGAGGGTCCCTGCTTTTGGGGTAGTCTCAAGAAGGAGGTATTTATGCAAGATTACCAAAGTCAATCACATGTAAAATGGAAATGCAAGTACCATATAGTTTGGTCTGGAATTCCGATATAAGGATTAAACGAGAAACGGTGTTGCCTTGGAAAACTCTGATTCTCCTGATCAAGATTTTTCGGTTACGAGTTCCTCAGTGTATTTGGCATAAACCTGATCTCTGGTGATATGGAGTTCTTTTGCAATGTCGTGAACAGGCACATTGGCCAACATGAAGACTTCATGGGATGGAAAAATCCCGAAGTGCTGGCCCACAAAGACAATCAGCTTGTTTCGATTAAGGACCTTGAGCTTTCGTCGGTACATTTGCCATGTGCTGTATTTACCCAGGGCTTCCAATTGTAATTGTTCTTCCTGCCATTTTAGAAAGGCAGTGGTAAGAGCTTTCAAGCCCATGGTGATGTATGTCTGGATATAGACACCCTTTTTGGTTTTCTTAGGAGGGTGCTCAAAGTGCCAGTTTTGTTTAACCTCACGAAAAAGCTTATTTTCCATGAGACTGCGGTCATCATAACGATCAAAACTTACGAAGGGATCTTTTACGTCTATATTGGTTAGGAATACGACCTGTTTTTCAACCGGGGGGGTTTTGTTGTCCCATGTTTTGACAACTACTGCATTTAAAGGGATGGGCTCGTAATCTTTTTTGGTAGTATTGGCTTTGGAGCCCTCTGGATTAAACCAATCACAGGTCAAAAGATCAGGCACACCCACCAGGGTGGTGAGCACTTTTTCGGTGTATTTCTTTTTGCCATAAGCATGAACAACATCAACTTCACGAGTAACAGGAGGAAAACTATCAGAATCTAAAGCTAACTGACGGGCATCTTTGGCTGCTTCCATATTCCTCTTTAAAGGAATGACAAACTCGATCCCCTGTCGATCAATTTCATAGAGGACCTTGCCGTCAAGGAACCCGCGATCAATGACCAGAGAGTCAATGATGCTGGAGACCCTCACATTTTCTTTGGCTTGTTCCAAGACCGCAAGGACATGCAGATTGTCCGGTTTTTCGATCGTATCGATTTTTATAGCCAAGGGTATGCCCGTCTTGATTTCATAAACGGCCCAGACTTTCCACCCATAAAGGGTCACGGATACTTCTTTGAGTTCGCCGACTTTCCGATAACCGCGGGCCTTAGGCTTAACTTTACGGGTGACTGAACCACACCCCTTAAATTTGCTGGTGGTTTCATACAAGGTGCAATCACATGAGGCATGTATCTTTTTTGGGAAAATTTCCTGCTTTGCTAATTGCTGAATACAGCGGTTAAAGAAATTTTCAATCCGTCTGGGGGTAATGGTGACAATATGGTTGGCCACCGTATCCACACACAAAGAGCCTCTGATGTCAGGCATGGGTGTCTTGCGAAGTTTTGTTCCCCGGTCGCAACTGCCGGCTTTTACCTGGTGGGCATTGAACCCGCACATACTCATGAGGAGTTCTTCGGTTAACAATAGATCGCTAATTTCATCTATCGTTTTGATGGAACCAACAACTTTCATCAAAAAGACAAGCACTATCTGGAAGA
>Ga0222665_1000987_pt1 | contig 14498 bp, 11 predicted proteins | sample AntAcemetagen653_FD_179853 | JGI IMG/M metagenome (GOLD analysis project Ga0222665, IMG submission 179853) | Saline water microbial communities from Ace Lake, Antarctica - #653 | ecosystem: Environmental > Aquatic > Non-marine Saline and Alkaline > Saline | place: Antarctica: Ace Lake...
TATTACTTACTGATTGAATAAGCTTTGCCGCTTCCTGGATGATTCCATAAGGGGCGGGGGCCTGCAAAATATCCCTCATTCTTAATAGCGCATTTTTCGCGTCTTTATCCTTTTCCAAATCAAACCGGTTAAGTTCAAAACGGCCAGCCGCGTCACGAAGTTCATCCCATTGCAAGCGTTGTTTCGTATAGAATGCTTCAATATCCGTAAAAGAATTAGCCGCATCCGCTAAATCTTCCTTGTTTTCCAGGAATCGAGCTATAAAATCAAAGCTGTCATTTGAGTTTATTAAAATACTTGTAAGACGCAAAAGCTCATTTATATCATCTAATCCCGGATATTTTCCTGTCTCCGCGAGAGTTTTATATTGGCTTAGGCTTATAGAAAGGCTTTTACACTTATCTTTAAGAAATTCAAATAATGGAATTTCTTTATCCGGCCCCATTTCCCCGAAGATCTGCTGACCGAGTTTTCGAGCTTCTTCAATATGGGAAGAATCAACAACCTTTCGCTGACGAATAGTTATCTTTTTCCAGTTACTGGTACGTGAAATGACTTCATATGCCCTGTTCCGTTCGATAATCCCTCCATTCAATACAAACTGAATTTCTCCGAGACAAAACAGCTTTACTAACAAAAGCGCTGTCTCCCATTCATTCCATCCAAAGGGACGCAGGCCATATCGAGCAATGATTTCATACATGACCATTTGCTTGCTTTGCATCGCGCAAAGTGAAATGTATTCACGCACATCACGAGCCGCGCGAGGATTATTTTCAGGGACATTCATATCAAACGTCCGTTGAGTTGTATCGTCATACCTCAATACAGATTGGACTTCTGCCTGTGGATTGGCGCAAGGATGTTCAATATACCCCATTTTGGGAAAAGTATTATCAATAAGATAATCTAAAGCGCGAACACGTACAGTTAAAACATCTCCCGAGCCTTCTTTCCATACCTGCCCATTAATATAGAATTCAGCTTCGATGAGAAGCGATTTAACGAGTTCTATGAGCCTTGCTTTTCTGTCTCGATTCTCAGACTTGCGGTCATTTAAAATACGTCTTATCTCTTCATTTCCATCGTTCTTTCTCGCGATATACTTATCCGTTTTTAGAAACATCTTTATTTCTTTTCCGAGCTGCTCATTATCAGGAAGCTTAATGATGATACAGCCATTGTCATTGGTGCTTTCCCCGATACAACGGGCTTGTCCATACAATGAATACTCATCGTGAAACGGTGAGATAACCGACCAGGTCAGCCCTTTTTCTACGCGTCCTCCGAATACCTGCAAATCACACATACGCAAAATATCAAAGTCTTTCCCTGTCTTTGCGTAACGGTGTTTCTTTTCATCTCTGTAAATATCTTCAAATATAATCTTGTTAAGAGCACGGCTTTCATCTCCAAAGCCTAACTCGACGTTCTTTATTTCACGGCTGATATCTTGCTCTTCATTTGTTAAAAAATAATAATTCTCTCCGCTTCTGGCAATTAAGGTTTCTTTTTCGAGTCTTAATAAAGACTGCTCAATCTTTGTTCGCAGCTCAAAGCGGTCTTCATCAATACTTCCAATGCAGAGAGTAACAAGGTTGTCAATATTCCCTTTAAAACCATCTATTCGACGAATCATAAAAAGAGTTTGAAGTATGTTGACATCAAAATTATGCAAAACTTCTTTTGCTTGATTAATAGTTTTTTTGACAGATGTATCCAAAAAGTTTTCTATCGATGGATAAAACCAATACAATGGGATAAGAATCCCAACGTCTTTATTAGCCGCTTCTTTTACAGCATGTTGGAATGCATCCAGCATTGAGCGCTCACCTCTTGATAAATGAATCCCTGTCGCGCCAGCACGTCTTATGGTTTCAAATACCTTCTGTAGCAGATTGAACTGATAGGGAACAAATGGGTATGTGTTTATAAAATCTTGAGCGTCACGATAAGAAGCAAGAGTCATAGCGGTGTCGGGTGAAAACATTAATTGATTTTTTAGAATGTCTGCCTTGGGTTGATACATTTCTGCTAATTCTTTATAAAAACCTTCTTTCTTCTCTAGTAACCGCTTTTGTATGACTTCATCTGTGTTAGAACTGGATAAGGATAATCGGGTTTTGAATCGCCCTTGTATTTTTGAAAAATCAAATTTGCCACTACTTTTGGTTGAATCAAGCACTTTATCAATATCTTCCTGGGAAGTTACAACAACCCATGCCCTGCCTTCGCACGTAACACCTAAATTTTCAACAATTGTCTGAAGATTAAGCATTAAATGCCCATCAGACCCGACAAACTGTCCGATTTCATCGACGAAAAAGAATAGTCTGTAAGTAGAACCTTGTTTATCCAGATACTCTTTAACCCATTTCGAGAAATTCTCTACGGTCATGGAGAAATCTGTTTCCGCATGATCTATCCAACGTCTTGATGCTTCCTCGCTTTGTCCAAGGATTTGAGCAAGCACTTTGACAATCTCATCTTGATTAAACTGCCAGTCAATTCTGCGGTCAATCCATTTCTCACCCGTTAGCGTGTGGTAATCCTGTTTAAACTTCTCAAATAGCCCTTTGTTATCAAGATAACGTTCCATATGAGCAATATGCGGATAATCCGGGCAATAACCTTGAAGATCATTCAGAACTTTTAGGAATACTGCTAAAATAGCATCCCTTCCTTTTGACTGATCTGCCTTACTATCTATATTGAAAAGAATTGCGTCAGTATCTTTACCCGCGATTCTCTTAACTGTACCCGAAAGCATTGCATCGCTTATTTTCTCTTCAAAGAATTTAACCGCTTTTTTACGCACACCGTCTTTTTCAGCTTCAGTATTTGAAAAGAGATAATGCAGAACCTTTATAAAATGAGATTTACCTGAGCCAAAGAAACCTGATACCCATACCCCGACTTTCCCTGAAGCGTCTGAACGTGAGGCATTGTCTACCGTATCGGAATAAACTGAGAAAAATTTATCAAGATGGCCGGTTAATTCTTTTGTTAAAACCAGCTCGTCCAATTCCTGCCATATTGAAGCGGGATCTTGTTGTTCAGCTTTGATAACGCCGTTAATCGGTCGAAAGATATCTTTGGTAAAAAGTTCTTTAATTTTCATATAACCCTCCATTTCATTCAGGGATGAGCCTAAACGCTCTATAGTAATTATCTCCATCCAATCTATCGAATAAACGAAATGATTGGCCGCTATATTTGCCGGGATAAAACATGACAACAGAAACATCACCGGTAATGCTCTGCAAATTATTTAAAAGTGAATGCGCGCGTACCCAAGGCCATATAGTTCCCACTCCGCTAATCAAAATAAGATTGGCATCTTTAAGTTTAAATTTTTTATCAATGATTTTCACAAAACGCTCTGGTTTAACAGAAGCAGACATCGCCTTCCATAGTGAAGAAGACCCTTTCTCAGATTCAAGTTCAAATGCCTTTTCTAAATTGCCGCGTTCACGCATATGGTCGATCATTAGATCAAAAAGTTTGATATGAATAAGTTTGATATTTGGATGATGACTCGCAATACGATTGATCATAAAATCGATGTGTTCCCGCATCTTTAATTCAAGTTCAGGAAGATAATCAAATACCCAAAACGGAATTTCACCAGCAGCTGTTCTCTTGTGGAGAAATTTATCGTTTGTAATTTCTGGTAAAACACCATTTAATCTTTCGTCAAAATTCTTTTTCATTGAGACACCTGTATGCACTTAAAAACGTATGATTCATTATTTTTTTTTAGATAATCCATGATCTCCGGCACAATTTCAATCTTTATTAAAGTCCAATTATGCGCTCTCTGGAGATAACCGACCTCAACTAAAATTTTATGCACCACGCTGCGCATCTTCTTTGCGGTTGAAGGAGGAAAATCTTCCATTGAAGGATCTCGTTGCTTGCATGAAACGATAAATTCATCCCATAAAGCAGGAGTCATTTTATCTTCCAACCTTCTGAACTGCTCACGGACAACAATATCAAGATAATCCCCTAATATCCTGCAATGCTTAATTGCCGACGCGAATAACGCTTGCGTTGTTAAAATACCATCTCCGTCTCGCACCATTTTCCATAAGTCAGAGTCCATCATTCCAAGACGGGACTTAATAAACGAAGCTACACGCTTTGATGAAGAAACACTGAGCTTTTGCAGAATGTTTTCTTCTTCAATAGCTTTTTTCCATTCCTCAGCTGAAACTTGTCTCAACATTAAGTCTGCTATTTTTCTGCTTTCAGAAACAAGCAAAGCTCCTGCTGTTATGTTTGCTTTATAATGTACTTGCCTTGTCATTTAACCCCTAGGATAAAATAATTTATTTATTTGTTCTTGATTCAATAAAAGACTCTAAATCCTCTGGCTTTATTCTCCACTGACCTATTTTGGTCGCACGGATTTGTTTTTCGCGAATGAGCTCACGAATCCTATATTCTGTAAGCCCTAATTGTTTCGCAACTTGCTCGACTGTTAAACAATCTTTAAGAATCATGATAAATACCTTATTTCACATTGGTTAACATTATTTCACATTATACCACATCTCGAATGAGAGTAACTACTTAATTTTAAAGGGTGCTTTGTTTCTAAACTATATACCCTGAAGCTCAACATAATTTATCAGGCCCTTTTTAATACCCTCATTTAAGACATCTATGACTTCTCCCTTTGCTGAAAAATAAATTACCTGCCATCCTAATTCAGAAATTTTCATTAACATTTCAAGCTGTCTATGTAATCTATCAGTGTCTGCCTTTATAAACGGGTCATCCATAATGAAAAATCCCTTTTTGCCTTTTAGAATCTTTTCTCCAAGAACAAGCCTAATAGAAAGGTATAGTTGATCGTAAGCACCTCCTGACAACTTTTCCGCATGCAATATCGTTCCATCTTTCCGCTTAACTTCAATTCTTTCCGTCTCTCGATTAAACAGTACTTCTTCATAAACTCCACCCGTTATCTTATTAAAATACCCGGAAATATCACTTTTTTTGCCAAAAAGCTCCGACACTTTCCCCTTTTCTTCAACTTCTATTTCTTCGAAAATCCCTATAGCCTTAAGTACAGTGTCTTTATTATCGTTAGTGCTGTCGATAAACTCTTGTAATTTCTCCCGAATTGCATTTAGATCTACAGAGGTTCGGCAATATAAAAACCCTGTATCTAATTCTATTATTTTGTTAGTTTCTCTTTCTACATCCTCTAATTCCTTTTGCAGATCTCGCATCTTTCCGGTCAAATCATTACACTTTTCCTCGCAAGCTCTCCCATCCTTCTCTATTTTAGAAATCATGCTCTCATCATACTCAATTTCTTTAGATTTATCTTTGTATTCTACAAGCTCCTGTACTTTTTCATCCCAAAAAGAAACATTATCTTCTAATATACTGCTTTTTGTCCCAAAATGACTCTCCAGGATTACTTTCTGATCCCTTAATAGCTTTTCTTGTTCTTGTTTTGAACTAAGCTTATCTGAATATTCTTGAAGCAATTCAACTCCAGCGATTTTTTTAAGTGTATCGATTTGCTCTTCCTTATCATTCTTCTTTTTCTCCATACTTGAAATTTCGGCTTTCATCCTGTCAATATCATTCCTATGCACTTCTCTTCCTGTTCTCATATCATCCAATTCTTTACTTTTCTTTGAATACGCCTCATCAAATTTCTGAATATTAGACATGATTTCTTCGAGATCTTTCCCAGATAAATTAAATTTTGACAGCGTTAGTTTAATCCTCTCAAATGCCCCTTTAACCCAAGCGCGATCTTTTATAAATTGATATTTGAAAATCCATGGAAATACAGATAAAAAAGAAAATAATATAATCGGGATGTATAGAAAGCGCGCTTGTGTCACAATGAGGCCAATAAGGGAAATGCCAAGTATTACCAATGAAATAAGACCAGCTTTGGTAAGAAATCGATTTTTTTGTTCCTGTTGAGCCAATTCCCCTGTCTTGATTTCACAATTTTTCAATTCGAGCTTGACCTCACCATCGATTTTCTTTTTTCTTTCCTCAAGAATTACAAAATCCCTTTCTTCTTCTTGCACTTTTTTATTCATTTCTTTAAAATCATCTTCCTTCTTAGAAAAGTCTTGGAGTAGTTCGTCTTTGTCGTCCTTAAACTTCTGGATATCTCTTTCGCGGTCCCGCCATAGCTGCGCATCGCTTTTGTTAAAATCATCCAACTCTTTAATTTTTGCTATTAACTGCTTAAGTTTATCTAAGGCTTTTTTGCCTTCCTCGAATCGTTTTCTTCTTCTTGCATCTTCAAAGTTTCCTATTATTTGTTTGATTCCTTTTAATTTTTCACTATATCCAACTAATTCCTCTTCAAGTTCATCAAGTTTATCATTCTTGATCTTTTCAGATAAAGTATTAATCCTTTCAATCAAAGTGGCTGCGCCCTCTAATCTAGTTTTTAACTTTTGGCTTTTAGCATCATCTCGAAACGAGCCCCCGGGCGTTATCTTCCCCATTTCTAAAAGCGCTTTTTTTATATTAGAAATCTCTTTTGCTCTTAATCCGGTAAGCCGATCCGTAACATTAGTATAAAACTCGCTTTCAGAATCAATGGAAATATCGCTGTCCCTTATTATGAAAATATTCCGGCATTCGGAAGGGGTTAATTCAGCTACCTTTGTCAGATTAGTTTTTTCTGATAATTTAATTTCGTCCCCTTTTTCGTCTTCTAATACTACATAGCCCTCTGGATTCTCTTCTACCCTATCGATATTGTAAAAATCCTTAATGTGCTTTCCTAATAACAATTTTACAAGAGCATCAATTGTTAGTGTTTTTCCCTCTTCGTTTTTACCAAATAGCAGGTTAAAATCACGTAACGCAATTCGTCCCCTATTGGGTAATGGGCCATATCTTATTATTGCAAATTCTTTTATTCTCATAATCTCGCTTCCATCATTGTTCTTATTGCAGCATTACACATTTCTTTTTTCTTTTCTTCGCCATAATCAGTTTTCTCGAGTTTTTGTATGAAACTTTTAAAAAGATCATCTTCGAGAATATTATTAACATCTTGAAATTCGTAATAATCTTCGACGCATTTATTTTTAACTATATCTTTTATTCTTTCTTTAAGCTCAATCTCATTCATTCCTATTGCTTCACTATCTATGCATCCTTTAATTCTCAGGATAGCTCTTGCTTCTGGGTTTAGAGTATCAAAATGCTTTTTCACGATCTCCAGGGGTTTCTTGTCTTTAAAAGGATCGAGCAATATATCCACATTTTCAAAATAAGGACTACTAATAGGATATTCTTTGGGTGGTTTTCCTACCTCAAAGATATTAACTTTTCTCTGCCCAGTTTCTCTCTTAGTTATTGATATAGGTGAACCGGGATAAACGAAATATTTCCCATTCTCTATTTCCCAAACATCAAATCGAGAATGGAAATGCCCTGACAGGATATAACTGATATTTAAATCTTTAAAGTAAGAAAGTTTAACTGGCATATACCTACCTTCTCCTTCATCTCCGAAATCTGTGCGGGAGAAGAATGCGTCAAGCAATTCTCCATGATAAAGCAGGATATTTTCTTTATCCGACTTCAAGCTATCTTTTAATAAATGAAGTTTGGTTAGAATCTTTTCGGTTTCTAATGGTTCGAATGGCATTCCCCATACTCTTATGTTTTTATATTCGAAAGGGCTGGCTAGATCAGTCATAATAACTGCATCTTCCCCAAAATACATTCCGCTTTTATAAGAATCAGCGTCATGGTTTCCGGGAATAATTACAATCTTAAAACCGGTATTTGTAAATATTTCGCGTATTTTAGGTCTCAAGTTTTCAGCCTGAATGTCTTTATCAAAAAGGTCTCCGCTTACTACAAAAATATCAATCTTTTCCTTCTTGCCAATTTCAATGAGTTGCTGGAGCGTTTTCCATCTCTCATCATTGTATTCTTTTAAATGTATGTCAGCTGTATGTAGGATTTTCATGTTTATATTTTGTAGTAAACTCTGTATTCTATGAGTCCAAAAGGTAGGCGTCCTATTTAGGTACACCTTACTTTTCCTTTGCTAATCCCCTTTTAAAAATAAAAAGCAACTCCTATCATAAAAAGTTGCCGCGAGAAACCTCTTCACTACCTCCCCACCAACTCATCTATCTTAATCTTAAAAACAGTAGCAAGTTTTGTCAATGTCTCTAGTGTTGGGTTTTTATTGTTTCCTGACTCTATCTTGATTAGGGTACTGTAGGTAATTCCGGCTTTTTGGGCGAGTTGCTCCTGAGATAAATGATATTTTTTTCTTAATTTTTTAATATTTAATGACAACATAAAAACTCCTATTTTTTACTTGACCCTTCGATACGCTCATTGCATTCGCTTGCTCAGGATCTGCGAGAAATATATAAATATTCCTCTTGACAAACTATCAATATATTGCTATTATTATATTAATAGATTACTATTACTTTATTGCTTTTAATTTAGTGCTATTTTAGCTCTTCTTTAAAAAAGAATCAAGTATTTAAATATGTCCGTTAAAACAACAACCAAACATACTCAGCCAACTATTCAGCCAATAGATTTCAGTTGGACAAACAACCCTGATATTAAAAACCTATTAGATGCTATATCCTCTATCCTTGCTGAGGAATATATAGAGATAGCCAAACAAAACCGAGATATCTTCTCAAACGAAGGTGAAAAATGAGAGTTGCTATATATGCCCGGTATTCTTCTGAAAACCAAAGCGCAAAGAGCATTGATGATCAGATACGAGTTTGCAAAAATTATATCAAGAATAATGACATGACACATGATGAAAATCACATCTATACCGATGAAGCTATTTCAGGTTCAATTATTAATCGTCCGGGTTTGCAAGCTTTAGAACGAGCCATGGAAAATAAGGAGTTTGACGCTGTAGCTGTAGATGATTTATCGCGATTGTCTCGCAGCAACCATCAGATGCTCACTATGGTTCTTAAGTTTGATTATCATCAGGTAAAAATAATTTCTGTGTCTGATGGAATAATTACCGATGACGAGAATTCTAAACTAGGTATTCATATGCGAGGCTTAATAAATGAACTATATCTTGATGATTTAAAGAAAAAAACTATGCGGGGATTAGAAGGCCAAAAACTACGTGGTTTTAGTACTGGAGAGAATGTCTATGGATACAAAACCCATCCAGTTGGTGAATTAAAGTTTAATAAAAAAGGAAAAGCTAAATACGATGGCATGGTCCATAAAATTAATCCTGAAGAATCAGATATAATTAAAAGAATATATCAAGAGTTCACTCAAGGAAAAAGCATATGCAAAATAGCCTCTAACCTTAATAAAGATAAAACTCCTACAAAAAGAGGTTATTCCGGAGGCTGGAATACATCTACTGTAAGCAGAATTCTTAAGAACGCCAAATATACCGGATTATGGGTATGGCGTATATCAAAAAATGTCCTGGATCCCCTTACCGGTAAAAAGAAAAAGGTTATGCGCCTAGAAAAAGAACAAATATCCACATTTCGCAAAGAACTGATTATCATCGATAAGGAAACCTGGAGCAAAGCTCAACAAAGATGGTCAAAACTTAAAGGAACCTGGCCAACAAGAAAAAACAGCAAGATAAGACAAAAAAGTTATGTTCACACCTCCCCTACTCATTTACTTGCTGGATTGATGAAGTGTTACAATTGCGGTGGCGCTATGGTGCTTATTAGCGGCAAAGGCAGTGGATATTATGGCTGCTACAATGCTAAAAGAAAAACCTGCAACAATTCTTTGCTCCTCTCCCGCAAACGCGTAGAAAGCACCATAATATCCGAATTAAGCCAAAAAATATTAACTTCTGAGAATATAGCCTATGTTTATAAGAACCTTGAAAAAATAGTAGCTAAAGGGCTTAATGATGTTCCTGAAAGTATAAACAAGAAAAAGACTCAATATGATAAGATTATGTTAGAAATGCAAAACTACCTTAGCTATATAAAAATAGGTAATTTCTCAAAGGCAGTATCTGAGGCATTAAAGGAAGCTGAAACAAAAAGCGAAAGCCTAAATAGCGAGATAAAATCATTGGAATTTCAAAAACAGAATACATTTAAATCTCCACCTAAAGAATGGATTGATCACCGCTTAGAAAGACTACGCGAGACTTTAAACAAAGATACGGTCTCCTCTGCTCTAGCTTTAAAGGAAGTCTTGGGAACTATTCGACTGGAACCAATATCAGATAAGAAGTCTGACTTTTATTATCTCTTAAAAGATGGAAGGCAAGTATTTAAACCTTATTATATAGCCCATATAAAAGCAAAAACCCTTGCACTGCTCGATGAGCAACACAAGGGTTCGAATTGGTATCAATGGCGGAGGGGAGAGGATTCGAACCCCCGGTGGGTATAACCCCACAACGGTTTTCAAGACCGCCGCGTTAAACCAGACTCTGCCACCCCTCCAAATTATATATTCTTAAGATTTTATTATAATTTCTAATTAAATCAATTAAAAACTATTAATGTCTTAAACTACACATCATTCATTTTACTTCCTAATTAATAAGATGTAATAACTATATTAACACATATTTTCATAACAACTTACAATTATTTATAGTTATAATCTTTCATTTATTGAAACATTTCTCTAAAATATTATTGGCAATATTCTCAGCCAATAATTTATTTCCAAGAGGAGTACAATGGCCAAAGTCACCAGCAAAATTATCAAAAAAATAATCCTCATAACTGCTATGCTCTAATGCTTTTTTAAATGAGTGCTCATTGCTTACAAATATTACCCCTTCCGATGAGTCAAAAAGTCTTTTTAAGGCCTCAACGTTACGCATTGGATATTGAACAGCCACAAGCTGAATACCTCTATCCTCAACAATCTCTTTTATTAATTCATAATTATGTTTTGTAGCCTCTTTATAATTTTTCATCCAGAACTCATCTGTTTTATTATAATATTTCTGTGCTTTTTCTAAATCACCTAACTCCCTATAAGAGGTAGCAAGAAAACCATAGATATTCCCACTTTTAATATCTCTATTTATAATTTTTTCGCATACATTGTTTAGCTTTTCAATACAATTTTGCTCTCTATATACAGTTGCAAGTTCAGCATAAGACTCTCTATAATAAGGATTGATGTCTATGGCTCTTTTTAACACCTCTTCTGCTTTAGTGTATCTTTTTGTCCTTCTATAATAAAACCCAAGCTGACATAGCTCCCAAGGATCATTAAAACAATTAAATGGCAACTGACCAATTTTTTCTACAATTTTATCGCCTTCGTTAATTTTACCTTGAGCCCCATAGCTGTCTAAGAGTAATAAATATACTTCACCTCTATTTGGCTCTAATTCAATTGCTGCTTTCATTACATCTTCAGTCTCTCTAATTCTACCTTCATCCATTAAAATTGACCATTTTTCTAACAATATCCCCACCTCTCCCTCAACAGTTTTTCGAATAAAATAAATAGGCTCGTTTTCTAAACTGTTACTATCCTTTTTTTTACTTATAATTCCATTAATTTTATTTTCAATATGCAAATTTATAAGCTTTGCAAGTTTATAAACCCTAAAACTCTTCAAAAAGAGATAGAGCTTCATCTTTGTCGAATCTTCATAGGGAATAGTATCGCAATCATCATTAGCCCCTGTCATAGTAACTACAATATGGGGTTTGTATTTATCTAGATTGGATTTTAAGTTAGAGACAATGAAAACAGAATCAGAACCAGAAAGCCCTTTATTTATAACCTTAAAATTTATCCCAATCTCTTTTTTGTTTAAAACCTCTTCCATCTGACTTGGATAAGAGTATTCTCCTCCATTAGCAGTAGTAGAACCTCCAAGGCACATTATGCGGCATACCCCTATCTCTTTAAGAGCAGCGATATTACCTCGCCTCTGTCCTAATAGCATAAAAAATCCACCTATACGCAATCCCACCTCAAGAATAGCAACTGTTAAAAATAAGCTAAATACTATAAGAATTGTTTTCTGCCAGATAGAAATCTTGATTCGCTTACCTCTATTCAAATGATATTCTCCATGAGTTAGTCTTAGTTTTCATAATTTACTTATAATTACAATCAACTCTCTTGTTGATATTTTGTTTATTAAAATTATATATCTTACATTTTAGAATTACAAAGAGTTGTAATTTGAGATTAGGACAAACGACTATCAATTTAAACATTATATTAAATCCACAATAACATAACAACAGCATTTTAATTCAAGCATTATCCCTTAACTTTGTGTCCATATTGTGACTAGAATACAGCGCAATACAGGGTAATACTCGGAATTGGTGGTAATACAGGTAAGTCGATAAATCATTGATTTTATAAGGAAATTTGCCTAACTACTTGCCCTTTAGAATGTTATGATTTTAAGCTGGTTCGGTTTTTAAGACCGCCGCGTTAAACCAGACTCTGCCACCCCTCCGATAATTTTATCTAAAAGCTTGGGTAGAAATACCTTGGATTAAGGTTGCTCCGCTCTTTACGCCCTCAAAGATAATTTTTTCAATATTGATATTTAAACCTACTCTTAGATAAACTGTAAACAAAAGTAAGTTTAGTATATATATAATGCTACAAATAAATAAATAATTTACTACTGTCGGAAAATTATGCCCTTGATTACCACGAGCTACAAAAATCATATGACCAGTTGTAACAAAACCGCCAATAAAAACAAATGTTGATCGACTAAAGTTAAGATCAAAAACTTTAGGTAAGAAAAAATATCCTAAACCAATTAAAATTAATACCGAAGGTATAATATAAGCAAAAAATGTTGAATGAAAGAAAAATCTTTGGATTCCTTTATAAAAATTATTTAAATCAGCTATAAAAGCATAAAAACTAAATGCCGAAATAATTGAAATTGTTAGTATCTTAATAATACTTGAATCAAAAATCTTCAGCTGTTGCCAAAATACTCTTGATAAAGAAACTAGAAAACAAAGAATTATTAAAAAAAGTAAAAACTTTATCAGAGTAAAAACGTAATTATTTCGTAATCCGCTTTCGTCCATTTAAATACTTCCTTAAAACTTTAGGAACAGTTACTGTTCCATCTTTTTCCTGATAATTCTCTAGAATTGCCACAATTAACCTAGGTAAAGCAACCCCTGAGCCATTTAAAGTATGAACAAATTTTAACTTTTGATCGCTCTTTGCTCTATAGCGAATATTGCCTCTGCGAGCTTGAAAATCTTCAAAATTAGAACAACTTGAAACTTCCAACCATTTGTCTAATCCAGCAGCATAAATTTCAATATCATAGCATTTTGCAGCAGCAAAACTTATATCCCCTGTTGCCAACAATAGAATTCTATAAGGAATCTTTAATAATTCAATAATATGACAGGCATCTTTAAGAAGTTTTTCAAGTTCATCATAGGAATCTTCTGGTTTAGCGAATTTAACTAATTCTATTTTATCAAATTCATGGACCCTGACTAACCCTCGAGTATCTTTGCCATATGAACCAGCTTCTCTTCTAAAACATGGAGTATAAGAGGCATATTTAATTGGTAAATCTTTTTCGTTGAGTATCTCTTCTCTGTGGATATTTGTAATCGGCACTTCAGCTGTTGGTATTAAATAAAAATCTCCTCGAGCACCTTTAGGATCGTTCCCACCTAAATCATACATATCATCTTTCAAATTGGGCAACTGTCCAGTAGCCCTCATTGAAACAGCATTAACTATTTTAGGTGGCGATACTTCTTTGTACCCATTCTTATTGCTTTGGATATCAAGCATAAAATTAATCAAAGCTCTTTTGAGTTTTGCACCCATACCTTTAAAAAGAGTAAAATTTGAACCAGTGATTTTTGCTGCTCGTTTAAAATCAATAATATCTAAATTTTCAGCCAAAGCTATGTGATCTTGAGGTTTAAATTTAAACTTTCGGACTTTCCCTGACTCTTTTATAATTTTATTCTTCGAAGTTCCACCTATTGGAAGTGATGAATGAGGTATATTAGGTATCTTATCTTGATCGCTTAAAAAGCTAATATTTAATACCTCAAATTTCTTAGACAATTCAGCTAGGTTTTTCTTGATTCCCTTGGCTTCTTCAATCTTAGGCTTGGGATCTTTTTTCTCTTTAAGCAGAGCTTTAACTTCACGATCTATCTTATTTTGAGCAGCTGAAAGCTCCTCGATTACTGCGATTAATTTTCTTCGCTCTTTATCAAGCGCTAAAAAACCCTCTAAATCAAAGGAACTATTTCTCTTCTCTAGCGCTTCTCTTAATTGGTCAGGATTTTGTCTAATTAATTTAATATCTAACATAGATTTTATTATACAGAAATTTTGAAAACTTACAACTTAGAACTTAGAACTTAAAACTTAAGGTGGATTGTAACTCATATTGCGACAACATTCAACTCAAAATCCCTATTCTGTTTTTTGTAGCCTCTAAAACCATTTCGTTTGCTGTTCTGTATCCCAGTATTTTACGGGGATAATTATTC
>Ga0222665_1000988_pt1 | contig 14482 bp, 20 predicted proteins | sample AntAcemetagen653_FD_179853 | JGI IMG/M metagenome (GOLD analysis project Ga0222665, IMG submission 179853) | Saline water microbial communities from Ace Lake, Antarctica - #653 | ecosystem: Environmental > Aquatic > Non-marine Saline and Alkaline > Saline | place: Antarctica: Ace Lake...
TAAAGGTTCTTGGTGGTTCCAGGAGACGGTATGCAGGTATTGGCGATATAATTGTTGTAAGTGTGAAGGAAGCAATCCCCAATGCAAAGGTTAAAAAAGGCGATGTCTTAAAGGCTGTTATAGTCCGAACAAAAAAAGAGATTAGAAGGCCGGATGGATCATATATCAAATTTGATGATAATTCCGCTGTTTTAATCAATGCAGGCATGGAACCCATAGGCACACGTATTTTTGGCCCTGTTGCAAGAGAGCTCAGAGCCAAAAAGTTTATGAAAATCATTTCTCTGGCGCCAGAGGTTTTATAAACTGGTTGAGATATAAAAGTTCAGCCATTAGAGGTATATGATTGAACAATTAAGTAATTAAGGAATTAGAACCAGTGGAATACATTCAATTCCTGAATTATCAGTTATATGAAAAGTGATATATAATGAAAAACAAATGTGTTATAAAAAAAGATGATAAAGTTAAGGTTATTGCTGGCAAAGACAATGGCAAAATCGGAAAGGTTCTCAAGGTAATCCAAAAGGACAAACGTGTTCTTGTTGAGAAGGTAAATTTTGTCAAACGACATGTAAGGCCTAATGCCAGTAATCGACAAGGTGGAATTGTTGAGGCCGAGGCTCCGATAAGCTGGTCCAATGTCATGTTGATGTGCAATAAGTGCATGTCACCGGTGCGTATCAAAATGAAGAGTCTTGAGGATGGTAAAAAGATTCGTGTTTGCATGAAATGTAATGAAATCATAGACTCTTAGGATCGTGTTGGAGAATAATAATGTCGAAGTTAAAACTTGTTTATGAAAAAGAGATAGTTCCAAAACTGATTGAACGATTTAAGTACACAAGCATAATGCAGGTTCCGAAACTCAGCAAGATCGTGTTGAATATGGGCCTGGGTGAAGCGATTCACGATGTAAAACTGCTTGATTCATCTGCTGAAGAACTTAAAACTATTACAGGTCAGAGTCCGGTTGTTACACGTGCCAGAAAATCGATTGCGGCCTTTAAGCTCAGAGCTGGAATGCCTATTGGCTGTATGGTAACGCTTCGGCGCAGAAAGATGTACGATTTTTATTATAGACTGGTAAATATCGCTCTTCCTCGTGTTCGTGACTTTAGAGGCCTTTCAGGAAAGGCGCTTGACAGGAACGGAAACTATAGCCTGGGAATAAAAGAGCATATTATTTTTCCAGAGATTGATTATGATAAAATTGATAAAATTAAGGGCCTTAATATAACCGTTGTTACCACGGCAAAAACCGACGAAGAAGGAAAAGAGCTGCTTAAACTCTTAGGTATGCCGTTTATGAACTAATTTTATATGTAAATTAAGCAGGAGGACAATTTGGCAAAAAAGGCTCTTAGAGTGAAGGCAGCAAGTGAACCCAAATTCAAGGTAAGGTCATACAACAGATGCCCGATTTGTGGCAGACCAAGGGCATTTATTAGGAAGTTTGGAATTTGTCGTATATGTTTTCGCAAACTTGCTTCTCATGGAATGCTTCCAGGGGTAGTTAAATCCAGCTGGTAATATGATTTGATTTTGACGGTTAATTTAACTGGCTATGAGTTTGTTAAGAACTGATTAATAATAAAAAAACAGTATATTACGGAGAAAAGAATGTCGATAAGTGATCCAATTGCTGATATGCTTACCCGGATCAGGAATGCTGCAAAAGCAAAATTCAGCAGCGTTGATATTCCTGGATCAAAACTGAAAATAAGTTTAGCTGAGGTTTTAAAGAACCAGGGGTTTATCAAAAATTATAAATTTATAAAAGATTCCAAGCAGGGTGTTTTACGTGTCTACCTGAAATACGGTAGTGGGCAGTCTAATGTAATCATGGGGATTAAACGCGTCAGCAAGCCTAGCAGGAGAGTTTACTCCAAGAGTAAAGATATTAAGCCTATATTAAATGGATTAGGCATATCAATATTATCGACTTCCAAAGGTATGATGACGGACAAGGCTGCCAGAAGAGAAAATATCGGAGGAGAGATCCTCTGTAATGTATGGTAGCGAGTTCCTCTAAAACTGTTCAATACGCCAAAATTATTTAAAAGCAGGCGTCTGTAAATGAGAGCTTTGAAGAATGTTCAATTTTGTTTAAGTTCAAGGAAGGCGAAGATTTCAACCACAGGAATATATTGAATATTTCGAGGATTGAAATTTGAGCCTGACACAGAAATTGGGCAAAAGGGGGTGTTTTGCAAAGGTCTCTAAATATCTCGTAGAGAGAGGGGTATAAATGTCTCGAGTAGGTAAAAAACCGATTTTAATACCTGGTGATACAAAGGTGGTATTTAAAAACAGGATAATTGTTGTGCAAGGCAAAAAAGGCACACTTGAAAGAACAATACATCCTGCGGTAAATATAAAGATAGAAGACGGAATTGTAAGTGTTAAAATTGACACAGATGACAAAAATACAAGGGCATTGCAGGGCCTTTCCAGGAGTCTTATAGCCAATATGGTTAAAGGCGTGAATGATGGTTTTGAACGTGTGCTGGAAATTAATGGTATCGGCTATCGTGCCTTGATGCAGGGCAATACAATGGTTTTGAATCTTGGTTATTCGCACCCGATAAATTTTAATCTTCCTGATGGCATTTCAGCATCTGTTGAGAAAAATAATATTATTAAATTATCCGGTATTGACAAGGAAAAGCTTGGTCTTGTTTCTGCGGCAATCCGGAGATTAAGACCCCCTGAGCCATATAAGGGTAAGGGGATTAAATACGCAGAAGAGCACATTCATAAAAAAGCCGGAAAGACAGGAACCAAATAAAAGTTAAAAACTCAGAAATACACTTAAACCTGATTCGCCACGATACTTTGGCTGAGGCAAAATGGGTATTTTGTGAAAGTTTCATGATGGGGATATAAAAAGGATGGGTTCGTTAAATACAAAAAGGCAGTCACGTTTAAAGAGAAAAAAAAGGATTAGAAAAACTCTGTCTGGTTCTGCCAGCCGCCCGCGGTTAAGTGTGTTTCGAAGTTCAAGGCATATTTATGCCCAGATAATTGATGATACATCGGGGCATACTCTTGTTGCTGCATCGACTGTTGAAAAGGATGTAAGAGAGTATATTACAACAGAATCAGGCAAAGGAAAACTCACAGCGGCAAAGCATATTGGAAAACTTGTATCTGAGCGTGCTGCGAAGAAAGGGATACAAAAAGTTGTATTTGATAGAAACGGTTTTTTGTATCACGGGCGGATTAAGGCTGTTTCTGAAGGCGCGCGTGAAGGTGGATTAAATTTTTAGCCAATTTTATGAAAAGTAGAGGAGGCATGTTTCTTGATTAAAAAGGATGCAGGCGATAATCAGTTAATTGACAAAGTAGTTTATATTAACCGTGTGGCAAAAGTTGTCAAGGGTGGTAGAAGATTTAGTTTCAGTGCTATAGTCGTAGTCGGTGACGGCGCTGGAAGTGTTGGATATGGATTGGGAAAAGCAGGAGAGGTTCCTGAAGCGATTCGTAAGGGAGTAGAAAAGGCAAAAAAGAGCATGGTCAAAGTGGCTTTGATTGACAGCACGATTCCTTACGAAACCATAGGTAAATTTGGCGCTGGAAGGGTTTTATTAAAGCCTGCTTCAAAAGGTACGGGCGTCATTGCCGGTGGTGCTGTAAGAGCAGTGCTTGAGGCTGTAGGTGTTCAGAATATTTTGACAAAATGCCTGGGATCAAATAATCCTCATAATCTTGTTAAAGCTACTGTAGCCGGTCTGCGACAACTTGAGAGCCGTGAGCAGGTGGCTGCAAGGCGTGGTCTGTCTGTAGAAGATTTATAAAACTTGGGAAATAATAAATGGCTGGTATATTGAAAGTAACACTTGTTAAAAGTATGATTGGAAAGCCGGAAAAGCAGCGTAGAGTACTGCGTGGAATGGGGCTGACAAAACTAAATAGAACCGTTGAACTTAAAGATATACCTTTGGTTCGTGGAATGATCAATCAGGTATCACATCTGGTGAAAGCTGAGGAGAAGATCAATGAAGTTAAATGAACTATCACCTCCAAAGGGTTCTCGAAAACCAAGGAAGCGCTTGGGACGTGGTGTCGGATCAGGAACAGGTAAAACAGCCGGAAGAGGAACAAAGGGCCACAACAGCCGTTCAGGTGGAGGCGTAAGGCCTGGTTTTGAAGGCGGCCAGATGCCCATTCACAGACGTTTACCTAAGAGCGGGTTTACAAATATTTTTAAAAAACAAATTGCTACGGTTAACATACGTGATCTGTCAAGATTTGAAACCGGCAGTATAATCGATGTGGCGATGCTTATTCGTTGTGGCCTTGTTAAGGGTAAAAACGACGGAATTAAGCTTTTAGGTAATGGTGATATTAAATATCCTTTGATCATCAAAGTTAATTATATAAGTAAAGGGGCCAGAGATAAAATCGAAGCTGTCGGCGGAAAAGTTGAGGTCTTAAAATAATGGTTGGCAGTGGTTTCCAAAATGTATTCAAAATACCCGAATTAAAGAAGAGAATTCTCTATACGCTTGCTCTTTTGGTTGTCTACCGGATTGGTGTGCATGTTCCAACTCCTGGTATAGACGGGATTGCTCTTGCTTCCTTTTTCGCAAAGGTGGAAGGAACTATCTTCGGAATTTTTAATATGTTTTCAGGTGGAGCCCTGGAGAGGCTTTCGGTATTTGCTTTGGGGATAATGCCGTATATTAGCGCATCCATTATACTGCAGTTGTTGACAGTAGCAATACCGCATCTTGAACAGTTAAAAAAAGAGGGTGAACAGGGACGAAAAAAAATTACGCAATATACAAGATACGGTACCGTCGTATTAAGCATTATACAGGGGTTTGGCATTAGTGTCGGCCTTGAAAGCATGAGTTCACCGGGTGGGGCTGCAGTCGTCATTCATCCTGGTTTGGCATTCAAGCTTGTAACAGTTATAACTCTGACAGCAGGAACAGCCTTTATTATGTGGCTGGGTGAACAGATTACGGAGCGTGGTATTGGCAATGGTATTTCTCTTATCATATTTGCGGGTATTGTAGCCAATATTCCAAGTGCAGTAGGTAATTCTTTTCGTCTTCTCTCAACAGGAGAAATGAGAATATTTGCCATAGTAGTATTGCTTGTACTTATGATTATTGTGGTAGCGTTTATTATATTTGTTGAGCAGGGGCAGCGTCGAATACCAGTTCAATATGCCAAAAGGATTGTTGGCAGAAAGATGTATGGTGGGCAGAGTACGCATCTTCCTCTTAAAATTAATACTTCTGGTGTAATACCGCCTATTTTTGCTTCTTCGATCATAATGTTTCCGGCAACTATAGCCAGTTTTATAGCAGTTCCCTGGATTCAAAATGCTGCTGCCTTTGTCAGACCAGGCAATGTTGTGTATGAACTGTTATTTATAGCCTTCATATTCTTTTTCTGTTATTTTTATACAGCAGTTACATTTAATCCTGTTGATGTTGCTGATAATATGAAGAAACAGGGAGGTTATATTCCGGGCATACGGCCAGGCAAACGTACAGCAGATTATATAGACAGAGTTTTGACACGGATTACCATGGGAGGTGCCATATATGTTTCAGCAGTATGCGTACTCCCGTCAATTCTGATATCTAAATTTAACGTTCCTTTTTATTTTGGAGGTACAGCCCTTCTGATAGTTGTTGGAGTTGCTATTGATACTATTGCGCAGATTGAATCTCATATGTTGTCCCGCCATTATGAAGGCTTCTTAAAGAAAAGCGGGGGGAAAACTAAAGGACGATTTTAATCTGGAAATTCTAATATTCAATTAACATCTTTGAGTTTTGTTATTTCAAAGATTTCCAATAACAATTAAAAGAGGTTGGAATATGCCTAAAGAAGAGGCTATAAAGGTTGAAGGTAAGGTGCTTAAGACTTTACCTAATGCAATGTTCAAGGTCGAATTGGAGAATAAGCACCAGGTGCTTGCGCATATTTCAGGAAAAATGCGTATGCATTTTATAAAGATATTACCTGGTGATACCGTTACGGTTGAGCTTTCACCATATGACCTTACTCGCGGGAGGATAACTTACAGGTCGAAATAACGAATATTTGTCACAATGCAGCATTTCAGAGCGGCAGGTATTCTGCTTTAAGATAACAAGGGGTATAATATGAAAGTCAGAGCATCTGTGAAAAAGATATGCAGCAAGTGTAAAATAATTCGTCGAAAAGGGGTTGTAAGAGTAATCTGCGAAAACAAACGGCACAAACAGAGGCAAGGATAGAGGAGGAGTTAGTTTGGCGAGAATTGCGGGCGTAGACCTACCTAAAAATAAGCGTATTGAAATTGGTTTGACATATATTTTTGGTATTGGCAGAACCAGATCAAGGCAGATACTGGATAAACTTGGCATTGATTATAATATGAAGACGGACACACTGTCAGACTCGGAAATCAATGATATCCGTAAAGTTATTGACGGTGAATTCAAGGTAGAAGGTGATCTTCGTGCCGAGGTTTCGATGAATATCAAACGACTGATGGATCTTGGAGCATATCGCGGCCTTCGCCATCGTAAATCGCTTCCAGTGCACGGGCAGAGAACAAGCACAAATGCGCGTACACGCAAGGGTCCGAAAAGATCCGCTGTGAAGAAAAGAGGTGGAGTTAAAACAAAGTAATACTAAAATATGATTTATTGCATATTAATAACTCATAAATACAGGAATTTTATAAATGGCAAAAAGAACTCGTACAAAAAGAAAAGAAAAGAAAAATGTTCCAAATGGAGTAGTACATATTCAATCTACTTTTAATAATACAATTGTTACCATAACAGATCCTGTCGGTAATGTTGTATCTTGGTCAAGTTCCGGTGTTCAGGGGTTTAAAGGCTCACGAAAAAGTACTCCGTTTGCCGCACAACTGGCAGCCGAGGATGCTGCTAAAAAGGCTGTGGAACAGGGTATGAGAAGCGTAGAGGTATATGTAAAAGGCCCTGGAGCAGGCCGTGAATCGGCTCTCAGGTCGTTGCAGACTGCTGGATTTAATGTTCTTATTATAAAAGACGTTACTCCAATACCACATAATGGTTGCAGACCGCCGAAGAGACGAAGGATATAAAAGGATAAAGGTTATAAAAGGAGGGGAATTTGGCACGATTCACAGGTTCGGTTTGCCGGATGTGCCGGCGCGAAAACATGAAGCTGTTTCTTAAGGGAGATAGATGCTATTCTGACAAATGTGCTTTTGATCGGCGCAGCTATCCACCTGGTCAGCATGGCCAGCGTCGTGGAAGAAAGGATTCGGATTATGGAATACAGCTTCGTGAAAAGCAGAAAATAAAACGCATGTACGGTCTTTCTGAAAAACAGTTTCATTTGTTTTTTGTTAGAGCTGACAGCCAAAAGGGTATTACTGGTGCGAATCTTCTTATATTACTGGAACGCCGGTTTGATAATGTTGTTTATCGTCTTGGTTTTGTAAATTCTCGTGCCCAGGGACGTCAGTTTGTAAGGCATAATCATTTTTTAGTTAACGGCAAAAAAGTCAATATCCCGTCATACTCATTAAAACTCGGTGATGTGATTGAGACCAGGGAAAAGAGCCGTAAAATACAGGCCATAGTTGAATCAGTAGATGCTGTGGTTCGCAGAGGTATTCCTCAATGGCTTGATTTGGAAAAAGATAATCTAAAAGGAACAGTAAAAGCATTTCCTGTGCGCGAAGATCTTACAATGCCTATGCAGGAACAACTTGTAGTTGAGCTCTATTCCAAATAAAAGGTAAAGCTGTTGGAATTCATGGCTTTTAAGAACGGGAGTTATAATAATGTCATTAAATGAACTGATTTATATGAACTGGCGAGAAATGATAAAGCCCGAGAAGGTGCAGGTAACCAGTACGCCTTCATATGGCAAGTTCGTTTGTGAGCCCTTGGAAAGAGGTTATGGTATAACGATCGGGAATTCACTGAGACGCATAATCCTTTCTTCTTTATATGGCGCTGCCATAGTATCTGTCAAATTTGATAAAGTTATGCACGAGTTCACTGTTATTCCAGGTGTTTTGGAAGACGTATCCGAAATCATACTTAATTTAAAGGGCGTACGCTTCAAACTTGATGATCCTGAACCAAAAACAATACAAATTGATGCCAAGGTCGGAGGAGAAGTTACTGCGGGCAGTATTATCAGTGATGACGGAAGATGTGAGGTCCTTAATCCTGACCTGCATATCGCAACGCTTTCTGATGATGCAGAACTGAAAATGACTATGACCGTCAAAATAGGGAAAAGTTACAGCCTTTCTGAAGCAAATAAGGACGAAGATGCGCCGGTAGGTACAATACCGATAGATGCTATATTTTCGCCTGTTAAACGAGTAAACTATGTTGTGAGTAATGCCCGTGTCGGTCAGCGAACTGACTATGACAAGCTTACTTTAGAGGTATGGACAGATGGGGGAGTTTCTCCTGAGGATGCGGTTGCTTATGCTGCCAAAATATTAAAAGAGCAAATGGAAGCTTTTATAAATTTTGACGAAGAGCTTGAGCCTGAGCCCGGAACAAAAACGGAACATCCGCAGAAGCAGAAGTTTAATGAAAATCTTTACAGAATTGTTGAAGAGCTTGAGCTTTCCGTTAGAAGCGCCAATTGCCTTAAAAATGCCGGTATAGACAAGATATATCAGCTGGTTATCAAGACAGAATCGGAGATGCTTAAAACCAAGAATTTTGGCAGAAAGTCATTAAACGAAATCAAGGAAGTGTTAAGTGAAATGGGCCTTTCTCTTGGGATGAAGATTGAAGGATTTGTGCCTCCTGAGGAAGAGACAGAGGAAGAAGAAGAATAAGGGGATTCTATGAGACATCGTAAGTCTGGTTTAAAATTAAACAAAACAAGCAGTCACAGGAATGCCATGTTTAGAAACATGGTCACCTCGCTTTTTAAGCATGAGCGAATTCGTACTACAGACACTAAAGCCAAGGGCTTGAGACCCTGGGCAGATCATTTAATTACTCTTGCCAAAAGAGGAGATTTGCATGCCAGACGTCAAGCTCTTTCAATTATAAGAGAAAAAGAAGTCGTTTACAAACTTTTTGATGAAGCGGCAGACAAATTTGGTGCTGTATCGGGTGGATATACCAGAATTATTAAGGTTGGAATACGTCCCGGAGATACTGCTTCTGTTTCGATAATTGAACTTATATCTGCTGAAAAAACCTCAAAGAAGAAAATTAAAAGCAAGAAAAATGCTAAGGCTGTTAAGGAAAAGGCTGTTAAGGAAAAAACAGTTGAGGAAAAAGTTACAGTAGATACAAAAGAAGTGAAAGCCAAAGAGAAAAAAGTAAAAGATGATTCTGCAGTAGAACAAAAAGATTCATCAGACAAACCTGAAGAGAAAGTAGAAAAAGAGTAAATTAGAATATTAAAATAAACAGGCTCTTGAGAAAAATGTTCTAATTTTTCAAGAGCCTTTTTTTATATGCATCCAGCGCTTCTCTGCGAAAAAGTTCTTCCTGCCCTGAATACCTTGGTGAAAAATGAAAAACCGTGAACTGCTTTGCCATAGCCATGCCTGCTATTGTACCCGCCTGCCAGGCAGTCAGATGAAACTTGTTTTCAGCAATATCTCTGTCTTTTTCAAGAAAAGCAGCTTCAATAAAAAGGTGGTCTGCATCCTTTGCAAATGCCACAGCTTCATTAATGTTGGATTCGCAGTATAACATGTCTGTAATGTATGTAATCTTCTGGCCCGGAGTTATTATTGCAATCTGATTGGCAAGCTCTCCTAATGCAAACTCTTTGTTTTTAATGTTTTCCCTTTTGAATGTAACCTCAAATTTTGAATTAATATCCTGATTATTAAACAGGGCTTCTTTAAAGCTTCTAATCCACGGGCCTATTTCAAGACCAACCTCCATTAACCTTTCTTTTATTATATTTATGTGGAATCTTTCTTTAATTGTAAAACCAAGGCATGGAATTTTATGGTCAAGTATTATTGAAGAAAAAGTCAGCGCGGGTTCCTTGAAAAGTATGCCATTGAATGGTTGTATTAAATCTTTTCCAGAAGCTTTAAATTTATTTTCGCAAGCATAGTGCCTCGTTATAAGCTGATCTTTTTTTACTTCAGTAATATAAAGGGACAATGCATTATCAAAATTTTCTACAAGGTTCCATGAATATCCGGCAAGCTTTCCTTCAACGTTTTTCAAAAAGCCTTCAGGGCCGTACATATAAAGCCTTTTTTCACGCCCCAGAAATACGCGAAGAAGTCTGTCAAAACCAACAAAATGATCCATGTGGGTATGAGATATAAAAACATGACTGATTTTGAGAAGGTCTTTGGCAGAAAGAGAATAAATATCTCCCAGATCAAAAATTGCCGCGCGTTTCTCAAAAACAAAGGGTATGAAAAGGCAAGGATCCTCAAAAGGACCGTTGATTAGTCGGGGATGGAATAAAGAGCGCATTTTCAGGAAAGAAACTTTGCTACCTGACGGTTTATACAAAGATATATGTCTTCGTCAGAACCAAAAATATCGACTACATCTTTGTGATTTATGAGCTGTTCTATAACAAATGCCGTAAGATAAAGCGCTACAACATTAGGGTTTCGTGCAATATGCCTGAATGGTGCAATCTGAAAGTCAATATCAAAATCTTCATCTCTGGTTAATTTCTCAAGACATTTTATTATCTGTTCTTCGAGGGCATTTTTATTGGTTGTTTCAACGAGTTCATTTTCAACCAGTTTTGTGGCAATACTGTTTGCAAAAAGTTCAGTACAGTCTTTTATATTGTTTATTGCTTTTTTGCGCTCGAATCCCTTTGATGATTCTATCTTGGATAAGATGCTTGATTCACGGGTGTTTGGCCGAAAAAATTTAGCCATTGTTTAATTCCTTTTTTATATGATTATCTATTTTATCAGGCATGATAATTACAAGTTTTACCTATTGCAAGGAAAATGTTTTTATGTCTTTGAAAAAAGTTTTGTTTCTGTCATTCATGCACAACCGTCAAGTTGTTTGTTTAAAATAGATTGTTCCCAACCCCCAAACGTTTTCTGGTTTAAATCCAAGCCAGGTCAGAGATAGATGGCTTTGCCTTCTTTCAACGTCGAATTATGGTACGCCTTCGGCGGCGCCAGAGGCGACCAGGGTTCTTTTTTTTCATGCAAAGCAAATTCCCTCTGGGGATAGCCAAAGCCTGGTCCTCTGAGCCAGGATTCTTTATATATAAATACATTAATTTTTTTTCTTGACTAAATAAAAAATATCTATTAAAGGTACTTTTACTAAATGAACCTTATTCATTAAATTAATAATGATATATAAAAAAAAGGCGTGAAAGCAGTAGTCCCCGGTCCCGCTTTTGGGTGGGATTCGACATCCCGCTAAATCGAGATCTCGGGGTTAGGACATCGGATTTAGGGCTCGTTTCTGCGGTTCAGAAAAAAGTTTCAGGTTAAGAGACCTTTGAAAAATGTTCAATTTTGTTCAAGTTCAAGGAAGGCGACCAAATTTTAAATCAGGTTTAAACGTAGGAATACATTGAGTATTTCGAGGCTTAAAATTTGAGTTTACCCCGTAGCTCCGGCAGATGGTACTGGGGCCTGACGCAGTAATTGGGCAAAAGGGGAGGTTTTGCAAAGGTCTCGTTAAAGGAGGAGAAAGCATGGATAAAGAAAAAATGGCAAGGTACTGGAAAAAGAATCTTTCAATTATGGTGTTTCTGCTTAGCATTTGGGCGCTGGTTTCATATGTATTCGGGATTTTGCTTGTCAACCAGCTAAACCAGATAAAAATTGGAGGTTTTCCGCTTGGTTTCTGGTTTGCGCAACAGGGATCCATTTACGTTTTTGTAGTGTTGATTTTTGTTTACTGCGTTTACATGGCAAAGCTGGACAAAAAATTTGATGTTCATGAATAAAGAAAATTTCAAAAAAATATGAGAGGAGGGCAGTAAAATTGTCAATACTTACTTGGACTTATATAATGGTAGGAATCACCTTTAGTATCTATATAGGCATAGCATGGGCATCAAGAGTTAAGGATACCAAGGGTTTTTATATTGCCGGAGGGAGTGTGCCGGCTCTGGCAAATGGCATGGCCACAGCCGCAGACTGGATGAGCGCCGCATCCTTTATATCTATGGCGGGTCTTATTTCATTTATGGGATATACTGGCTGTATCTATCTCATGGGTTGGACAGGAGGATATGTCCTTCTTGCACTTCTCCTTGCCCCTTACCTCAGGAAATTTGGGAAATATACAGTTCCTGACTTTGTGGGTGATCGTTACTATTCCAACGCAGCAAGAACTGTTGCCCTTATCTGCGCCATTTTTGTTTCTTTTACATATGTCGCAGGTCAGATGCGAGGCGTGGGAATAGTATTCAGCCGTTTTTTAGAGGTTGACGTGAACACAGGGGTTTTAATAGGTATGACAATAGTATTTCTGTATGCCGGTCTTGGGGGTATGAAAGGCATTACCTGGACACAGGTTGCTCAATACAGCGTGCTTATTATTGCCTATTTGATTCCCGCTATTGCGATTTCTTTTAAGATAACAGGTCAGTTTATACCTCAACTTGGATTTGGCAGCACTATAGCTCACGGAACAAATGCTGGTGTGTATCTTCTCGATGTTCTTGACAAGCTTAATACAGATCTGGGTTTTGCAGCATTTACGTCTGCTTTTGGCCATGGGAATAAGTCCATGATCGACGTTTTTTGCATTACATTTGCCCTTATGGTTGGAACTGCCGGTCTTCCACATGTGATTGTCCGGTTTTATACAGTTCCATCTGTCAAGGCCGCAAGGTTAAGCGCAGGTTTTGCGCTTATGTTTATCGCTATATTATATACAACCGCTCCATCAGTGGCGAGTTTTGCACGCTATAATATGATAGAAACCTTAAACAACAAGGAATACAAGGCAGCTCCGACATGGCTGAAAAACTGGGAAAATACAGGGCTTGTCGCATGGGCGGATAAAAACAGTGACGGCGTTATACAGTACACAGCAGGAAAGCCGTTTGCCGGTAAACCCATGTTTACAAAAAGCACTGGCTCTAATGGAGAAAGGCTTGTTTCCAATAAGCTGACAACAAACGCTAATGAGCTTTATGTTGACAGGGATATCATTGTCCTGGCGAACCCTGAGATTGCCAATCTTCCTGCATGGGTTATTGCCCTGGTTGCTGCCGGAGGTCTGGCTGCTGCATTGTCAACTGCATCAGGACTGCTTCTCGTAATATCCTCATCTATTTCACATGATTTGTACTTTAGAATGATAAATCCGCAGGCTACTGAAAAACAGCGGTTGCTTTTAGGCCGTATAATGATAGGCATTGCTGTTTGCATTGCAGGATACTTCGGAATCCATCCCCCTGGATTTGTTGCCCAGGTTGTTGCGTTCGCCTTTGGGCTCGCTGCTTCCAGCTTTTTCCCAATTATAATTATGGGTATCTTCAACAAGAAGACTACAAAAGAAGGGGCTATTACCGGAATGGTCTGTGGAATTCTATTTACAATGATTTATATTGTCCAGATAAAATTCTTTGGTGTGAAACCATGGTTCCTTGGGATAAGCGCAGAGGGAATCGGAACAATAGGCATGCTGATAAATTTCGCGCTTACAATAATTGTTTCAAAGTTTACTCCTGAACCACCCCGGGAAGTTCAGGATATGGTTGAATCTATCCGTTATCCAAGAGGTGCGTAGAGGTGATTGAACATTAAAAGAAAGTAAAGTTTGAAATTACAAGTGAGCTAAAGTTAAGGAAGGGGCCGTAAGCCCCTTCCTTTTTTTTGTAACCACTCAGGCACAGAGGGGCAAAGGCACAGAGGGGCAAAGATTTTTGCCAGACCTGCAAATCTCTAAAGGAACGTCGAACATCGAACACCCGTCCGCCTCGCAAGCGAGAGCGTTGCGGGCAGGTCGAACCCTGGTCGCCTCTGGCGCCGCCGAAGGCGGGTAAACTTCCAACGTCGAATTAAGTTACGCCTTCGGCGTTTCAATTTTATTAAAGAAATCAGCGACCCGCCCGCCTCGCCTGAGTGAGACAACAAAAGAACGAAGAGCATTGAGTATTTCTCGCGATGGCGGGCAGGAGCGATATCCACATTCGATTTTTACCCGCCTTCGGCGGCGCCAGAGGCGACCAGGGTTCATCTTTTTCATGCAAAACAAATCCCCTCTGGGGATAGCCAAAGCCTGGCCCTCTGGACCCGGATCTTTATTTTGCTTTGTGCCACTGTGCCTTTGCCCCTCTGTGCCTGAGTAGTTACTCTATTTAAACTTATCTGCGTTCACCTGCCCGCTCGTGCCTCGCAGTGGCGGGCGGGTCTGTGTAAATCCGTGGCTGAATAGTTACTTTTTACGGATCATCTCCCGATTAGTTGTAGTCAATTCTTGCTCGCCTCTGGCGAGAAGCTAAAACAAGTGGGTTATTTCTAATTAAGCGGGTGTAATCTCAGAGGGTACAAGGGGTCAAGGATTCAAGGGTT
>Ga0222665_1000990_pt1 | contig 14465 bp, 12 predicted proteins | sample AntAcemetagen653_FD_179853 | JGI IMG/M metagenome (GOLD analysis project Ga0222665, IMG submission 179853) | Saline water microbial communities from Ace Lake, Antarctica - #653 | ecosystem: Environmental > Aquatic > Non-marine Saline and Alkaline > Saline | place: Antarctica: Ace Lake...
GTTGAGTTTTAGAATTGCAGGAAGAAAATTTCGTTTATATAGAATAAGTTCCGGTGCATTGGAGAATCGTTTCTCTTTACCGATACTTATTCCCGCTTCGTTCGTGTTTTTAACAATAGTGAGCGTTTTCTTTTCAACATTTATCCCTTTCTTTGACAGGGCGGACAGGATTTTTTTAGAAAAAGTTTCAGGTGCTTTCAGTCCGTCAAGATCATCAGGGAAAAAGAAAAGCTGAAGAAATAAAGGAAACTTATCATTTTCTAGGTAAGAGCTTTTCCCTTCTGTTTTGAGAGAGGCATCTGATTTTTTAAACTCAAGAGTTATTTTCTCATCCTGAGAATTTCTGCCTTCAACTTTAATGATCTTGTCAGGAGTAAAAATGTTTTTGCCCATATTCAGAATGATCTGGTCGGGTGTAAGATGAAAAGCGGAAATGAGAAGTAAGGCAAAAATAAGTTTCAATCTGTATCCTCCAGTAATTTTTGAAGTTCATTTTTCATAGTTGGAAAAGTTTTGAGACCCAGGTATGCGTTGGCAAGAGCAAAACCCTGGCTATTTCCAGTATCAAATACGATAGAATCGTCATCAATTAACAGACCATATATCTTTTCGGTCTTTAAGAGCTCAATCATCGCACTGGTAAGGTCTATTTCTCCCTTTTCCCCAGGTTTGGTCTTTTTTAAAAGATCTTTCATCTTATTTGTAAAAATATATCTTCCGGCAATTGCCAGGCAGGAGGCAGTTTCATTGGATGATGGTTTTTCTATAAGTTTTTTTATGTCGAAGATATTTTTCTGAGACTCAACGCCCTCAACGACACCGTATAAGTATTTTTTATTTTCAGGAACTTTCATTAGAGCAATAACGGAGGCTCCCGTTTTTTTATGAAGTTCCATCATTTTTTTCATGCTTGACGTATTTTTTCTGGGAAAGATAAGCATATCGGGAAGAAGAACGGAAAAAGAGCCGTTTCCGGTAATTTGAGCACCTTTAAGAACAGCATGTCCCAGACCTTTTGGTTTTTTCTGGCGAACAGAGATGATTTCTACAAGATCGTTAAGTTCGCTGACCTTGTTTTGAGTTTTATCGGCAAGTTTCTGAGTGGGGAACTTGGCATTTATCGTGTCAAAATGATCAAGAATTGATTCTTTGCCTGAACTGGTAACGAAAACTATTGAGTCACTTCCGGCTGCGACGGCCTCTTCAACAACATACTGGATAGAAGGCTTATCGAGAATTGGAAACATTTCTTTAGGGATGCATTTTGATGCAGGAAGAAATCTTGTGGCAAGACCGGCAGCGGGAATAATAGAAAAATGCAATTTTATCTCCTCTTAAAAAGCTTGTCTCTTTCTTCTCTTTCCTCCTGTGCCTGTTTACACTCTATACACAGGTCGGCAACAGGACGCAGTTTTAATCTTTCGTAGGGGATGTCAATTCCGCAGGCATCACATGTACCGTAAGTTCCGTTTTCTAGCTTAGAGATGGTTTTCTGTATCTTATTGATGAGTTTTCTGTCTCTGTCCCGGAGTCTTAGAAGTCTGCTCCGCTGCTCCATATATGTTGCCTGGTCGGCTTCATCACCATGAAAGGTGTCGGTCTCGCCCGGATGCTCCATTTCGTTTACCTTTTCCCTATTTCTCTTTTCAAGGTCAATAAGGTCCTGTTCAAGATTGTCACGAAGTTCTTTGATCTGTTCTTTTGTAAGCATTATTTTCTCCTAAATCCGGTTATTTTTCCTTAATAAAGATCTCTTGAGTTAAAGCATCTTTTCCGATGCTTCCTGTCTCAATATCAATCTGTGCAGTTCCTTCAAAAAGAGCAGTTTCAGAGTTGCTCAGACCTTGTAATAGCAGGTCGTAACTACCTTCAGGGATGTCATATATCCAGATCGGATTAAAATTGTCCTCGCAGGACTGTTCTACAGTTTTAGTAAGATTGGTAGAGATAAGGGAGGCGGCGACAGTGGAAACATCCACCTCAGAACAGGAAGTTATGCTACGGCTGTCAAAATTCCAGTTAATGACAAGGTCTGAGACGTTGACCTTTTTATAGTCGTTAATATCAAGTGGAGAATCAACCCCGGTAACGATCTTAAATTCAGGAACAGTATATGTGATCCTGGAAACATCAGAATTCTCGGTTCTGTATGCATTGATAGTTGCAGAGTATTTTCCTGAAGGGATGTTTACTACTTCAAAAAGTTCAGCCCGGCATGATAGTTCAAATTCTGAAAGCTCAGTTTCTTTCCCCCAGATATTTGTGCTGACTTTTTCCCCTTCGTTGAGGAGTGTGAACTTAATCAATTCAATGTCATAGTCATCACAATCCGAACTATTCCAGTTAAAGGTAATCCCTCCGGCATATTCAACCATATTCACGTCAACTTCAGTGTCTGCGGTAGTTGCATCCACGGTGCCTGATCCATAACTTTTTTTGTTGTTGTTTGAATCTTTAAGGGCGACTGTGAAATAGTAGTTATCCTTTTCAACAAAAAGAGATAGAGTGTCAGTTGTGTCTGTACATGTGAAAGTTTCAACAGCAGCTTTTTTCTGATTAGAATCAAAAAGAGTTACTTCAAAAAGTTCGGCAAGATAGAGTTTGCAGTTTTCACCCTGCGGAAATTTAATGTTAATCGTTATTTCAACGTTGTCAGGCTTAGAGTCAAAACAGCCGAATGAAAGAATCATAACAAGAGCTACAATAAAAATACGTTTCATATTATCCTCCAAAAAGTATCTGCGCTTAATTATAGTTTAAATTGCTCCCGTTTTCAAGAAATCACTTGCAGTAAACAGGTAGTTCTTGTACAATCGTATAACGATAATGACGATTTATAATGAGGGTGTAATGAATAAAAGAATTCTTGTGATAGATGATGAAAGGTCACTTCTTGAGTCAATGAAGCTGATTCTGTCTAAATCAGGTTACACCGTGCTTACAGCTTCTACCGCAATGGAGGGTTTAAAGATAATAAAAGAGCTTGAGAGAGATCTTTCTTTAATAATTACAGATCTTGCTCTTCCCGGAGGATTTGACGGAATTGATATTCTTGATGCAGTAAAGGATCTTGATAGAGATATTCCGGTTATAATGATAACAGCTTACGGGAATGTTGAAACAGCTGTTAAGGCTATGCAGAAGGGTGCTTACAACTTTATGACAAAACCTGTTAACTTCAAAGTTCTACTTCAGCAGATTCAGAAATCGATTGAAACAGCTGCTATTATAAGTGAAAACCGCAGACTTCAGGATGAAATAAGATCAATAAGGACAGATTCGAACCAGATCATCTATGTAAGTGAAGATATGGAAAAACTTCTTGAATCTGCAAAAAATATTGCCCAGACAGACGAAACAGTCCTTATCGAAGGTGAAAGTGGAACGGGAAAGGAGCTTGTTGCAAGGTATATTCTCAGGGAATCTCCGAGAGCTGGAAGACCTTTTGTTGCATTTAATGCTGCTGCTGTCAGTGAATCTCTTGTAGAGGCAGAGTTGTTCGGATATAAAAAAGGTGCGTTTACTGGTGCAGATGGTAACAGCCCCGGATATATTGGAGCTGCGGAAGGAGGCACTCTTTTTATTGACGAAATAGGTGAAATGCCTGTTGGTCTTCAGTCAAAACTTCTGAGATTTCTTCAGTCAAAGGAATTTCTTCCAGTAGGAAGCGCAACGCCTGTTTTTGCCGACGTAAGAGTTATTGTTGCAACCAACAAAGATCTTAAGAGTGAAAAGGAAAAAGGACTTTTCAGAGAGGATCTCTATTATAGGCTTTCTATTTTTCCTTTAAGAATTTCACCACTTAGAGAAAGAAAAGAAGATATTAGCGTACTTGTCAAACACTTTGTTAATAAACTCTCAAAGCAGTACAAGAAAAAAGTTTCCTATCCTGATGCGCAGCTTGTAAAAACTTTGTTAAGAAAGGACTGGAGGGGAAATGTGCGGGAGCTTGAAAACTATATTGCAAGATACGTGCTTTCTTCCGGAAAGATCGAAGATAGAGAAGACAGGAAAGAGATCTCCACGCAGGAAATACCCCTTTTGGAAACAGTAACGGTCAAGATTGGAGAAATGACCATGAAAGAGGTTGAAAAGGAAGTCATTCTTGCGGCTCTTAGACAAACTGGCGGAAATAAAGCCAAAGCTGCTGAAATACTTGATGTTTCACAGAGAACTATCTATAGAAAGATAACGGACGAAGATGTCTGATTACTTGTTCTTCTGTTCCCAGAGATAATCAAATTTGAAATCAAGAGAAAGCATTATTGTGTTGTGATTGAATGTATCTTTAAGATAGGCGTACTCGCTCAGTTTATTTGCCTGATTGTAAGCTCTGTCATATTTGTAGATAACTTCTTTTGCAAAGGAGTAGCTTAATCCAAGTGAGGCATAGTCGCAGAAATTATAAACTATACTGATGTCAACACCGAGATCTGAATTGCTGGAGTCTTCAAGAAATCTATAAAGATAAGGAGTTTTGAAGTAGTTGATCCTAGCGAGGATATCAAACATATAGATGGATGCGTAAGGTGCTGCAAAAAGACCCCATGTAGTATAGTTGCTACTGCCCCAGAAGTTTGTGCTGCCGTCACGAAGGAATCTCAGACTGTCACCATTTCCAAGCTTGTTAAGTCCGCCACCTGAATCAATGTTAGTGTTTCCATTTTCATCTATTCTTTTGGGATTAAATATCTGTCTGCTTGAAAAATCGAATTCAAACATAAGGCCCATTTTGATGTTTTCGTTGATCTTGTATCCAAGCTCTGCTCCAATTGAAAGAAGAACATTCTTTTTGTTAAGAGCATAGTCGTTTCTTCCAGTTGCATCATCTTTAAGAACTAAATTCTCAGGAGACTGGTACTGATCATTGAGGTAGGAGCCATTTGTTATATCAAAAATACCGTCTGCGATATCTTCATCATAGTCGTGATAGGCGCTTCCCCAGATGAGTGAGAATGAAAGGGTCGAGTACAACTTGCCTTCACTTTTGAATCTGAGGTCAAATCCAAGAGCAGGGTCCTGAAATTTGTCCTGACCGTCAAGCATTGTTTCGTTTCCACCGTTGAAAAGGAAAACGTTGAAGGCGAGGTTCATTGTATTTGAGAGAAGAAAATCGAGTCCAAGTGATAATCCGATGTCATTAAATCCACCACCCAGAAATTTTTGATTGACTCTGGATTTTGATGGGAAAGGAATTTCATTGTCATAAAGAGATTCAATTCCGAAAGGCATATTGAATTTACCAACCTGAAGAAGAGTGTCCATTCCCCAGTGACCTTTTCTAAGTGAAGGGTGAGTCATAGAGAAGGAGGCGTCCTGAATTATATCAAGAGCGTTTGGCTGATTCTGAGGTTCAAGATTTTCAACAGGGTTTGTTGAATCAGTTGTCTGAGACGGATCGTGATCGTAATTTATTACAATAACCTTGTCGGTTTTAAGTCCTTTGGCAAAATCCAGAAGAAGTCTGCCATTAAACATTTTGTTTCCGCCTTTAAGGTCAAGAATGGCGTTTCCAAGTCCGAATTTCCAGCTGGATGAAAGATCATTACTTCCAAAGAACATTACACCGTTATCAGCAAACATATAAGTTGAAACTGAAAAATATGGGTTTACAACAAAAGGATCCAGGGGAATTACAGGTTTCGGTGTTTCAACTATTTCAGGTTCTACTTCTTTTACCGGTTCTGCAACGGGTGCAACAGCAGGTTGTGTTTGCGCAGCAGGTTGTGCAACGGGTGTAGCAGCAGGTTCTGCAACGGGAGTAGCAGCCGGTTGTTTCTCAGGTGTAGCAACAGGTTGTGCTTCAGGTTCTTTTTCTTCAGTTTCTGTTCCTGAATTGTATTTATTCAGGTACTGCTGATAGAGATCTTTGTATCCTTCTTTTTTTTCTTCTTTCTTTTCTTCTTTTTTCTCAGCTTTCTTTTCTTTTTTCTTTTCTTCTTTCTTCTCCTCTTTTTTAGGAGCAATTGGAACTAATGTGGGTTCCTGAGCAAAAAGACTGAACGCGAAAAAAAGCGCAACAAGCATAATAACCTTACGCATGGAATTTCCTCCAAATTGTCAAAACTAGTATAAACACGGGAAAATATATCAGTATGGGTTATTTTTTCAAGTTTTTACAAGGATATGGTGTATATTATTTAAGTTTGGACCAGTTGTTGCCGGAAGAATGATTGACAACGAGCGGTACTTCAAGAAAATCGCCAGCTTTGATAAGTTCTTTTGCACATTCTTTAGCAACATTCGTATCATTTTCCGGAGCTTCAATAATAAGCTCATCATGTATCTGCAGGAGTATTTTCGATTCAGGAAAATATTTCTGCAACATTTTATAAACATTTACAGTTCCAATTTTAATAATATCTGCGGCAGAGCCCTGAATTATAGTGTTTACGGCCTGTCTTTCTCCGGATCCGGCTATGTTTTTGTTGGAGTGTGAGATCTCGGGGATGTATCTTCTTCTTTTCATAACAGTTTCAGCAAATCCGTTTTCTCTGGTTTTTGCGATGGTTTCATCAATGAACCTTTTTACATTGGGATAGAATGCAAAATAGTTTTCGATATATTTTTTTGCAAAAGATATTTCCACACCGGTATCCTGTGAAAGCTTAAATGCCTGCATTCCGTAAAGGATCCCAAAATTAACGGCTTTTGCCTGTCGCCTCATATTTGCGTCAACCATTCCTGGAAGTGTGTTGAAAATTGCCGATGCAGTTTTGTTGTGAATGTCTTCTCCGTTCTTAAATGCATTTATCAGCTCAGCTTCCTGACTTAACGAGGCGAGAATCCTAAGTTCGATCTGACTGTAGTCAAGAGAGATAAGCTGTCTGCCGGGAGGAGCAATAAAAACTTCTCTTATCTTTCTTCCTTCAGCTGTTTTAACAGGAATATTCTGTAGGTTTGGATTTCTGCTTGCGAGCCGGCCTGTCGCTGCATGAGTGACGATAAAGGTAGTTCTGAGCCTTCCATCATCATCAATTCCAACAAGTATCGGTTCAACGTAAGTTGATAAAAGTTTGCTGTACTCACGATGTTTTATAATTAGCTCAGGAAGGGGATGAAGTTCTTTGTCAGCAAGTTTAGAAAGTACAGAGTGATCGGTGCTGTAGCCAGTCTTAGTTTTTTTCCCATGAGGTAGCCCCAGTTTTTCAAAAAGTAACTCTCCAAGTTGTTTGGGTGACCCCGGGTTGAAATCATCATCAGCATATTTTGATATCTCTTTTTCAAGATCTTTCTGAATAGCGATGAACTCTTTTTGTACTTCTTCAAGCTTATTTCTGTCTATTAGAAAACCATGTTGCTCCATTCCTTTTACTGCTTCGAGGTTGGGCATTTCAATTTTATTTAAAAGGTGCGATGTACTGTCGTTTTGGGATGTCTTAGATAAAAGGGCCTCAAGAAAGGAAAACTTCTCACCAACGGTCTGAGGGTTGTCAGGAATAAATCCTAATGTCGAAGCAATGTCACTCATTGAGTATTCATGCCTGCCGCTATCCTGGCAGAAAAATGCTATCTTAAGGTCGATAAAATCAGTTTCTTTTGGAAACGGGTAGCCAAGGAATGACTTTATATCAAATGAAAAGACAACACTTTCTTTCGGGAGCTCATTAAGAGGAAATTCAATGAATTTTCCATCTTTGCCAAGATAGAATTTATTATCATTGTAAACTCCGAAATATGTTTCCTGTTCTCCGGGCATAAAGAAACCGGGATCCCATTCTTTGAGCTCAGTGAAAAGTTTTGAGCTGGAATCAGATGATGCTTTTTGAAGGCCGGTTTTTTTTAGAAGAGATCTAAACCCGAATTTTTCTGCAAAATCTTGAAAAAGTTCAGGCTCAACACCGTTCCATTCTGAAATATTTTTAATGTTTAATTCCAAATCAGTTCTTAAAGATACCAATCTTCTTGATAATTCAAGCTGCTCTTTGTATTCGTTAAGTTTTTTTATGACAGCGGGTTTAAGGTCATCGATGTTTTCGTAAAGACCCTCGATGTCTTCGTATTTATTAAGAAGGGCTGCTCCAGTTTTAGGGCCTATTCCCGGAAGTCCCGGAACGTTGTCAGAGCTGTCTCCCATAAGTGCCAGCAGATCTCTCATTTTTTCCGGATTAACTCCGAACTTTTCTTTGACTTGCTCTGCTGCATAATGTTTGTTTTTCATCCCGTCGTACATGGATGTCTTGTCATCAATAAGCTGCATCAGATCCTTATCAGATGAAATTATTACAACTTCATCATTTGGATTGTTTATAACGATAGAGGCGATAACATCATCAGCCTCGAATCCTTCTTTTAAAAGAGGTGTTATGTTAAGAGCTTTAAGCATTTCTTCAATGTGAGGGAATTGTTTTTTAAGGTCCGGATCTACTTCTTTCCTGTTAGCCTTATATTCAGAATACTCCTTTTTTCTAAAAGTAGGACCTTTTGAATCAAGTGCTCCTATAACGCAGAAGCCATCAAATTTCTGCATTGTTTTTAAAAACATAGAAATGAATCCATAAAGAGAGTTGGCAGGATTTCCATCTGGAGAGTACATGGGTGGCAAAGCATGAAAAGCTCTGAAAATATAGGAGCTTACGTCGATTATGGCTATTTTCATCTTACTTTGTCCAGTTTCTGTAAAGAAGTGTGCCGGTATAAAGCATCTGGAAAGTTGGAAGAAGCTGCTGAATGATTCTGTTGTAACTGGTAAGAATAGTTGGAGAAACAAGAACTCTGTCTCCCGGTACCAGTTTTATTGCCCCGGCTTTTCCTGAAAAGATCTCGTCAAAACTAAGTTTAACAAGTAGGTGTTTACCTGCCTGTTGACGAACCATATATATTCTTCCCTCTGAGCTGAAAGGAGGTGTGAGTCCTCCTGCATCGGCGACGAGGTCAAGGAGCGTGTAATTTCCGCTGGAAATATTGTATGCTCCGGGAGTTTTAACTTCTCCTAGAATATAAGCTCTATTCGCACTGGAAGGAGGAACATAGAAAGTGTCTCCATCGCGAAGATAGTATCTTGAATAATCGACTTTTCCTGTTGCAAGATCACTGATGTTGATTGGAACAACGATGTCATCTCTTTTCATATAGATAAACTCAGTTGCTCCGTTTGCTTCGGAAGGAACGATTTCTGTAACTGCTTCAAGAAGATTTGTGTTAACCTTTATAGAGTGTTTCCCGGCATTTTTCACATTTCCGGTGACATAATAGAACTTGCTTTCATATTTAACGATATCAAACATTACGTGCGGGGATTTAATATACTTGGAGTACATTTCTTCAAGCATTATGGAGACTTCCTTTCTTGTTTTTTCGGATACTTTAACATGTTTAAGCAAAGGGATGTTCACTTCTCCGTTCTCATCTACAGCATGTCCGAAAATTTCACCAAGTTCCGTTGCCTTAGTGCTGTCCTGAGGGTTTCCATAAATAGTTATCTTTATTTCATCGCCGACACCGATCTTGTAGATCATCTTTCCTGCTTCAAGAGAGTTTCGGTTGTCTTCGATATTCATTTCTTCAACTTTAAACTCTTTTTCGGGTATATCGCTATATTTTCTATAACCTGCAGGAGTGCATGAAGTTGATATAAAGATCAGTATAAACGCTGAAATTACGCGGTATTTAACATCCATATTCCACCTATTATCATAAATATTCCACCAGCCTGTATATAGTTCAGCTTTTCCTGAAAAACAAAGATTGACCACAACGTGACAATTATTAGCCCGGAGGACGTCATCAATGGGTAGGCAATGGAAAGATTGAACTTTTCAAGAGCTTTTGTATAAAATATAAGAGCAATGCCGAAAAAAGCTATTCCAAGCATGAGTTTCCAGTTAGAAATGTAACTGATGATGAAATTAAATAAACCACCTTCAGTTTTTACAGGTTGGGCCATAACGCCAGCTTTCATCATAATGTTTGCACCGGCGTTGAAAAGAATAGCAAGAACTAGAAAGATTGTGAAAATGTTCATAATTCCTGGATCTTTTTAATTATTTCGAGCCATTTTTCATCAGGGATCCGAGCTCCGACATGTTCTATCACATTTCCGGCAAGAAGGGAGCCGATTTCTCCGGCTTTTCTAAAATCCATGTCGTTCATTAAACCATAGAGAAATCCGGCTGCATAGAGATCGCCTGCCCCTGTTGTGTCTACAGGTTCTGCTTTTATCGGATCAATTCTGCAGACTTCTTTGTTGCATGATATAAGAGATCCTTTCGGGCCTGTCTTTACAATTGCAATGTCGCACATCCGGGATATTTCAAGAACACTTGATTCAGGATCAAGTCCGGTAAAAGCAAGAGCTTCCTCTTCATTTGCAAAAACTATATCAACATAACGCTTCACAAGGGTTTTTAAAAATTCCAGGTTTTCAGAAACGATATTAAAGCTTGCTAGGTCAATTGAAGTTCTTAGCCCCAGGCCTTTAGCCGTAGCGAGAGCTTTTTCAATAAGATCATGGTTCTGGACGAGGTATCCTTCTATGTGGAAAAAGTCAAAGCCTTCGAATATTTCAGTGTTTATTTCATGGGGGGAAAGTCTTACGGCCGACCCCAGATAGGTTGCAAAAGTTCTTTCCGAGTCTGGAGTTATCAGAGCAATAGCCCTACCAGTCCTCGGTTCATCAATAAACAGCTGATGATCTATAGAGTTGTTCTCAAGGTCTTTTCTGAACGTGTCTCCCAGCTTATCGTCTGATATTTTGCCGATAAAGGTGCAGTGCTGACTGAGCTTAGAAAGTCCTGTTACTGTGTTTGAAGCACTTCCGCCGCACATAACTTCCTGATGAAGATTTTTGACTTTTTCAAGAACTCTGTCGCTGAAGGCAAGGTCGACAAGACGCATACTTCCTTTTTTCAGGCCAAGTTCAGCAAGAATAGATTCATCAGGAAGTTTAACAAGAATATCGACAAGAGCGTTTCCCATTCCGATGATCTTTCTCATAAAAAAGCCCCGATTTTTTTAAACAAATAAGTTATTTAATAATTTTGATCCGACCCATCTCAACATCATCAAATTTTCCTTTTGATTTAAGATAGTCAACAATTATTGAAGGGATGCAGTATCCGGTATCTTTTTTCTTAGAAATATTTTTAAGAATTGTGTATCCATCACCGCCACCAGCGATAAATGAGTTGAAAGCAACTTTATATTTTCTCTTTTTATCCAGTGGTTTGCCATTGATCTTAACATCAAGAGCAGAACCTTTGAAAAGTTTTACGGAAATTCCTGAAACCTGAAGAAATCCCGGAGAACCAGGTCCTTTTTCAGCGAAGTTATCAAGGATCTCCTGGATTTGATAGCCGGTAAGTTCAGCAACGTAAAGTGTGTCCATGAAAGGAAACACTGAGTAAACATCTTTTTCAGTAATAACGCCTTTTTCAAGACCCTGTCTGATACTTCCTGAGTTAATAAAAGCAATGTCTGCTTTAATCTTTTCTTTCATGATGTCAGTAATTATGTTTCCAAGCTCAGTTTCAGCCTTTCTTGAGTATTTTCTTTCGCCAACAAGGTTTTTACTAAGTTTTCCAAGCTGCTTGTTTGAAAAAGTACATTTAAATCCGTTTAGAAGTTTAAGCATAGCTTTGTTCTCGTCGATCTGCTTGTCAAGATATTCGTACTTAACCTTTTTTCCGTCCACAACTTTCTTCTTAATGTTGATAGGATAAAGTTTGAAGCTTGTCTTTACGATTTTATTTCCTTTGAGATAAAAATCAAAACGTCCAACCCATTTTCCAAGACCTTCTGTCTGAACAATGTGTGTGTCGCCGATCTTTACAGGACTACTGAGTTGCACCTGTGTATGTGAGCCAACGATCAGATCAATGCCGGGAACATTCTTGGCCAGATAGTTGTCACCGTGAAAGCCGTCGAAGCTTTTGTCTGTGTCGTAGTATCCGAGATGGCTTAGAACAATAACGAGATCATTTTTCTTTTTAAGCAATGGAACTCTGGTTTTTGCCTCAATTATCGGCTCTGTCATAACGAGATTTCCAAGAAGTCCGGGGCTGGTGATCTGCTCAGTTTCTCTGGTTGTAAGTCCGAGAATAGCAACTTTAAGACCGTCATCAAATTTTTTCTCAAGATAGTCTTTACCAACAGCTTTTGTGCCACCTTCTTCGTAGATGTTTGCACTAAGGAAAGGAAAGTCTGCTTCTTTTTTCATCTTATGGAATACATCAATGCCGAAATCAAACTCGTGGTTTCCAATGGCCATTGCGTCATAACCAATTAGATTCATTCCATTTATCATTGGCATGTTCTGGCACACGTTGCTTCTTGGATCTCCAAGAGTTATGTCTCCGCCGCTGAGAATAAGAATGTTGCCTCCTTTTCCCTGAACTTCAGCTCTGATCTCATCGATGAGAGTTTTTCTTGCGGCTAGTCCACCGACAGCGGGATTGTTAGGTTCATCAAAGTTCCACGCCATACCGTGCCCGTCATTTGTGAATATAACGGTAAGCATACGTTCTTTTTTGTCTTGTGCGCTAAGACAGAATGCGAAGATCACTAAAAATAGAATTGAAACAATTTTTCTCATTTTATGCTCCTTACAATTTCATAAGTGTTTCCAAGATCACTTTAATTTCATCACTAGAATATATAGAATTAGGGGAAGAAGTCAAATAGTTGCGAGAATATTTTACATAGTTAGAGGCAGATCTTTTCAGAAGGTCAAGTTCATCCTGACGTAGCTCTCTTTTTATTTTTCCGGGATTGCCGGCAACCAGAACGCCTTCGGGTATTTTTGTTTTGCCAAGAAGTACCGAGTTGGCTGCGATAACACTGTTTTTGCCAATGACGCAACCGTCGAGAATTACTGCGCCCATTCCGATAAGAGCACGGTCTTCAACTATGGATCCGTGGATCACGACATTATGTCCGATCGTTACTTCATTTCCAATATGGGTCGGAAAAAGATCGGTTGTTACGTGGATCGTTGAGTTGTCCTGAATATTCGTTCTTTCACCAATAGTGATAGTGTTGACATCACCTCTGACTACGGATCCGAACCAGATGCTGCTATCTTTGCCGATACTGACATCTCCGATAACGGTAGTGTCTTTAAAAATGAATGCTTGAGGGTCTATAGTCGGGATTTTATTGAGATAGTTAATTATCATCTTCGAGTCCATCCATCAGCTTATCTGATGAGCGATTATTTATCATTGAAAGAACAAAGAGAAATATGCCCAGAATAAGAGTGAAGGAGAAAATATACGGTCCATAATTTACCTGAGTGACTTTGTTTAAAGCTGTCATGCACTTTCTGGTTTTTGCTTTCTTTTCATCTTCAGAGAGCTCCGTCCATTTTGGGTCAGGAGTATCACCTTGGAAACAACCTTCTTCGGCATTAATTTTTTCATATTCAGCATAGATACCATCTTTTAATAAGAAAATTGCGGATAAAGCAATGGTGCTTATAAGTATCAATATTATGCCGTAAAGGGAGCTTTTGCTCTTAAACATGTTCATAATGACACATCCAGTTCGGCTTTGACTCCTTTAAAATCAGGAAGAAACCTACATGCTCCGCCATCGCATGTAAGTCCGCCTTTTTCAAGTCCGCCAAAAATATAAAATTTTACAGTCTTGTATTTAAAGCCGATCGCGGCACCCGGATACCAGTTTTTAAGGTTGTCATTAAAATCATTATGCCAGTAAGTATTTTTTAATGTCAGAAAATATCTGTTGTTCCATGAAAGATCAAGAACGGTCTTAAGCTCGTGAGCGTTGTCAAGTTCCTTAACACCCACAACGGTCATATTCTTATTGTAGTAGTCATTGTTGAATTTGTATGAAAATTTTGAGATGTAACCGCCGAGATGAAGACCGGAAATTATCCAGTATCTTTTGTTATCTTCGATCGGGTCTGGTTGCTCGTCGCCATTACTATAATGAAACCCGAGCTTTGCAGTGAAGTTAAAGTTCTGAAAATGTTTTTCGCCTTCTGCTCCGACATAGTAAAAGTCGTCTTCCTTATATTCGGGTCCAAGTTCAGTTATATATTTTGGAATAGAATTTTCGTTGTTTAGCGAGTCACCTTTAACAAAGTTTATGCTGTATTTTGATTTTGTAAGTTGGTTGTCCTTAAAGGCAATCTTTGCTCCGACAGCCCATGTATCAAATTCGTTGTCCATCTGAAGGTCCATCGGTAGTAAAGTAGGAGGATTGAAATATCTTCTCTTATAATCAGCATCTTCCATTCTTGTGTAGTTGAGGTAGTAGTTTCTGTAAAGTTTTGCTTCAACCTTGAATGTCAGACGACTTTTCTTTTTTCCAAGGTCCAGATAGTAGAGAGCGGATGAGTAGAAGGCAGTCGAGTTTTGAAGGTCGGTTTTTTCTTTATTAACAGATGGGTCACCATCGCCGAACTGATTTTTTACGACTGTATTTTCATATCCGTAAGGCACATAAACTGCACCTGAATAGAACGTAAATCCAGGAAAAGGGTTTTTCAATGAAATGTAGGC
>Ga0222665_1000991_pt1 | contig 14451 bp, 11 predicted proteins | sample AntAcemetagen653_FD_179853 | JGI IMG/M metagenome (GOLD analysis project Ga0222665, IMG submission 179853) | Saline water microbial communities from Ace Lake, Antarctica - #653 | ecosystem: Environmental > Aquatic > Non-marine Saline and Alkaline > Saline | place: Antarctica: Ace Lake...
TTCAGGATCATTTTCTTGCCCAAACCATGCCACAACATAATCCCCATAAATGCCTATTCCGAGGGATTTCCATTGTGCTTTTTTCCATTGGCCCCGATTAATAATAATTGAATTATGCCCTTTGCTTTTTTTCCATCCTTTTAATGAAGCCTCTGCCTGATTAGCCAAATCAGCCGGATACGTCGAAAAGAAAGCAATTTCGTAGCCTATCCCACTATAATTTGTTAATTCTTTTGGTTTACCCCACATACATTCCGCTTTTCGATGATCTTTGGTATAGCAACATGACGACCAATCTCCTTTGTTCGACCATGAGTGCATATTACATCTTTCGGATTCTTTATAATTTTCTGCAAGGTCTTTTGCATGGGTTTTCGCAACAAAACTTAAGGACTTTGAAAATTCTATCGCAGGAAGCCCTTTATCTTTACGATAATTATTTATCAATTTGTAGAGCTCAAATTCGGTTTTCGATATACAAAATTCAGGTAGTACTTTCTTATCCTGAGCCAATAATAAACTTCCTGAAAAAGTATAAATTAAGAAAAAAATAATAAATCGGATTTTCATGCTAACAAATAAATTTGTTTAATTCGTTTTCGGTTTTTAAAACTTGATTTTTTGAAGATTATTGTAGATGATAGGTTGCTCTGGGTTTTGAGAATTTTTATACACACTAAGCGTATTTTATTTGTAAGGATAGTGTTTTTTCTTCTTTTAATTTTCAAATAAATTAAGAGAAAAGAATAGGCTAAAAACCTATCAATAACTTATATTGCTATCTGCTTATTTTCAATAACAAACAAGAAAAAATATATTTGACTTTTGCGTTTTTATATTGTATATTAGCGTCCTAATAGATAAAGCGGTAAATATGCTTTTACATGATGAGTTTATAAATTTGTAATTAAAGTATAAACCATTAAGATCAAAGAATTTAATGAATTTATTAGGATATAAAAAGAAGGATTCTTACCAAAGATATGTTATCTTAATCAATAGGTTATTACTATCATTTTTCAGCCTATTGAGTCAAATCCATAAAAGAAGTACGTCCCACTACCCATAAGTTGTTTAGATTGTCTGCAAACATTTTTCTTAATATGGATAATGTTTCATGAGTGCAAACAAAGTTCTCCAAAAGAAAAGTCTAAGGCATCTATTTTCAACATCTAATTAATAATAAACTTATAATTATGAAAAAAAATTACAAAAATTATATAAAGATAATTTGCTTTCTTTTTTTCAGCGTATTATCAGCTCAGATAAAAGGACAGCATTTTAATTTTGAAGGCGGGAATGCTGTTGATCCTGTATGGATAATATTTTTTCAGGAAGTAACATTAGGAGGTGTTGATTTAGAAGCCGGCGACGAAATTGCCATCTTCGATGGTGGAAAAATGGTAGGAGCGTTTATTTTAACACAGGTTTGTACTCCAGCTAATTTCTTTGAAAACGATTTAGCTGCTTTCAGTACACTTAATAGCGGGCCGGGATATACACCCGGAAACCCTGTTTCCTTCAAATGCTGGGATGCAAGCCTGGAAATAGAAAGTGAAAGCTTTGGAATTACTTTCCAAAATCCTTACGGGGATGCATGGACACAAAGCCTTTTTCCACCGGGTGACGGAGAATATAGTATAGTTAATCTTAATTTTAACTGGATTTATGTTGGAAATATTACAGGTACAATAACAAATGCCGAAACATCTCAACCAATTGAAGGATGCGTTGTAACGCTTGAAGGTACTTCCCACACAGCAACCTCAGTTTTGGATGGAACTTATTTAATTGAAGATATTGAAATCGGGAATTATTCGCTTACTGCAAGTGCTGCCGGATATCATCCTGAAACTATTTTCGATGTGGAAGTAATTAGCTGTGAAACAACAATTCTAAACTTTAATCTTTTAACTCTATTACCCTCTCAATATTATAATCTGAATGAAGGATATCAACTTATTTCATCACGTTTGATTTCCGGAAACCCCGATATGCAAAATATTTTTCAGAACAATCTTGATAATCTTGAGTTTGTACGAAATACTGCGGGTTTTATGCTTCAAAAAATTGGCCCTGTCTGGGTCAATAATATTGGTAACTGGGTTAATACGGAAGGTTACTTAATTAAAATGAGTTCGGCTGATGAATTAGCAATTACCGGTACTGCAATTGACCCACAAACACCAATCGCACTCACAACAGGTTATCAAATAATAGGTTATTTACCCGGCCAGGCCATGAATACCGAAGATGTTTTTCAGGATGTTTTAGGTAGCCTTGAATTTGTTAGAAATACAGCGGGATTTATGTTCCAAAAAATTGGCCCTGTGTGGGTTAATAATATTGGAGACATGCAAGCCGGTGAAGGATATCTTATTTATATGAATTCCGATAATGTTTTGATATATCCCGGTTCAGCATCATTTTCTTGTGGTGAGGTCTTAACAGATGCACGCAACCAACAAACTTACAACACAGTTCTAATCGGTGAGCAATGTTGGATGGCCGAAAATCTGAATATAGGAACAATGATAAATGGTACCGAAGAAATGACCGACAATAGTGAAATTGAGAAATATTGCTATGAGAATAATACTGTAAATTGTGATGATTTCGGTGGATTATATCAATGGAATGAAATAATGCAATATGTCAGCGATACTGCCGTACAGGGAATATGCCCCGATAACTGGCATATTCCTACTGATTATGAATTAAAAATACTGGAAGCAACAGTTGACAGCCAATATCCTGTCAGCGATCCGGTTTGGAATAATACAGGTGATAGAGGTTTTGATGCAGGTTTAAATTTAAAATCAACTACCGGCTGGAATTATGCAGGAAACGGAACTGATCTTTTCGGATTTACTGCCTTAGCATCCGGCTTTCGTAGTTATGTAGGAATTTTCAATTATTTAGGTGATTGTGCTCATATTTGGTCTTCAACAGAAGATGGAAATAACCTTGTCTGGAATAGAAAATTGTTTTATGGTTTTGATAATATCGGACGCTACAACAGCGGTATGGGATTTGGTTTTAGTGTTCGTTGTTTACTGGATGAAATAAACCGGGCTCCGGAAACACCTTCTTCACCCAATCCCGAGGATAATTCAATTGATCAATCAGTAGAAACCGATCTTTCTTGGACATGTACTGATCCCGATAATGATCCCTTAACCTATGATATTTATTTTGGAACCGGAACTACACCACCTTTGGTGGCTACAGCACAAAGCGGAACAACTTATGATCCGGGGACATTGGAATATAATACCGAGTATTTCTGGAAAATTGTTGCCCACGACTATTATAACAATATAACTCAAGGGCCGATTTGGAGTTTTACAACAGAGGAACAACAATTTACTTGTGGTATTCCCTTTACCGACTCCCGTGACGGACAAACATACAACACCGTACAAATCGGCACACAATGCTGGATGGCCGAAAACCTGAATATCGGTACCATGATAAACGGCAGCGAAGAAATGACAGATAATTCTGTTATTGAAAAATATTGTTATGATAATAATACCGCAAATTGTGATGAATACGGAGGTTTATATCAGTGGAATGAAATGATGCAATATACTACAATAGCCGGAGTGCGAGGTATTTGCCCAAGCGGTTGGTATTTACCAACCGACGAAGAATGGACAACACTTACAGATTTTCTTGGAGGAGAAAGCGTTGCAGGTGGAAAAATGAAAGAGGCCGGAACAGTACATTGGAGTTCACCAAATGCAGGAGCTACTAATGAAAGCGGATTCACTTGCCTTCCCGGCGGCAACCGTAATCCTGATCATAGTTTCTCTTATCTCACATTATACACCAACTTTTGGTTGTCAAGTGAGTACAGTGGTTCAAACGCATGGATACGGGGCCTTCATTATAACAGCAGTATTGTAAGCCCTTATAATTATACTAAGTTCTCCGGTTTTTCTGTTCGTTGCTTGAAAGACCCGGCAAACCAACCCCCTGAAATCCCTTCTACCCCAAATCCTGAAGATGAAGCCGTGAACCAATCCACAGATATTGATCTTTCATGGACATGCATTGACCCCGAAGGTGATCCACTGACTTATGATATTTATTTTGGTGCCAATGCCACACCACCTCAGATAGCAACAGGACAAACTGGAACGACTTATGATCCGGGAACACTGCAAGGCAATACTGAATATTTTTGGAAAATTATAGCTCACGATAACCAAAGCAATACTACCGAAGGGCCTGTCTGGAGTTTTACTACTGAAACATGGGTTTGTGACAATCCCTTTACCGATTCTCGTGATGGACAAATCTACAACACAATAATTATTGGTACTCAATGCTGGATGGCTGAAAACCTGAATTCGGGTACAATGATAACCGGTACTACTGGAATGTCAGACAATGCGGTGATTGAAAAATATTGTTACGAAAACAACTCTGCTAATTGCGATGAATATGGTGGACTATACCAATGGAATGAGATTATGCAATATACAAGTACAGAGGGAGTGCAAGGAATTTGCCCTACAGGTTGGTATATTCCTACAGATGATGAATGGAAAATATTGGAGGGTAATGTTGATAGCCAATATCCGGTTGGCGACCCTGTTTGGGATAATACGGATTGGAGAGGTCTTGATGCAGGATTAAACCTTAAATCAACAACCGGCTGGAACGGTACTGATTTATATGGATTTTCCGCCTTGCCCGGTGGTTTCCGCGGTTATGATGGTAATTTCTCCAATATGAGTTCTTTCGCTTTATTTTGGTCTTCAACTGAAGATATAAATAATCTTGCATGGGATAGAAGATTGCACAATACTTACGGAGGTGTAGCCCGTTACAACAGCGGTGAAGGATTTGGTTTTAGCGTTCGTTGCTTATTGAATGAAACAAACCAGGCTCCGGAAACACCTTCTTCACCTAATCCCGAGGATAATTCAATTGATCAATCAATAGAAACCGATCTTTCGTGGACATGTACTGATCCTGATAATGATCCTATAACTTATGATATTTATTTTGGCACCGAAGCCACACCACCCCAATTAGCAACAGCCCAAACCGGAACAACTTATGATCCGGGAAATTTGGAAAACGATACAGAGTATTTCTGGAAGATTGTTGCTCACGATGATCACAGTAATACTACCGAAGGGCCTGTTTGGAGTTTTATCACAATTGTAAACTCACCACCAGAATCACCTTCTACACCAAGCCCTGAGGATAATGCCGAAGATCAATCCATAGAAATTGATATTTCATGGACATGCACCGATCCCGAAGGAGACCCGCTGACCTATGATGTTTATTTCGGAACCCAATCAACTCCTCCACAGGTAACAACAGGGCAAACAGGAGCAACTTTTGATCCGGGAAATTTGGAAAACTACACCGAATATTTCTGGAAAATTATTGCTCACGATGACCATTCTAATACTACCGAGGGTCCTGTTTGGAGTTTTTTCACAATCGCAAACTCCCCACCAGAATCACCTTCTACACCAAATCCTGTGGATAATGCCGAAAATCAATCAATTGAAGTTGATCTTTCGTGGACATGTAACGACCCCGATGGCGATCCTCTTACTTATGATATTTATTTTGGTACCGAAGCCACACCACCGCAGGTAGTACAAGACCAAACACAAACAACTTATGACCCGGGAACATTGGAATACAATACTGAATATTTCTGGAAAATTGTTGCTCATGATGACAATACCCCTGTTTATTCTACAGAAGGACCCATCTGGAGTTTTACAACAGAAATATGGGTTTGCGATAATCCTTTTATTGATTCTCGTAACGGGCAAACTTACAACTCCATACAAATTGGAGAGCAATGCTGGATGGCAGAAAACCTGAATATTGGTATAAGAATTGATAGTGCTATTACTATGTCAGACAATAGTGTAATTGAAAAATATTGTTATGGCGATAATACAACAAATTGTAATAATTACGGTGGACTTTACCAATGGAACGAAATGATGGAATATACATCTACACAGGGCGTACAAGGAATTTGCCCTTTAGGCTGGCATATTCCTGCAGATGACGAATGGAAAATACTTGAGGGTACGGTTGACAGCCAATATCCTGTTGGCCACCCAATTTGGAATAGTACAGGTTGGAGAGGGTATAATGCAGGTCTTAATTTAAAAACAACAAATGGATGGAACGGAAATAACTATTATGGATTTTCAGCTTTGCCCGGCGGCTACCGTGACCCCGGAGGTAGTTTTAATGGTTTTAGTGAGTACGCTTACTTCTATAGTTCTTTGCCTTCTGGTTCCGGTGCATGGAGCCGCGCCTTGGCCTCTGGTTATTCTACAGTATTCAGGAATATCGTCAACCAAGATGCCGGATGTTCCATCCGTTGCCTTAAGGATGTACAATTTCAATGTGGCGATCCATTAACAGATGCACGTGACCAACAAACTTATGAAACTGTTCAGATTGACAGCCAATGCTGGATGGCAGAGAACTTGAATATTGGTAATCAGATAAATTGTGCGCAAAACATGACGAACAACAGTGTAATTGAAAAATACTGTTACGGTAATAGCTCTGGTAATTGCAATGAATACGGCGGTTTATATCAATGGGACGAAATGATGCAATATACCACTACACCCGGTGTGCAAGGTATTTGTCCTGCCGGTTGGCATTTACCAACCGATGGCGAATTGACAACTTTAACTGATTTTCTTGGCGGAGAAAGTGTTGCCGGCGGAAAAATGAAAGAAACCGGTACAGTACATTGGCAATCACCAAATACTGGTGCTACTAATGAAAGTGGGTTTACGGCCCTTCCGGGTGGTTTAAGACACACTATTGGTAGTTGCAACGATCTCACCAGCTATGCCTACTTCTGGTCGTCGAGTGAGAGCAATAGTAATTACGTCTGGTACCGGTCCCTCCTTTATTTTGAGGCTGATGTATACCGTTTCTACTACGATAAGATCCGCGGTTTTTCAGTTCGTTGCGTTCAGGATTAAGTGTGCACAGAAGATTAAGCGAGATACACCGCACAATGTATCACAAATTGTTCGATCGAACTATAAATGAGACTTCGGCGTGAGCTCAGTCGAACGCTGGTGGACTGTAAGTTTATATTAAAGCGTATTCAGAAAGGTATGACTGCGGAGGTCGAGCGAACTGATTAACCGAGCTACCCGACAGAGAACTTTAATAATAAACAAAACAGATTACCGGTTATCAGATAATAGGATACTTACCCGATCAAGCATTTAATACCGAGGATATTTTTCAGGATGTTTTGGAAAATCTTGTATTTGTTCGCAATACAGCAGGTTTTATGTTTCAAAAAATCGGACCTGTGTGGGTAAATAATATTGGTGACATGCTGCCCGGTGAAGGTTATCTTGTTAAAATGAATACAGATGATGTTTTAATTTATACGGGTTCCTCCTTATTTTCCTGTGGTGAACAATTCACAGACCCACGTAATAGTCAAACCTACAACACCGTACAAATTGGCAAACAATGCTGGATGGCAGAAAACTTGAATGTAGGCACTTTGATAAACGGTAGCCAAAACCAGCAAAACAATGACAGCATTTAAAAATACTGCTATTACAACAACTCTACCAATTGTGTTGCATATGGCGGTTTATATCAATGGAATGAAATGATGCAATATTCTACAACACCTGGTGTACAAGGAATATGACCCATAGGCTGGCATTTACCTGCCGACGATGAATGGTGCTCTATGGAAACCTTTCTTGATCCCACTATAAATTGTAAAAATTGGGATTGGATTGGTACTAATGCAGGCCAAAAAATTAAAGCCGGAGCAATAAGTGGTTTTGAGGCTCTTTATGCCGGCCATCGTACTTACAATGGTAATTTTGGCAATTTTGGTTTAAATGCTAATTTCTGGTCTTCTTCTCTGTATAATATTGATGATGGAATAACACACACTACTTATATTGATTATCTTAAAATATACAGAAAAAACATATCAAAATTAAGAGGTTATAGTGTTAGGTGTATAAAGTAGTCACCCATACTCAATAAATTACCCGAAACTCCCTCTTCCCGTATGGATTGATGGATATTCCATTTTGAACTAATACTTGATCATGCGAATTAGATGCCGACAGATATCTAAAAGAGTAAGGAACAGAATACTTTCTGTAACCATATCACTATTGCAACAACGAATGTTTACAGAACACCAAGCGGATACCGTGATAACAGTAAATGTTAATTCTTAAACATTTGCATCTACCTTGCCTCGTTTTCAAGCGAGCTTATTGTTCAAATTCGTGCTTAGGTAATCTTTACTACTATTCGGCTTTTTCTTCTGCTGATTTCTTATCCTCAGTTTCAGTTTTAGCTTCTACAGGTTTTTGCTCTTCTTTTACCTCAATTTTTTCTTCTATTTTATCTTCAACTTTATTCTCCGAAGCTTCAATAGTTTTAGTTTCAGAATCTTTTTTCTTGCCGCCACCTCTTTTTCGTCTCGTTGTTTTTACTTTTTTATCTTCTTTTTCCGATAAAAGATTTTCATTATAATCAACAAGCTCTATTAAACACATTTCAGCATTATCGCCGAGGCGATTGCCTGTTTTTAATATCCTTGTATATCCTCCGGGACGATTTGCAATCTTTACTGAAATATCTCTAAATAATTCTGAGACAGCCTCTTTATTTTGCAAGTAACTAAACACCACTCTTCTTGAGTTAGTTGAGTCGTCTTTTGATTTTGTAATCAGGGGTTCAACATAACATCTCAAAGCCTTAGCTTTTGCAAGCGTTGTATTTATTCTTTTATGAAGTATTAATGACGAAGACATATTACTTAACATAGCTTTCCTGTGAGAACTTGTTCTGCTTAAATGATTATTTTTCTTTAAGTGTCTCATTTCAATTATTCCTTATCTAATTTATATTTTGAAGTATTCATTCCAAACTCTAAGTTTTTCGATCTTACCAGTTCTTCTAATTCAGTCAATGATTTTTTTCCGAAATTCCTAAATTTCAATAAATCATTTTTATTGAAGGTTACCAAATCGCCAAGAGTGTCAACATCAGCCGCTTTTAAACAATTTAATGCTCTGACTGATAAATCCATATCTGTAAGTTTAGTTTTTAGTAGCTGACGAATATGGAGGGTATTTTCATCAAACTCTTCTGTAACAATTTTCTCTTCTTTATCTAAAGTAATTTTTTCGTCAGAGAAAAGCATAAAGTGATGAATAAGTATTTTCGCAGCTTCTTTCAAAGATTCTTTAGGGGTAATTGAGCCATCTGTTATTATTTCAATTACCAATTTTTCATAATCGGTTTTTTGCTCAACCCTAAAGTTTTCAATGTAATATTTTACATTTTTAATTGGAGTATGAATCGAATCAATTGCAATTGTTCCAATATCGGCTTCCGGATCCTTGTTCTCTTCAGCAGGAACATAACCTCTTCCTTTATTGATAGTTAATTCGATTGATAATCTTACAGAGGGTTCTAATCTACAAATTTCCAAATCAGTATTGATTACTTGAAAAACTGATAAAAACTTGTTAATATCACCGGCTTTAAATACTTCCTGTTCTCCAATTACAATATTGATTTTTTCGGTATCTTCTCCTTCAATTTGTTTTATAAATCTAATTTGTTTTAGATTTAAAATTATTTCAGATATATCTTCAACAACACCTTTTATTGTAGAAAATTCTTGTTCAATTCCTTCGACTTTAATTGAAGTTATTGCGTATCCTTCTAATGATGATAACAGGATACGTCGCAATGCATTACCTATTGTAATACCAAAACCGGGTTCTAAGGGACGAAACTCGAATTTGCCATGAAACTCATCAGCTTCAATCATTATTACTTTATTCGGTTTCTGAAATGCAAGTATTGCCATAGTTTTTGCTATTATGTTGATTAAGAACTTTAATACTTAGTTACATTTATTTAGAATACAATTCAACGATCAATTGTTCCTTAATATTTTCAGGAATTTCATTTCTTTCGGGGTAGTTCACAAATTTTCCTGCTGTTTTGTCTTCATCCCATTCAAGCCATGAAAATTGATTACTTCTTCCAGCCAATGAGTCAGCAACGACTTCGAGAGATTTTGATTTTTCTCTAACGCCAACAATATCACCAGGTTTTACTGAATATGAAGGAATATTTAAGAGCTTCCCGTTAACAGAAATATGTCGATGGGAAACCAGTTGGCGGGCAGCATTTCTTGAAGGAGCTATACCCAATCTGAATACGACATTATCAAGCCTTGCTTCGATTAATTGCAATAGTATTTCGCCTGTAATACCTTTTTTACGAGATGCTTTATGAAAAGTATTTTTAAATTGTCTCTCCAGAATTCCATAAGTGTATTTAGCTTTCTGCTTTTCCATAAGCTGAATTCCATATTCCGATTGTTTTTTTCTTCTTTTGGAATTCCCATGTTGTCCAGGAGGATAATTTTTTCTTTCATAAGATTTATCCGGCCCATAAATTGGATCTCTGAATTTTCTTGCAATTTTTGTCTTCGGACCTATATATCTTGCCATATTTCTATATGTTTACTTGTTTATTATCGATTTTGTCTCTATTCATTTTAAATACCAAATATAGTTTAGGTAATTAAACTCTTCTTCTTTTAGGAGGTCGGCAACCATTGTGTGGTAAAGGTGTTACATCCTTTATTTCAGTAACTTCAATACCTGTACTATGAATAGTACGGATTGCTGATTCTCGTCCTGCACCGGGACCTTTTACAAAGACTTTTACTTTGCGAAGTCCAAGATCATAAGCAATTTTTGCACAATCACCCGCTGCCATTTGGCCTGCATAAGGTGTATTTTTTTTCGAACCTCTAAATCCCATCTTTCCTGACGATGACCAGGATATTACTTGTCCGGCATTATTTGTCAGTGTTATAATGATGTTATTAAAAGATGCTTTTATATAAGCTCTTCCGATAGGTTCGACCTTTACAACTCTTTTTCTTGTAGTTTTAGAACTTTTTGCCATAATTTATTTTTATTTCGCTTGTTCTAACAGTCTGCATTTATAATCAGATTGTTAAGAAATATTTTAACCTTTAGGTGCTTTCTTTTTATTGGTAACTGTCTTTTTTCTTCCTTTTCGAGTACGGGCATTATTTTTTGTATGCTGTCCTCTTAAAGGTAATCCGATACGATGCCTTATTCCCCGATAACAACCAATATCCATTAGCCTCTTGATATTCATTTGGGTCTCCGAACGAACTGATCCCTCAACTTTATAGTTGTCATTTATGATAGTACGAATAATATTTTGCTCTTCGTCAGTCCAGTCTTGAACTTTCTTATCCCAACTGATTTCAGCCTCAGTAAGTATCTTTTGAGCTAAACTTCTTCCTATACCGTAAATATAGGTAAGTCCTATTTCGCCTCTTTTGTTTTTTGGTAAATCTATACCTGATATTCTAGCCATATCAATATTTTTTCTAATTAATTATCCTTGACGTTGTTTATACTTTGGATTCTTCTTGTTAATAATATACAATCTACCTTTTCTACGAACTATTTTATCGTCTAATGTCCGCTTTTTTATTGATGCCCTGACTTTCATTTTCCCTTTATTTTTTTTTGTTAATCTGGTGAAAAATCAAATTATTTCTTTATTATTTTTTACTTGTATCTAAATGTTATTCTTCCTTTTGTGAGATCATATGGTGACATTTCAATTTTTACTCTATCACCCGGCAAGATCTTAATATAATGCATTCTCATTTTTCCTGAAATATGAGCAATAATTATATGCCCGTTTTCCAATTCCACACGAAACATTGCATTACCTAAAGATTCAAGTACTGTTCCATCTTGTTCAATACTAACTTGCTTTGCCATTTTTATGTGATCTAATTTTTATTTAATACTTTTTCAATATAATCAAATGTTGACAATATTTCTGATTTTCCTTTTTTTATTAATATGTCATGTTCAAAATGAGCCGAAGCTTTTTTATCAACCGTTCTTATAGTCCATCCATCTCTTTCCTGAACAACTTCTTTTTTTCCTAAGTTAATCATTGGTTCGACCGCAATTACCATGCCTTCTTTCAATTTCATCCCCGAACCTCTTCTTCCAAAGTTAGGAACCTCGGGTTTTTCATGAAGATTGCTGCCAAGCCCATGTCCAACCAAATCTCGAACTACTGAATAACCATAGCTCTCAACATAATCTTGTATTGCAAAACCAATATCACCAATTCGCTTTCCGGCAACAGCATGCTCAATTCCGCTATACAAAGATTCCTTAGTTCGTTTCATTAACAATTCTATTTCCTTGTTAATTTCACCAACAGAAAAGGAATAAGCCGAATCACCCCAGTAACCGTTTTTTAATACTCCACAATCTATTGAAGCCATATCACCTTCTACCAAAACTCTATCTCCGGGTATTCCATGAACCACCTGATCGTTAACAGAAATACAAAGTGTATTTGGAAATCCGCTATACCCTTTGAACCCCGGAAAGGCATCATTATCTCTAATGAATTCCTCTGCAATTCTATCGAGTTCAATGGTTTTAACTCCAGGTTTTATATGCTTTGCAACCTCAGCTAATGTTTTTCCAACAAGTAAAGAACTTTCTCTAATTAATTCAACCTCTTCTTTAGTCTTTATAAGCATCACTCAATCAATTCTATAAGTTCTTAACCCATGTTCATTGATGAACGTCCCTTAATTCTTCCTGATTTTGTCAATCCATCGTAATGACGCATCAATAAATGACTCTCAATTTGTTGCAGCGTGTCAAGAACAACACCTACAAGAATCAATAATGATGTTCCGCCATAAAATTGTGCAAAACCTGTACTTACGCCAAATAGTCTTACAATGGCCGGCAATATTGCTACGAAAGCAAGAAATATTGATCCGGGTAAAGTAATTCTTGACATAACGTTATCGATAAATTCGGCAGTTTTTCGTCCAGGTTTAACGCCCGGAATAAAACCTCCGTTTTTCTTCATATCGTCAGCCATTTGATTTGGATTTACCGTAATTGCCGTATAAAAATAAGTAAATATTATTATCATTAAGGCAAAAGTGAAATTATACCAAAAACCATTTATGTCGGTGAATGCTGCTGCAAAACCTGATAATGTCTCGGAATTAGCAAAACCGGCAAGAGTTAAAGGTAAAAACATAATTGCTTGAGCAAAGATAATAGGCATAACTCCGGCAGCATTTACTTTTAATGGAACGTACTGACGTACTCCACCATACTGTTTGTTTCCAACAATACGTTTTGCATATTGCACCGGAATTCGCCGCGTTCCCTGAACCAGCAAGATTGTTATAAGAATTACGAAGATCAGAATTGCAATTTCAAGTATAAAATATACTAAACCGCCACCTTTTTCTTCCATTCTTGAAACAAATTCTCCGAATAAAGCAAAAGGTAAACGAGCAATAATTCCAATCATGATTATTAACGAAATACCATTTCCAATTCCTTTGTCCGTAATTCGTTCACCAAGCCACATAATAAACATTGTTCCGGCCACTAAAATAATAACAGTAGAGAAGTAGAAGAATACTGATGGTGATGAAATACTTGGATCAAATGGAGTAATTCCTTCGGGAGGAAGAGTAGAAACAAGCTGGGTGCGAATATATGCAGGAGCTTGTAAAGCTGTTATTAAGATAGTTAAATATCTTGTTATTTGGTTAATTTTCTTTCTGCCGCTTTCACCTTCACGTTGTAATTTTTGAAAATAAGGAATAGCCATTCCGAGAAGTTGAATTACGATAGAAGCAGAAATATATGGCATAATTCCTAACGCAAATATTGAGGCATTTGAAAATGCTCCGCCTGAGAACATATTTAAAAGTCCCAATAATCCGGTATCAGACTGACTTTTTAAGTTTGCCAACATATTTGGATCAACACCCGGCAATACAATATAAGAACCTAATCTATATATTAGTATTATGCCTAATGTGTATAGTATCCTTTTTCTAAGATCTTCAATCTTAGAAATATTTCGTATTGTTTGGATTAACTTCTTCATTAAAAATTAAATTTTTGTTGCTATTCCACCTTGTGCTTCGATTGCGCTAATTGCAGAGGCTGAAAATGCATGGGCTTTAACTTCTATTTTGACTGTTAATTCACCTCTTCCCAAAATTTTCACCAAATCGTTTTTCGATGCCAAACCGTTACTGATAAAAACCTCAACATCAAAATTTGTTAATTGTTTTTCGTCAGCTAATTTTTGTAAAGCGTCAATATTTATACCTCTAAATTCTTTTCTATTGATATTTTTGAAGCCGAACTTAGGAACACGACGGAAGAGAGGCATTTGCCCTCCTTCAAAACCAATTTTTCTTTTATATCCCGATCTTGATTTTGCTCCTTTATGGCCTCTTGTTGCTGTACCACCTCTTCCGGAGCCTTGTCCTCTTGCGATTCGTTTTCTGTT
>Ga0222665_1000993_pt1 | contig 14402 bp, 12 predicted proteins | sample AntAcemetagen653_FD_179853 | JGI IMG/M metagenome (GOLD analysis project Ga0222665, IMG submission 179853) | Saline water microbial communities from Ace Lake, Antarctica - #653 | ecosystem: Environmental > Aquatic > Non-marine Saline and Alkaline > Saline | place: Antarctica: Ace Lake...
ATAAACTTACAGTCCACCATCTCATTTATAGTTCGATTAAACAATTTGTAATACATTGTGCTGTGTATCTTGCTTAATCTTCTGTGCACAATTAATCCTGCAAACAACGAACTGACAAACCGTAGCCCTTATTGCTGCTGTTACGGTAGACTTTACCGTTATCATAGAAGAGGCGCCGGCGCCCGCCGCTACTTGTACTGAACTCACTCGACGACCAAAAGTAGGCCATGCTCGCGGGATCGCCGAAATTACCATTCGTGTCACCGTAACCGCCGGGAAGAGCCGTAAATCCAAAATCATTTGTTCCGTTTCCGCCGAAGTACCAGCCTGTTGTAGATTTAAGTTTTTCACCGACATCATAACCTCTCCATCCTGTTTGATTCCAAATCGGGTCACCAACAGGATATTGGCTGTCAACTGTGCCTTCAAGTATTTTCCATTCATCATCGCTTGGTAAATGCCATTCGCCCGGGCATGCTGTCAAAGCTGTCTGCCAATCATATAAACGGCCATAAATATCGCAATTAGAAGGATCATTATCATAACACCAACTGCTTCCGGTTTCGTAATTTAGGTTTTCTTTTAGCCAGCATTGGCTGCCAATTAAAACTGTATTATAAACCTGACCTTCATAAGTTACGGTTGGTATTCCGGGGCAAGGTTCGCCACCGCTTCCACCACTTTGGGTTGTAAATGTTTCCTGATTGCCATAAGCAGTACCCTCGCTGTTTGTCGCATAAGCTCTTACATAATAAGTTGTGCTTTCTGTTAAACCTGTAATTTCACTTGTAAAAGTTCCTGTTCCGCTGCCATCAATAGTAAATAAAATAACGGTATAATTATCGCTTAATGTTGGGTTCTGGTTAATGCTCCAGCAAACTCCTCTTGCCGAAACTGTTGAGCCGCCATCATCAGTAACATTGCCTCCGCTTGTTGCTGTGGTTTGTTTAATGTTTGAAATAATGTCGGTTACAACAGTAGGAATACTCCCCGTTTTTTTACATCCTAACTGGATAATCATTAAACTGCAAAAAAGTATTGCAGCAAATAAAATAAAAGTAGTTTTTGTTTTCATAATATTAGATTTTTTAGTTAGTAAATAATTCATTTCTGAATCAAGACTACAAATATAGTTTTTTTCAATCAAAAAATTACAAGAACTGAAAATTATTTTTTCACATAATAATATTTTTATTCCAGAAATAAATAAATTGTTGTTATCAGAAACACCCAAAACATTATAATAAGAAAAGGGCATTTTCTAAAAAAAGATTTTATATCTTTTTTCCTGTTTTAGTATCTCTAATATTGCCAAATTTATTCAAATTAAACCGCTCAGGATTATTTTCATTTAATAACAATTTGAGTAATTTGGTTGTTTTTTTTGTATTGTCTGCAATACTTAGTATAGCAAAAAATACAATTATCCCAACAATTATTGAAATAATTCCAACAAAACCTGAAAGTGCTTCCATTTTTAATAATTTAAAGGTTAAGCATAAATAAATTAATTGCTCAAAGTTAATAAAATTCTTTTTAATTAAACAGTTGTGATTTATTTTAATTAATCAAAAAGGCAATATCTGCATTTAGATACTGCCCTTTTTTGAACTTTTAAACCTTACTGATATAAGGCAAAGCAAAACTAATAAAATTTTTCAAAAAAACAGCTAAAAAGCATGAGATTTTATAATTGTCGGGCAAATGTCGGGCAACAAAAAAAGGATTAACCTATTTTTCAACAAATTAACCCTTTTAAAAGTCGGGATGGTGAGACTCGAACTCACGGCCTCTGGTCCCCCAGACCAGCACGCTAACCAACTGCGCCACATCCCGAAAATTTAAGCTGCAAACATAATTATTTTTTTATTAAACAATCAGATTTTTTCTAACAAAAAAAGCGATTTCCAAATTCTGATTTTGAGTTAATAAAGAAAACTGATCAAAATACCTGCAGCTACTGCCGAGCCAATAACTCCCGAAACATTTGGGGCCATAGCATGCATCAACAAATGGTTTGAAGGGTCTTCTTTTAATCCTTGAGTCTGCACCACTCTGGCACTATCCGGAACTGCCGATACTCCGGCTGCTCCAACCAGCGGATTGATCTTATTTCCTTCAGATAAGAATAAATTCATAACTTTTGCAAACATAATTCCACCTGCTGTTGCAACCATAAACGAAAAAGCACCAAGAACAAAAATCAAAATAGATTGGGAATTCAGAAACACATCAGCCTGGGTTGAAGCCCCTACGGTTACTCCAAGCAGAATAGTTACAATATCGATTAGAGAGTTTCGGGCAGTATCAGCAAGCCTTTTTGTTACTCCACTTTCTTTAAGAATATTTCCGAAGAAAAGCATACCGAGAAGCGGTAGAGAACTGGGTGAAATAAATGCTGTAAGAATAAGCCCGACTATGGGAAAAATCATTTTTTCGATTTTTGAAACTGCCCGAGGAGGCTTCATTCTAATCAGCCTTTCTCTTCGGGATGTCAAAAGTTTCATGATAGGAGGCTGAATTACCGGAACTAAAGCCATGTAGGAATATGCCGCAATTGCAATCGGGCCGATAAGATTTCTTGTCTGAATTCCATTTATAATTCCACCATTTGCAAGTTTCGATGAAAGATAAATAGCAGTAGGGCCATCAGCACCTCCAATAATTCCGATTGCACCTGCTTCGGGAAGATTAAAACCAAGAAATAACGCACCGATAAAAGTAAGAAAAATTCCAATCTGGGCAGCAGCTCCCAATAACATTAACCTTGGATTGGATATTAATGATGAAAAATCGGTCATTGCTCCGATGCCAAGAAAAATCAGAGGTGGGTAAATGCCTTTTATAACTCCAAAATATAAATAGTTCATCACACTACCTTCTTGATAGATACCCAACTGAAGGTTTATGCCACCGGTCTGGAAAAATGGAATATTTCCAATTAATATTCCTGTCCCAATCGGAATCAACAATAATGGTTCGTAATCGTATTTTATTGCAAGAAAAATAAAGAATAGGCCTACAAAAAGCATAATTATATGGCCTGTAGTTGCATTACTAAAACCGGTATATTCAAAGAATTTTTTAATTCCTGATGCAGCACTTGATTCTTTTGTATAATTCGAAGTTTCAGCAATTTCACCACTCGATGTTACAAGGCTTGTATTTTCTGAATTCTTATTAATCTCAGACTTTTCAGAAGTTCCAAAGCAGGATGAAACAATTGATAATACGGCAATTATTCCAACTATTGTAATAAATTTTCTAAGAGCCATTTTTACATAAGTTCAATTAATATATCATCCTGAAGTACATTATCGCCAACTGCAACTTTAATTGACTTTATAGTACCATCTTTTTCAACCAAGAGAGAGTTTTCCATTTTCATAGCTTCATAAACAAGCAATTTGTCTCCTTTTTTGACTTGATCACCCTCTTTAACAAATATTTGCATAATAATACCCGGTAACGGTGCTTTAATTGGGGTTATGCTACTTATATTCTTTTTAAACTTATGAGCACTTTTCGGATTTACAACAGCCGATCTGACCAATACGGGAGTTTTCGATTCTTTTAATTCTCTTTGAACTTCCACTTTATATGGAGTCCCATTTACTTCAATTTCAGCAAAATCATTTTCAAAGTTTTTAATATCAACTTCGTAAAAATGCCCCCTGATTTTAAATTTAAAACTTTTCATCAGTTAATAATTTTTCAATAATAATCATTTTTTCATGCAATTAATTCGGATAACGCCTTAAACTATAAATCTTTGAACTCCATGGTGAATAAGCCCGTTCGATTTTTTTAATCGTAATAACATTACTTTCGACATCATGAAGTTCGTGAAATAAGTATATTGCCATACTGATTGCAGCACTTTCATCACCTGATATTTGCAAATCTTTTACTGCCGCACATTCTTCTTTTCCTTCCCGCCGTAGCCTATTTCTGACTTCAAGATTTAATAATTTCGACAAATAAGTAAAAACAACATACAAAACGACGAGTGCCGAAAAAACAGTAAAATACCCTACAATTGCAATCACTACACCTTGATTAAAAACCTCAGGCACACTAAAACCTAAATTATATATTATGTTCATTTATAATGGAATATTTGAATGTTTCTTAGGTGGATTAACGTCCTTTTTTGTAGCAAGAGTTCGTAATGCCCTGATAATTCTAAAACGTGTGTTTCTTGGTTCAATCACATCATCAATGTATCCGTATCTTGCAGCTTCATAAGGATTAGCATATTTTTCTCTATATTCTTTTTCTTTCTCGGCAATGAATTTCTCTCTTTCTTTTGGATCTTCAATTTGCATTATTTTTCTACCCTGCAATATTTCGATAGCACCTTGAGAACCCATTACTGCAATTTCGGCTGAGGGCCATGCGTAATTAATATCGCCTCTTAATTGTTTTGAACTCATAACATCATGAGCACCACCATAAGATTTTCGCAAAGTAACAGTTACTTTCGGTACGGTTGCTTCGCCGTAGGCAAACATCAATTTTGCTCCGTGAATAATTATGCCACCATATTCCTGACTACTTCCCGGTAAAAATCCCGGAACATCAACCAAAGTAACTATTGGAATATTAAAAGCATCGCAAAATCTTACGAAACGCGCTGCTTTTCTTGATGAATTAATGTCAAGAACACCGGCAAGGAAATTAGGCTGATTTGCTACAATTCCGACCGACATCCCATCAAGTTTCGCAAAACCTATAATAATGTTTTTTGCATAATGTCTCTGAATTTCAAAAAATTCATTATCATCAACAATTGAATAAATTATATCATTAATATCATAAGGTTTATTTGAATTTTCAGGAATAATATCATTCAGAATATCATCGCGTCTATCTATCGGATCACTACATTCGGTGAGAGGTGGTTCTTCAAGATTGTTTTGAGGCAGGTATGATAATAATTTCCTAATCAACTGAAGGCCTTCCGTTTCATCATCAGCAACAAAATGAGTAACTCCCGATTTTGAACCATGAACACTAGCACCACCAAGGTCCTCTGTCGAAATTTCTTCACCTGTAACTGACTTTGTAACTTTTGGCCCGGTAACAAACATATAGCTTGTTTTATCGCTCATTACGATAAAATCGGTCAAAGCTGGAGAATAAACTGCACCTCCGGCACAAGGCCCGAAAACTGCAGAAATTTGCGGAATAACTCCGGAAGCAAGAATATTTCGTTCAAAAATTTCGGCATAACCTGCAAGGCTTTTAACACCTTCCTGAATTCGTGCTCCACCACTGTCATTGATCCCAATAACCGGTGCACCGACTTTCATGGCCTGATCCATCACCTTACAAATTTTTCTCGCAAATGTTTCGGATAAGGAACCTCCAAAGACAGTAAAATCCTGAGAAAAAACGTAAACCACACGCCCGTCGATAGTTCCGTGCCCTGTAACAACACCGTCTGAAAGATAATGCTGTTTTTCGAGGCCAAAATCATGACTTCTGTGAGTAACAAACATATCAAATTCTTCGAAACTTCCTTCGTCCAATAGAAGATCAATTCTTTCTCTTGCAGTAAATTTCCCTTTGTTGTGTTGGGAGTCTATTCTTTTTTGCCCGCCTCCCAATTTTGCTTCTTCGCGTTTATCAAGAAGCGTCTGTATTTTATTTTCAATTGCCATTTATGATTTGAAATTTAAAATTAGAAATTAGCCTATTATGCTCGTTACCAACTTCAGTATTCTGTTAATACGTAAGAAATTTCTAATTTGTATGACTTATAATGTTTACTTTTTTTCGCAAAATTCAGTTAATACCCCAAAGGTTGATTTCGGGTGAAGGAAAGCAATATCAAGCCCTTCAGCACCTTTTCTCGGTTTTTTGTCAATCAATCGAACTCCCTTAGTTTCCATTTCATTTAGAGCATTTTCGATTCCATTTACAGCAAAAGCAATATGATGCAATCCTTCGCCTTTCTTTTCAATGAATTTCCCAACCGGACTCTCAGGATCGGTCGCTTCCAATAATTCGATTTTTGTTTGACCTACTTTAAAAAATGCAGTCTTCACTTTTTGCTCTTTCACCTCTTCGATTGAGTAACATTTAAGCCCAAAAACATTTTCATAAAACGGAATGCTTTCATTAAGACTTTTTACCGCAATCGCAATGTGTTCAATATGCGTTGTTTTCATTTAAAAATTTCTATTGTTAAAATTTTCACAAAGGTATATCAAATTTTATCTTTAGAAATAAAAAACAAAACTTTTTTTTTCTCACATAATGATGTAGGGATAAATCTTTTGTAAAGATAGTATCTACCGAGATGCCAAATCTTTAATATAAAAGCTTATGGTCTTTATGGTTTGATTGTAAATGCGTAAACGCACTCTTATATTGAATTAATTTTTTAAACCCAGCCCCAAAGGGTCGGGCAAATGTAAAAGTAACCTTCGATGTTTTAAAAACCTGAAGGCATTGTTAATTATTGAATCACAATTTTTTTCACCTGATTAAGGTATTTTCCGCTAAAGCTTATAAAATAAACTCCGGAAGCTAATTTTTTCAAATCAAGTTTTTCAGTAATTAGATTATCTGATCCTTCAATTTCTAAGAAACGATAATCATTGCCATGAATATCAAATACTTTCACTTGGATTGTTCCGCTTATTCCTTCGATTGAAATATTAAATATTCCTTCGGAAGGATTGGGAAAGATTGAAATAGTATTTAATAAGCAAATTAATATTACTAGCTTATAATTTATCATTACAAGTTAATTTTTTCTTATAACATATACAATAAATCCTATTGAAAGTACATTTTTTATAATTGAAAGTTGATTTTTTCCTTACACAAGTTGATTTAATTGTGTTACATGTGGCCTTAATTGCGTTACATGTTGATTTTTTCGCCTTACAAGTTAATAATTCGGTTAAAAAAACCGTTTTTTCATGCTACACATCCATTTTCAAAGGATTCCATCTTTTAAAAAGATGGAATCCTTAAAAATTCTATTGAATCACAATTTTCTTTACCCGGCTAAAGTCCTTTCCACTAAAGCTTATAAAATAAACTCCGGCTGATAAATCATGCAGATCAAGTTTTTCTGAAATTATGCTATTTGTACCTTCAATTTCAATGAAACGATAATCATTACCTTGAACATCAAATACTTTCATCTGAATTTTTTCACTCACTCCTTCGATTGAAATATTAAATATTCCTTCAGATGGATTGGGAAATATTGATAAAGTATTATTGGTATTTTCAATAATATTTATTCCTTTAGTAATTTTCATTACACTATACAATCCGTCCTCGTTAGGATAAAATTGTTCCATATAAGCTTCATTATATGGATCGGTCATAGTGTATTCAAAAGGAATTAATGATTGAGTTGAGGTATCCCAAACTTTTAAAATTATTGGATTACCTGCTTTAAATCCTTTTCCGCTATTTATTGTACTGAAAACCGGAAGATCATTATCAAAGGCATTTAGTGAATTTACTTTCATTGCACCCATCATTATTTCACCATCATAAGCTGCAACTTCATCACCAATTTCAAGGCCTTCAACAAAAATTGTGAAAACAGGATCGGCTGCATTTCCTCCATCGAAAATAAAATATTCGGGTTTGAGATTGGCAATACCGTTAGATTTTTCATCTGTAGCCGGATAAATCAATATATCGGGAGCGTTCATTTTAACGAGATAGCCTTCGCCGGGAATCAGGTCGCCAATTCCGTTGATCCACATTGGGCCTATTTTACGAAGCATTAATCCTGCGGTGTTCCTGACAAAATCAAGGTTATTTAAAACATCGCCAAAGGCTGCAAGAGCATCTATTGGATTTTCCGGTAAAAAGCTAACAAATTGATATCCTTCAACCATGGATATTGGTGTTTGAGGGTCAATTGCATTGCCGGTAATTATTAATTCATCGGTATTATTCATCTTAAATAAATATCCTTCGGTTGTAACCCAGTCGCCTATTCCATTAATCCACATCGGCCCTATTTTACGAAGCATTAATCCGGCGGTATTCCTCACAAAGTCAAGATTGTTTAGAATATCATTACATATAAATTGCATATTTTGATTTTCAGAAATAATCCGTGATGAAAGAAATTGATAACCGATAATAAGTTCATAATTTTGTACATCAAGTGAAATAATAGTTATATAATTCTCTTTTGTTTCAGTGTCAGTATCTGCTCCATCACTTACAGTTAATGATACTGTGTAAGTTCCTGCTTCAGTATAAATCCATTCAGGATTTTGAATATAACTATCAATAGTGCCGTCATTCTGGAAATCCCATTCCCAGCTCGTTGGGCCGCCTGTTGATATATCTGTAAAATTAACTGTTAATGGAGCAATCCCGGTTGTTGGGTCTGCCTCAAATTCTGCAATTAGAATTATCCCGATAAACCAGGGGTCAAATAATACTTCACCTTTTGCAGGGTCTTCATTGTCATCATAAATATGAGCATCGATGCTATCTGCATTATCATATTCCCAGATATTATAATATGCATTAATATCATTTGAAGAATTATTATAAAATTGATAATTCCCGGAATCATTATTGACAAATGAATTTAATCCCATTTCTTTGGTATTTGTTCCAAAATCAGGATTTGAATTTCCGGTAACATAAACACCATATTCTATATTTTCTTCAAAAGTGCTTCCCCTGAAAATTGGCGAAGAAATGTAAGTTGTTACTCCTACTTGCGAACTGTATTCACTAATACTGTTAATAAAATGTCCTGATTCAGATCGGTCGAAATTTACATTTGCATCAGCAGCACCGGAAACATTTCCGCCGTATCTTATGCGGCAATAATCAAATTCACCAATACCTTCCTGGGTTGAATATCCTCCTAAATAAATTCCTTCCCAATCTCCGGGAGTAGGCGAAGTTGCTGTTCCGTCATTATTAGTATCTCCGCCATAAGTATCATCTTGCAGGGAAGTAAAAATAACAGGATTTGTTTCTGTTCCGTTTACATCTAATGTTCCTTTTACCATAAATTCGCCAGAGCTATTGGATTTGATAATTGTACCTTCGGGAACTGTACATACAATATCATCATTAATAGTAACAGTTCCTATTAAGGACATAATAACACTTGAGGATGTTTCTGTCCAGGACATATTTTCCATTACAGTTCCACTTATTCCGAAGGCATTAGTTCCGTTTCCGGTTGCAGAATTATTCGGGTACGGTTTTATTGTTACACTTTGGAGATTTGCAGCATAGTTTCCATTATTATTAAACTGGCAATTATCTATTTGTACTTCAGCGGAACTTGCATTAATCCCATAATTTACATTATTGTTGAACTGGCAATTATCAATTTGCAATTCGCCATAACCTGCATCAATTCCATCGTCTTCATTATTATTGAACACACTGTTATTTATCAGAATTGAAGAATTAGAGGAATATAATCCATCAATCTGACTGTAACTGGCTTCCGAGTTATTAAAATATCCCGAATCGCAATTACTGAAATAAACCATTTGATTAACGGTAGAACCGCCATATCTTACATTACAATAATCAAACTGTCCGATACCGTCATTATCAGAATCACCATAAATAAAAATACTTCCCCAATCTCCCGGCTGCGGAGTTGTGGCACTGCCATCATTATTCGTATCTCCGCCGTAAGTATCATCTTGTAGCGAAGTAAAAACAACGGGGTTTGTTTCTGTTCCGTTTACATCTAATGTTCCGTTAACACGGAGATGTCCGTCAGTAATGGATTTGATTATTGTCCCTTCGGGAATTGTGCATACAATATCATCATTAATAGTTACATTACCTATCAGGGACATGATAACGCTTGTGGATGTTTCTGTCCAGATCATATTTTCTTCAATTGTTCCATATATTCCAAAAGCATCTGCCCCATTTCCACTTGCAGAATTATTCGGATATGGTTCTATAGGTATATTCCGTAGATATGCAGCATAGTTCGTATTGTTTTCAAAATTGCTGTTTGAAATCTCAATAGGGCAGTCATAAGTTATTAAACCATGTTGTAAACTGTATTCACAATAACTATTATTAAAATGCCCTGAATCTGAATATTGGAAATAAACATTTGTATTTATGTTACCGCTTGTGTTTCCTCCATATCTAAGCCGGCAATAATCAAATTTTCCGATTCCATCATCGTCTGAACTACCCCGTAAAAATATTCCTCCCCAGTCTCCCGGAGCAGGTGAAGTTGCTGCTCCGTCCCCATTCGTATCTCCACCGTAAGTATCATCCTGCAATGAAGTAAAAACAACAGGATTGGCTACTGTCCCGTTTACATCTAAAGTGCCGTAAACATTAAACCAACCATCACTATTGGACTTGATTATAGTTCCTTCGGGAATTGTGCAAACAATATCATCATTAATAGTTACATTTCCTATCAGGGACATCATAACGCTTGTGGATGTTTCTGTCCATGTCATATTTTCCGAAAGGTTTCCATTTATTCCGAAGGCATTTACCCCATTTCCTGTTGCAGAATTATCCGGAAACGGTTGTATCGGAACACCAGGTAGATATGCTGCATAATTTGTATTATTCTCAAAATTGCTATTGGAAATTTCAATAGGAACCACCCATGCTTTTAAACCGTGTTGAGAACTATATTCACAATAACTATTATTAAAATGGCCTGAATCTGATAAACGAATATAAACATTTGCATCTGCGTCACCAGACGAGTTTCCACCATATCTTACGCGGCAATAATCAAATTCTCCGATACCGTCATAATCAGAACCTCCTTGTAAAAATATCCCTTCCCAGTCACCTGGTGCAGGTGAAGTGTTAGCTCCGTCATTATTCGTATCCCCGCCGTAAGTATCATCCTGTAATGAAGTAAAAACAACAGGATTTGCCGCTGTTCCATTTACATCTAATGTTCCGTAAACATAGAATTCTCCGTTACTTTCAGCCTTGATAACTGTTCCCTCCGGTATCGTTACTGTATATCCGTCATTTATTCTTACTTGTCCGATAAGGCATAATAATGTATTTTGCCATGTCCATGTCAGATTACTGTTGACAGTCCCTTTTATACCAATTGCATTAATACCGTTAGTACCTGCAATTGGTTGAAGATTTGTGTAATCCCCAATCTCCACATCTATAAATTTTGCAGCATAACCTGCATTATGTTTAAGGTCATTATTTAATGGAAAAGTGGGAGAGCAATCTGTAACCAGCAGTCCTGTACTTGAGCTGTATTCAATATAACACATTGTAAGATACCCGGAATTGGAATGGTCATAATGAAGATTATATCCCTGGGAGCCGGCATAAGATATCCGGCAGTATTCAATTGTCCCGATTCCGTCTCTATCACCGATTCCGTTTAGATGAACACCTCTCCAATATCCAGGATATAAATTTTTTCCCGAATCCGTTATATCAGGAGAAGATTTACTTTGATCCCAACCGGTGAATCTAACATACTGTTCCACTGTACCGTTTACATCCAAAGTTCCGTTAACCGTTAATCCTGTGCCGGGTGCGAAAAACACGATTATTCCCGGCCCAAGAGATAGTAATTTGTCGTCGTCCACCCAGATGTTTCCACCTACATATTTGCTAGTAAGCCAAACTTGTCCTGACACATCACCGCTTAATGTATCATAACCCAATAATGTTACCGGGTATAAGCTGATCAATAAAACTAATGCTGTTAATTTTTTCATCTTTTTATAATTTTTTAAGTTGAACGGTTTTATTTATTAAGGCTTTTATCTAAACTTATTATATTCTTCACGTGAAACAAACACAAATTTCTCAAATTCCATCAAATCCTTCACACTAAAAATTAAACATTTGAACTCTACTTCCTGTCCTTTTGTAAAATCTTTACTTCTAAATCCGGAGGAGAAAACTATGTTACTCCACATTCTTAGAACCACAAATATACATTTCTTAATTGATTTTTTTATTTTTTTTTAATATTTATAATGTTTGAAAATAATCTGTAAAATAGTTCCATTTTTTGCAGACAATAATTAGGATCACTCATATAAAAAGTTGTTTAAAAAGGATATCACATTTCTTATATATTCTGACCAATCTTCCCAAAACAACTTTATTTTCTTCATATTTATATTGAGAACAAGATTAGCATCTATAACTTGACCTGTCTCGACAATTCTTATTTTAGTTCTAACAGCAAAACTTTCAAACATAATATTCATATCCTCAGGAATTCGATTTTCCTGGGAAACAATTAATTCAATATCAGGGGTCATCATTCTATCTCCACGAACTTTAGTTTCAGGGTTTACCAAGCCCGATTGTGATAAATCAATCTCACCTTTCAATTCCTTTATGTTAATCCTTTCCAACACTATAAGACCGGGAATCTTCATTAAATCGCTTATAATAAGAGCGCCAATGCCTTTCATTATTCCACCCCATTCATCTTTATTTTCGTTATGCTGCACAATAACAGCAACTTTTTTATTTGTTTTGTTGTTAAGCTTTAATTTCCCCCGTTTAAAACTTACATATATAGGGGTTGAATATGTAGTGATTTTTTCATAATTGATTTTTACAAAATCTTCTGTACGTGTGTCACTTCTGTCATATTTATACTTCATGAAGTACCTGCTCTTGTACTCTACTTTTGTTATTTTGCTCTTAGCATGTTTAAATTGATATCTTCCAAGATATAAAGGAATATTTTCTATTCTTATTGAAATATTTATAGTTTTTACAGGATAAGCATTCTCCCGATTTACTGAAGAATATTCGGTAAAACATCTTGTCAATTCAATATACTTGATTGTCTTCTTGTCTTCCGAAAATTCGCCATAAAAAGTTTTTATGTCATCATTATCAGAATATTTTATCATACTCATACCTGAAAAAAACTTATTTCCCTCAAACCTCAAGTCATCCACTTTGATGTAGAATGCAATAGATATTTGTTTATCAGGAATATGTCTCTCTGTTACATTTTCCTTGTTCTGAAAAACCTTTTTGTAATCGACTACAATAGGTATATTAATAACAGTATGAAACGAATGAAAATAATCTCTTGCCTGGGCATTTGAGTTTTTATTTAATGAAAATAAAATGACTGCAAAACAAAATATCTTAATAATTGATTTCATGATTTCTATTTTGGAGGTTAATAATTAGTGTTTCCACGAAAACTAAACTTTTTGGAGTGCTTAGTCCGAAAACGTCAAGTTCGAGGCTTGCGAAGTTCAGAAAACCATGAGTTTACTCTTGTAAGTGATTGGTTTTATGAACGAGCATAACGAAAAAATTGGCGTTTTCGGGCAAGCACTAATTAAGAGCAGGCTAAGGATATGTAAGCATAGCCTGCTCTGTTTGTGATACTATTCTGGGAAATAAGGGATTTTTATATCATAAAAAATAATACGACCATCCTTTCCAGATATGTTTTTTACGGATTGGTCAAATTTCTGAATCCTGTGAACTGCAGGTTTTTCTTCAGAATTGTTTCTTAATTTATACTCGCAACTAACTGTTTCTCCTGGGTTTATTGTTTTTTTAAAATACATTGTATTATGGCAACTCAGCCTTGCGTCATTACATGAAGTTTTTGAACGGGACTGTCCCACTAAAATATCAACCGGATTTGAGTTAGTATTTGTGATGGAGAAAAAGAGAAAAACTCTCTTTTTGCTTGTATTTTCTTGATAAGTGGAATCTAATTTCCACTCAACCCCATAAAGTGAATAAACAGGTTTGAAAACAGGAAATAGTATTGAGTTTTCAACAGCCTCTGTTATCAATTCCTCAGAGGCATTGATAGCTGTAATCTTGTCAACCAGACTTTGTAAATATTTTTTCTTATTCTTCTTTGAGAGCTTACCGATGGCATTATCCCATCCGTCCTTCGTTTTATAGGATCTTTGAACCATAGAAATTGTTGCATCTTGTCCTGAAAGTTCAATTTTTATTAATCCACGGTTTTCTATCATCATTGCTTTCCACTTTATCCAATTTGTAAGTAAATAGTTTTCAGCAGGATTAAATTCGCCAATCTTGTATCCGTTTTCATATATGCCTTTTTCAATAATTTGCCATTGTTTTCCGTCAACGAGTCCGCTTACGGTAAAAGGCTTCTGAGAATATCCGCTAATTGATAAAACAAAAATGCTTATCAATGTTATTGTTATATTTTTCATAATTTTTATTTTTTAAGATTTTTATTTTAGTTTATTATATTCTTCGCGAGAGATGAAAATGAATTTTTCAAATTTCTTCAAATTTTTTACACCATCAATTGAACCTTTTAACTCTATTTCCTGCCCTTTTGTAAAATCCTGGCTTCTAAATCCGGAAGAAAAAACACCCGGTCTTTTTATTAAAGAATTTCCTTCTTTATCAACAGCATTTATATA
>Ga0222665_1000996_pt1 | contig 14360 bp, 10 predicted proteins | sample AntAcemetagen653_FD_179853 | JGI IMG/M metagenome (GOLD analysis project Ga0222665, IMG submission 179853) | Saline water microbial communities from Ace Lake, Antarctica - #653 | ecosystem: Environmental > Aquatic > Non-marine Saline and Alkaline > Saline | place: Antarctica: Ace Lake...
ATATTCGACGCATTATCAAGAGACCCAGATTATGCGTTTGCTTATATAAATTTAGGCCTTTTAAACGCGAGAGAGGGCAACCTCAATGCCGCTGAAAAAGAGTATAAGTTAGCTATTGAATTAAACCCTAACATCCCGCAGGCGCATAACAACCTTGCCGGCCTTTATGAGATTGCAGGAAGGCGCTCACTCGCGATAAGTGAGTACAAAAAAGCTATAGAGCTTGATCCCGAAAACGCCAAGACCCACTATAATCTAGGTATTATATATGGGCGCTCCGAAAAACTAGATCTTGCCAAGAAAGAGCTTATGGAGTCTTTCAGGCTGGATCCCGATTCCGCACCCACACGTAAGGCGCTTGAGTATTTCAAGTAAGATAATCAGCATCTGCTTTTTTCCCGAACCCCTTGACTTTTATATGTTTGTGTGGTATATTTTACTGAACTTTTAATCCCCTTAATATGGAAATAATTAAAAATATAAACTGGTTGGATATAGTAGTACTAGTTATAGTGGTAAGAGGCATATATATGGGCGCAAAATGCGGCCTTACTGCTGAATTATTCAATTTTTTCGGTATAATAATTAGTTTAATACTATCGGTCCAATGGTATAGCCGGGTAGCGGATGTACTGATACTTAATTTCAGTCTTCCTATCTGGCTTTGTAATATGCTATGTTTTATAATTATTGTCCAGATCATAAGGCTTATCTTCAAATATACCCTTACATTCCTTCTTAAGATACTCAATATCCAGTTTATACCGCAGCTAGAAAAGATAGGCGGTGGCGTAATAGGCTGTGGAAGAGGGATTATCGTCTCGGGGATACTGATGTTAACCCTTAGTTTTGTTCCTAACGATTATATGAAGGAGTCGATACAATCCAAGTCGTTTACAGGTAGCTTTCTGATAAAGGTTACGGAAAGGACTTACTCGTCTTTGACATCCTGGCTTCCCGAGGAAGAGCGAGAGTCCGCTATTTTTGGTATACCTACCAAGACCCAAGATTAATTTAACTAACTAAGAAGGTAAAGGCAAAGGAAAAGGTAAAGAAGAAATAATTTTATAGGGCATGAAGCTTTATCTTTACTTTCATTCCCGCCTATACCTATCGATAAGGAGAAAAGTGCATTGAAGCTGAAGGATATACATAATTCAATCGTAGCCGAGGGTATTAAAAATGATCCTCGTGGTAGAAAAGGTGTAAGTAGTTTTTTAGCCAAGGTTAAAAAAGAGTATGACGTGTTATCAGTTGATGAGAAAAAGGCCTTTGATAAAGAGAAGCTTACCAATCCCTATGGTGACAGCAGGGTGTTATTCGGTAATCTATCAAAAGAGATAAAGACTGTCCTTGCAGGTATAGACATGGAGACCCCGGAGATACTTCTTGCTGACGCGTTAAGAAAAAGAGGCAAAAAGATAGACCTTATTCTTGGGCATCACCCGGAAGGTTTTGCCCTTAGCGCTCTGCATACCGTGATGAAGATACAGCTTGATATATTAGAAAACGCCGGTGTTGCCAGAAAAAAAGTCAAGAAGATGCTCGATGAGAGGATAGAAGAGGTAGCCAGAAAACTTCACTCAGGTAATGTTATGCGTCCTGTTGACGCGGCGCAACTTCTGGATATGCCGATTATGTGCTCGCATACCGTTGCTGATAATTGTGTATCAGCGTACCTGGATAAGGAGATTAATAAGAAAAAGCCAAAGACTGTTCAGGATGTTATTAATATGCTTTTATCCGAGCCCGAATATCAGTATTCAGCAGCTATCGGTACAGGCCCTTGTATAACATTAGGAAAGCCAACAAATAAATGCGGCAAGGTAATGCTCGAGATGACAGGTGGGACAGGTGGCTCAAAAAAGGTATTTCCCGCTATGGTAAAGGCCGGGGTCAAGACTATAGTAGCTATGCACATGAGCGAAGAACATTTTAAGAAGGCAAAGAAACATTCGCTGAATATTATTATAGCCGGTCATATAGCAAGTGACAGTTTAGGAGTAAATTTACTGTTGGATGCCATAGACCCAAAAAAGTGTTTGAAGATAATACCATGTTCAGGGTTTATCAGGGTCGATAGGCGCGGTAAAAAATAATTAGTTTACACGTGATTTAAAAAAGGAAAAGACTTTGGCAACAGATATCGAAGGTGTAATAGAAGAGGTCCAGTCAAAGCTTGATATAGCTGAGATCGTAGGCAGCTATATATCCTTAAGAAAGGCAGGAAGAAATTTTAAGGCCTGCTGCCCTTTTCACCATGAGAAGAGCGCGTCTTTTGTAGTAAGTCCGGTAAAGCAGATATACCATTGTTTTGGCTGTGGTGCCGGCGGCGACATGATATCATTTGTGATGAAGCATGAAGATCTCGAGTTTATGGAGGCGCTTCGCATTCTTGCTGACAAAGCGGGTGTTCAAATACCGCAATTTAAAGGTAGCGCTAGTGGCAAGAGCCGTTCATCCGCGAACATGCTACACCGCATAAATGAGTTTGCCGTCAACTATTATAATGCGCTTCTTATAGGTTCGGCAAAGGCTAATGAAGCGAGAAAATACCTCGTAAAGCGCATGTTAAACGCGGATATTGTCGCGAAATTTAAACTAGGTTTTGCCTCCGGCGAGTGGGATAGTCTTTTAAAATTCGCAAAGACAAAAGGTGTCTCCTCCACAGCGCTTGAAAAGGCAGGTCTTGCTATACCCGGAAAGACAGATAGTTTTTATGACAGATTTAGAAACAGGGTAATATTTCCTATATTTGATGTGCGCTCCAAGGTCGTTGCCTTTGGCGGCAGGGTGCTTGATGATTCGCTGCCAAAATATATGAATTCCCCTGAAACAGATGTATATGTAAAAGGTCGCCATCTTTACGGCCTGAATTTCGCTATTGAGCAGATAAAAGAAAAAGACTACGTTATAATTGTTGAGGGATACCTTGATCTCATCATCCCTTATCAAAGCGGGATAGAGAACATAGTCGCCACATTAGGAACCGCGCTTACAGTTGAGCAGATAAGGCTTATCAAGCGTTTTACAGACAATGTGGTTATAATCTTTGATGCGGATCAGGCAGGCGAGGCAGCTTCGTTACGGGGCTTAGATCTTTTAGTCTCAGAAGGGCTCTTTGTAAAGATCGCCAAACTGCCCCAAGGGCAGGATCCCGATGATTTTGTCTGCAAGAACGGAAAAGATAAGCTCTTGGATGTTATACAGGCAGCAGATAACCTTTTTGACTATAAACTCAAATTACTCCTTAAAAGGTTCAATCCCGCGCTATCAGAGGATAAGACGAAGATATCAGTCGAGATGTTGCCTACTATAAAGAGGATTGAGAATAGTGTCTTGCGCGCGGATTATATAAGCAGGCTTTCTAAGGCCCTTTTTATTACGGAAGATGCGCTCAATGAGGAACTTTCTAAGATAAAGCTAGATTATTCTTATCTCGGTGAGGTAAAAAAGCCTAAACAGAACCTTGATATGCCTCCTGCCGAAAGTATAATAGCGGGTCTTATGATAGAGGACCCTGACATAGCACAAAAGGCAAGAAGTGAGTTAAAGTGCGAAGATTTTAATAGTCATGAGATACGCGATATAGTCGCCTTGGTCTATCGTATGCTTGATGACGGAAAAATCCCCAGCGCGGCAAGGGTAATACACAATTTAAATGATGATCATTTAAGCCATATTGTATGCGAGGCGCTTTCAGCGACCGAGAATTTTATTGACAGGGAAAAGAGTTTCAGGGATTGTATCGTGCGCATAAAAAAAGACGATATGAGTAGTAAAAGGGAAAAACTAACAAGCCTTATAAAGCAAGCGGAGCAGCAGGGTGACGACGAGAGATTAATGGGGCTTATGAGGCAATTAGATATGTTAAAGAGCGAGAGGGTTTAATGACAATTAAAAAACGTGTAGCAAAAAAGGTCTTAAAAAAGAACTCAAAGCCGGCGCCTAAAAAAAGTACGGATAAAAAGAAACCTACTTCGCTAAAAAAGGTAAAGGTGGAGAAAGAAGTAAAGGTCACACCCCCAAAAGAGCCGGTAAAGGCCGCGAAGAAGACAGTGCCTAAGAAAGAATCCGCAAAGGCTAAGAAGGTGCAAAAGACCCCGGCGGAAAAGATAAAAGAGCTCGTAACGCTTGGCAAGAGTAAGGGGTATCTTACATATGATGAGATAAACCAGATATTGCCGGAGAATATCACATCATCCGAGGAGATAGATGCTATCCTTACCGCACTTGATAACGAGAAGATAGAGCTGCTTGATTCAGATACCGCTAAGGCCAAGGACAAGGCTGCTAAGCAGGCGGTTACATCAAGATCTACCGGCACTATGGATGATCCTGTCAGGATGTATCTTAAGCAGATGGGGCAGATACCGCTCTTAACCAGGGACGAAGAGATAACCCTGGCAAAGAAAATAGAAACAGCGGAGATGGGTTTTCGTGATGTGATATTTGATTGCAAGCTTAGTTTAGAGTATATAATCGAGCTTGCCGAGCGGATGGTTAGTGAAGAGGTAACTGTTGAAGAGTATACAAAGCATGATTTGAATCCAACAAGGACAAAGCCCATTACAAAGGTAACGAAACTGCTCAAACAATTAAAGCGTACCAGAAATCTAAAGACTCAAAAAGAAATAATGTGTAAATTCAGCCTGGCCACCACTTTTATTGAGGAGATGGGTTTCAGGATCATAATGCATGCCGAGCAGATTGATAGGATAAATAGAGAGATAACCAAATTAAAGAAGAAGAGAAAATACAGAGATATCCCAAAGCTAAAAAAGGACATAATAAGGATAGAGCGCGAATTCGGGGAAAAAGCCGACACGATAAGGCAGTATATCTTTAGCATAAGAAAGAACGAGGCAAACTTTCAAAAGACAAAAAAGTTTCTTGTAGAGGCAAACCTAAGGCTTGTGGTCTCTATCGCTAAAAAATATACAAACAGGGGCCTTTCCTTTCTTGATCTGATACAGGAAGGTAATATCGGACTTATGAAGGCAGTTGATAAGTTTGAATACAAACGCGGTTACAAGTTTTCTACATACGCGACATGGTGGATAAGACAGGCTATCACGCGTTCTATCGCTGACCAGGCGCGTACGATCAGGATACCCGTGCATATGACAGAGACGATAAACCGCCTTGTAAGGGTCTCTCGCTCTCTTGTTCAGGAGACAGGAAGAGAACCTACGCCTGAAGAGATAGCGCGCCATATGGAGTTATCCGTTGAAAAGGTTCGCGGTATATTAAAGATCGCACAGGAGCCTATATCGCTACAGACACCTGTTGGCGACGAGGGTGATACGCATTTTGGCGATTTTATTGAGGATAAGCGCGCGCTCTCGCCGTCAAGCGCTACCGCCTATACCATGCTCAAGGAGCAGATGGAAGGCGTGCTTGATACCTTGACTGACAGAGAAAAGCAGGTATTGAGGCTTCGTTTTGGTATCGGAGACGGTTATCCGCGTACACTCGAAGAGGTTGGAACAGTATTTCATGTTACAAGGGAAAGGGTCAGGCAGATCGAGGCAAAGGCGCTTCGAAAACTGCGCCACCCTATACGCAGCAGGAAGTTACGAAACTTCCTAGACCTTTCATATAGTGAAGAACGAGAAATCTTTTAAAAAAGGAGTAGGAGATGACAAAACAAGAGATTATTAAGATTGCTAAGAAAAAAAAGGTAGCGTTTGTTCGTTTATGGTTTACCGATGTTCTGGGATTCTTAAAGAGTTTTGACATGCCTGTTGAAGAACTGCAGCACGCGTTAAATGATGGGATGGGATTTGATGGGTCTTCCATAGAGGGTTTTTCTCGTATAGAGGAATCTGACATGGTAGTAAAGCCTGACACTTCCACATTTCAGATTATGCCATGGACGCAGGAAGAAGGTACCGTAGCGAGGATGTTCTGTGATGTTGTAGAGCCTAATGGAAAACCTTTTGAGGGAGACCCAAGGTATGTCTTAAAGCGTAATCTTAAAGAAGCAAAGAAGTTGGGTTATACCTTCAATGTCGGTCCTGAACTTGAGTATTTCTATTTTAGAAATGCCGGTGGAACCGAGATACTCGATAACGGCGGCTATTTTGACCTTACACCGATGGATATAGGCCAGGACCTAAGAAGAAAGACAGTGCTTGCCCTTGAGAAGATGGGTATAGATGTTGAGTATTGGCATCATGAAGTAGCATCATCTCAGCACGAGATAGACCTGCGCTACAACGAGGCTCTTTTGATGGCTGATAATGTTATGACATACCGCATGGTTGTAAAAGAGGTAGCGATGCAGCAGAATATGTACGCTACTTTTATGCCAAAACCTGTATATGGTATAAATGGAAGCGGTATGCATACGCATATGTCTCTTTTTAAGGGAAAGAAAAACGCATTCTTTGATAAAAACGATAAGAACCATTTATCTGAAACAGCAAAGTATTTCCTGGCTGGCCTCTTAAAGCACGCTACTGAGATATGCTCTGTATGCTGTCAATGGGTCAATTCATACAAGAGGCTTGTTCCGGGTTATGAAGCGCCTGTCTATGTCTCATGGGCATGTAGAAACAGGTCCGCTTTATTGAGGATACCGATGTATAAGCCCGGCAAGGAGATGGCTACAAGGATAGAGCTCAGAAACCCTGATCCCGCATGCAACCCTTATCTGGCATTTTCAGTAATGCTTGCCGCTGGTTTGGAAGGTATAAAGAAAAAATATAAACTACCAAAACAGGTAACTAATAATGTATACAGCATGACTGAGAAAGAGAGAAAAGATTTAGGTATAGCGTCTCTTCCGGATGACCTCTATGACGCTATCAGGATAACCGAGCAGAGCCCGCTTGTAAGAAAAGCTCTTGGGGATAAGGTATTCGAGTATTTTATACGTAACAAAAAAGATGAATGGGATGATTATAAGAAGCAGGTTACAAAACATGAGCTGGATCGTTATCTGGCTATATTATAAGAAAAAGGGAAAAAGATGTCACAAGAGTTGGTAGAAAAAGCAAAGATAAAATTCGCCGATATAATTATAGAACAGCTTGAACGTGTCGAGGCTATGAAAAAGGAGAGCAAGCCGATTGATTACGCTGCTCTATCACCTATTATAATCGGTGTATGTTTTGGCGATGGCATAGGTGAGGTTATATCCAAGCATGCGGAAGTCCTCTTAAGGCATGTATTAAAAGATGAGGTTAAAGGCAATAGGATAGAGTTTAAGGATATAGTGGGGCTTACCATACAGAACAGGGCAGAGCAGAAGAAGGCTATACCTGACGATGTCTTAGAAGAGCTTAAGGCATGCCATGTTATACTAAAGGGCCCTACCACTACACCTCAGGCCGGGGACAGGTGGCCCAATATAGAGAGCGCTAATGTAGCGATGCGTAAGGCTCTTGATCTCTTCGCTAATGTGCGCCCTGTACGTATACCTAAAGAAGGCATTGACTGGTGTTTTTTTCGTGAAAACACAGAGGGCGCCTATGTCCTGGGTTCCAAAGGTTTTGATGTCTCCGCTGATTTGAGTATAGATTTTAAGGTTATTACAGAGCAGGGCGCAGAGCGGATAATCAGGATGGCGTTTGAATACGCTAAAAAAAATAACATAGATTATGTAACCGTTGTTACCAAATCAAATGTCGTAAAGACCACTGACGGCCGCTTTTCAAGGGTCGCTTTTCGTATAGCAAAAGAGTACCCGGATATAAAGCTTGATGAATGGTATATCGATATAATGACAGCAAAGCTTTTAGATCCTGCCAGGAGAAGTGATTTTAAGGTAATAGTCTTGCCTAACCTTTATGGCGATATATTGACAGACGAGGCGGCACAGCTACAGGGCGGTGTGGGCACAGCAGGCAGCGCTAACATAGGTACGCGCTGGTCAATGTTTGAGGCTATCCATGGCAGTGCCCCGCGCATGGTAGATGAAGGCAGGGCGCAGTTCGCGGATCCGTGTTCTATGATACGCGCGAGCGCAATGTTGTTACGCCATATAGGTTTTTCAGCCCATGCTAAGAGAATAGACATGGCATTAGAGATATGCGGATTATACGAGAAGAAAATGACTATTACCGGAAGAGATACCGGAGTAACCGGTGCGGATTATGTCGAATATATTCTCTCGTGGATAGATAGCCCCGCTCTAGAATCTACCTGGAAAAAGTACACAGAATAAAACGATTGAAAAAAAGCTTGACATAATTTTTCATTATGTTATATTACACACGTTTTAACAAAGGTGTTTTTGCTTTAGCCAATGATGGCGAAAGAGGAAACGCCTTTTTTTTACACATGGAGCTATATATATAATATGAAGATACTTAATAAGCAAGTAATGGTCCAGGAGTCAAATACCAGGATAACAAGGCTGGAGATCGAAGCGCCCCTTATCGCGTCAAAGGTAAGGCCGGGCCAGTTTATAGTCATCATGGTAAAAGAAGTTGGCGAGAGGATCCCCTTAACAGTAGTTGATAAGAACGAGACTACAGGCTCTATAGTCCTAATCGTCCAGGAGCTAGGTTTTACTACAAAACTTTTAGGCTCTATGGAAGTAGGCGATTCAATATACGCTATAGCAGGGCCTATGGGTCACGCCACAGAGTTAAAAGATTATGGAGATGTTATTCTTATCGGAGGTGGCGTAGGCATCGCGGAACTTTACCCGCTTGCTAAAGGCATGAAAGAGGCAGGAAATAACGTAACTACCATACTTGGTGCCAGGACAAAAGAACTGCTTATTTTAGAAGATGAGTTAAAGGCGGTATCAGATAAATTGTACCTTACTACAGATGACGGCACTTATGGCAAAAAAGGTTATGTTACTGATATACTTAAAGAGTTATTAATGCCGAATGCCGAAAACCAAAAACCGAACTTAATATACGCTGTAGGCCCTATCCCTATGATGAAACTTGTCTCAGACATTACAAAGGAATATAAGCTAGAGACTATAGTATCGTTAAATGCCCTGATGGTAGACGCGACAGGTATGTGCGGTGGTTGCCGTGTAAAGATAGGTGATGAGGTAAAGTTCAGTTGCGTTGACGGCCCTGAATTTGATGCGCATCTGGTCGATTGGGAAGAGCTTGTAAAGCGCACAAAGGCTTACGTTGAAAAAGAGAACCATATTTGCAGGTTAAATAGACTATGAAAAAAGACCCGATAAAACCACAAGAGATAGACCCACTAGTAAGGGCAAAGAGCTTCGAGGAAGTCTGCTCTGTCTATTCAGAAGAAGAAGCTCTGGCAGAGGCTTCAAGATGCATTCAATGCAAAAACCCTACCTGTATATCCGGATGCCCTGTAGGCATAGATATAAAGAAATTTATTCTGGAGATAACACAAAAAGATTATAAGGGCGCGTATTCTACTATAAGGGAGAAGAATAATTTTCCCGCTATGTGCGGAAGGGTCTGCCCGGCGGAGTACCAATGCAGAAAGGTGTGTGTATTTTCCAAAAAAGGCGAACCTTTCGCTTCTGAAAAGGCTATTAATATCCATTTTCTGGAGCGTTTTGTAGCTGATTTTGGCATGAAAAATAATCTGGAGATCGCTGTAAATAAGGATAAGAAGCTTTCAGGATTTAAAGTAGCTGTAGTAGGCTCTGGCCCTGCGGGTTTATGCTGTGCCGGAGAATTAGCAAGAAAAGGTGTTGAGGTAGTTGTGTATGAAGCATTGCATAAGCCGGGCGGCGTTCTTCGCTATGGCATACCTCCTTTCAGGCTTCCACAGGATGTATTAGACGCGGAGATAGATTATCTAAAGAAGCTGGGCGTATCTATTGAATGTAACATTATAATAGGAAAGACAGTATTTTTAAAAGAACTATTCAATCAGGGATTTTCCGCGGTCTTTTTAGGCCTTGGGGCAGGAGTTCCGTCTTTTTTAAATATCCCGGGTGAGAATCTGTGCAATGTATATTCTGCGAATGAATTTTTAACCAGGGTTAATCTGATGGGTGCTTATAAGTTCCCTGAATACCACACACCTATAAATATTGGCAAGCATATCGTTGTTGCAGGAGGCGGCAATACTGCTATGGACGCGGCAAGGGTGGCGCTTCGTTTGCAGAAGCTTAATAATATAGAGCCGGATGTAGTTGTCTTTTACAGGCGTACGGAAAATGAGATGCCCGCGCGCAGACTTGAGATACATCACGCGAAAGAAGAAGGCGTTAAATTCGAATTTTTAGTCCAGCCTGTGGCATTCTTAGGCGATGATGAGAATTCATTTGTTAAAAAGATAAGATCACTTAGATGCGAGTTAGGCGAGCCTGATAAGAGCGGCAGGAGAAGGCCAATGCCGATAGATGGTAGTGAGTTTGAGGCAGATTGCGATGAAGCTGTTATCGCGGTAGGCCTTAAAGCGAACCAGGTGCTGATACAGCAGACACCTGATCTAAGGATAGATAAATGGTCTGATATTATTGTTGATTCCAAGACAATGGAGACATCAATAAAATCAGTTTACGCCGGTGGCGATGTTGTTGGCGGCGAGGGAACGGTTATCGAAGCCATGGGGATGGCAAAGAAGGCCTCCAAGGCTATAATAGAATATCTTTTAGGACAATGAGGTTTTAGAGGGTAGTTTTGTGTGGAAACAAGTAAATAAAAGGGAGGATAAGATGTCAGCATATATTGATAAAGTATTAGAGCAGGTCAAGCGCCGTAATCCGGGTGAGGCGGAATTTCACCAGGCAGTAGAAGAGGTATTGAGCTGCTTAGGTCCGGTTCTGGAGAAGAATCCAAAGTATGAAAAGGCAAAGATCCTTGAGCGTATAACAGAGCCTGAGAGGGTTATGATGTTTCGCGTGCCATGGGTTGATGACAAAGGTGAGGTCCAGGTAAATCGTGGGTTTCGCATCCAGTTTAACAGCGCTATAGGCCCTTACAAAGGCGGATTACGCCTTCACCCGACTGTGTATCTTGGGATACTAAAGTTCCTTGCCTTTGAGCAGGTATTTAAGAATTCTCTTACCACACTCGCTATGGGTGGCGGTAAAGGCGGATCTGATTTTGATCCAAAAGGTAAGTCTGATAACGAGGTTATGCGTTTCTGCCAGTCATTTATGACAGAGCTATGTAAGTACATCGGTCCGGATACAGATGTTCCGGCAGGTGACATAGGTGTTGGCGGCCGTGAGATAGGTTTCCTCTTTGGCCAGTACAAGCGTATCTGTAATGAGTTTACAGGCATACTTACAGGCAAGGCCCTTAATTGGGGTGGATCACTTATCAGGCCAGAAGCCACAGGTTACGGCGCGGTATATTTTGCTCAGGAGATGTTAAAGACTCGCAATGATTCATTCAAGGGCAAGACATGCGTTGTTTCAGGCTCAGGGAATGTAGCGCAATATACAGTAGAAAAACTTAACGAGCTCGGTGCAAAGGCTGTAACACTTTCTGATTCTTCAGGTTTCATCCATGATCCGAAAGGCATTACAGAAGAGAAGCTTAGCTTTGCAATGGAACTTAAAAATGTAAAGCGCGGCAGGATAAAGGAATATGCTGATAAATATGGCGTTGAATATCATGAAGGCAAAAAGCCTTGGTCGATTAAGTGTGACGCGGCCTTCCCGTCAGCAACACAAAACGAGATAAGCGGTGATGACGCGCAGACACTTCTTGACAATGGTTGCTTTGTTGTATCAGAAGGCGCTAACATGCCTACAGCACCGGAAGGTATAGAGAAGTTTGTCAAGGCTGGTATACTCTATGGTCCCGGTAAAGCTGCCAATGCCGGTGGAGTTGCTGTCTCCGGTTTAGAGATGAGCCAGAATTCACAGAGACTCAACTGGACCAAAGAAGAAGTAGATGCACGTCTTAAAGGCATTATGCAGTCTATCCATAAGGTTGCTTATGACGCAGCGGAAGAATATGGCGAAAAAGGCAACTATGTTGTAGGTGCTAATATAGCAGGTTTTGTAAAAGTAGCGGATTCAATGCTTGACCAGGGCGTTGTCTAAATAAACTTGAAACTGTTTCCAAGCTAAATAGGACAGTGGGTGCCGTGCGACCTGCCGTCCCCTTTAGCTTGAAAACAGCTTCGAACCACAAGAATACAACAAATTTTTTTTACCCAAATTAAATGGAAAAGCCAGATATAATAATTATAGGCGCGGGAATAGTAGGACTTTCTGTCGCTGCTGCCTTAAGTCAAAAAGGCAGGAGTATTATTCTTATTGAAAAAGAGAATAGTTTTGGGCAACACGCATCAAGCCGCAACAGCGAGATTATCCACTCAGGCATCTACTACAAGAAAAATTCCCTCAAGGCAGAATTATGCGTGGAAGGAAGAGAGCTCCTCTATCAGTTCTGCCGGGAGCAGAATATCCCCCATAGACAGTCCGGTAAATTAATAGTCGCGACAAATGATAAGGAAGCGCTTGAACTTGAAAGACTTTTTGCTAATGGCAAGCTAAACGGCCTCAAAGAGTTGAGTATGTTAGGCTGTGAAGATATCAAGAAGATCGAGCCCGCGATAGCCGCTATAGCTGCTATACATTCTCCTTTAACAGGTATAGTTGATACCCATCAACTTATGAAGAGGCTTCAGAATATAGCGGAAAATAGAGGTGTTATATTTGCTTATGGTTGCGAGGTCATAGACATAAAAAGAAATAATGATCTTTACAGCATCAAGGTAACTGATAGCGATGGTGAAGATATTACTCTATCAACAAAAATCCTTATCAATAGCGCCGGACTCTATTCAGAAAAAATCGCGCAAATGGCAGGAATAGATACTGCGAAATATAATTATAAGCTACATTATTCAAAAGGTGAATATTTCAGGGTAAGCAACATAAAACCGGGAACGCTCAATCATCTTATATACCCTACTCCTGAAAAAGCAAGCCTTGGCATACACACGGTTATGGATCTAGGCGGTGGGCTCAAGTTGGGTCCCAATGCTTATTATACTGATAAGATAGATTATGATATCGATTCATCAAAAAGGGAGCTTTTTTACAAATCAGCAAAGAGGTTCTTGCCATTTTTAGAGCTTGAGAATTTAACCCCGGATATGGCAGGTATACGCGCTAAATTGCAGGCACCGGGTGAGAAAGAGAGAGATTTTGTGATATCTCATGAAGATAAGAAAGGCCTTCCGGGCCTTATAAACCTTATTGGGATAGAATCGCCGGGATTAACAGCATCTTTGGCTATTGCCAAGCATGTGGAGAGTATGGTATAATACCAAATTAATAAATACGGAAGAGGATAATATGGCTAAACGAGAAGACATACATAAGATATTGATTATCGGTTCAGGCCCTATAATAATAGGTCAGGCATGTGAATTTGATTATTCAGGTACTCAAGCCTGCAGGGCATTAAAGGAAGAAGGCTATGAGGTAGTCTTGGTCAATTCAAATCCCGCTACTATTATGACAGATCCGGGTACAGCTGATAAGACTTATATAGAACCCCTGACCACTGAGGTTATAGAAAAGATTATTGAGATAGAGAAACCGGACGCGCTTTTACCGAATCTTGGAGGACAGACCGCACTTAATCTCTCATCAAGCCTTTTTAAATCAGGTGTCCTTGAAAAGCATAATGTAGAAGTAATAGGCGTAAAGACCGATGCTATAGAGCGCGGCGAGGATCGTATAGCCTTTAAAGAGACTATGGATAAGATTGGTGTTGATATGGCAAATTCAGAACCATGTCACTCTGTAGAGGAGGCTGAAAAAATCGCTGAAAAGCTCAAGTACCCGGTTGTATTAAGGCCGGCATATACCATGGGCGGAACAGGCGGCGGCATAGCTTATAATGTAGAAGAGCTAAGGACAATCGTCGCGAGAGGGCTTTCAGTAAGCCTTGTTCACCAGGTACTGGTTGAAGAGTCTGTGCTCGGCTGGGAAGAGCTCGAACTTGAGGTAGTAAGGGATGAAAAGGGGCAAAAGATAACAGTATGTTTCATTGAAAATATTGACGCTATGGGGGTTCATACAGGAGATAGTTTCTGCGTGGCGCCGATGCTTACAGTGCCAAAGTCTCTTCAGGATCGTATGCAGGAGCTATCATACAAGATAGTCGATGCTATAGGGGTTACCGGTGGAACCAATGTCCAGTATGCGCATAACCCTGTTGATGACAGGCTTGTGGTTATTGAGATAAATCCAAGGACATCGCGTTCATCCGCGCTTGCTTCCAAGGCAACAGGCTTTCCAATTGCGCGAATATCTACAAAACTTGCGGCAGGTATTACAATGGACGAGATGCCCTATTGGAAAGAAGGAACACTGGAAAAATATGTGCCAAGCGGTGATTATGTTGTTATTAAATTCGCGAGATGGGCGTTTGAAAAATTTCCAGGGGCGAAGGATATACTCGGCACGCAGATGAAGGCTGTTG
>Ga0222665_1001006_pt1 | contig 14265 bp, 9 predicted proteins | sample AntAcemetagen653_FD_179853 | JGI IMG/M metagenome (GOLD analysis project Ga0222665, IMG submission 179853) | Saline water microbial communities from Ace Lake, Antarctica - #653 | ecosystem: Environmental > Aquatic > Non-marine Saline and Alkaline > Saline | place: Antarctica: Ace Lake | collected...
AACACATTGGCAATCACCAAATAAATATGCTTCTAATAAAAGTGGATTCACTGCCCTTTCGGGTGGTTACCGGGACTTCAATGGTGGTTTCTACTTTCTCCCCTTCTACACAATTTATTGGTCATCGAGTGAGGGCGATACAAGTAATGCCTGGTGCCGAGGACTCAGTTATGATTACGCCGGTGTGTACCGTCCTGAAAATGGTAAGAATCGTGGTTTTTCCCTTCGTTGCCTTAAGGACTAGAATTAGATTATTTACCTGTCTTCGATAAAAAAAAGAAGAAGTGCCTTGAGTGCCTAAAGTACTTAAAAAAAAGTGCCTAAAGTTTTAATAACTCCAGGCACTCTAAGTACTACTCTTCCAATCCTTCCAAAAGTTTCAGGAAATCCCACTAATACTTTTGAAATTTTCTTCTAACAGAGATTAATGCACAACAGAAGCTTAAAAATCCTTAGGTTTTTATAAATCTCGAATGAGATTTATCTTATTTTCCAGTCTATTTTTAACGTAACTTTCTTAAATTAAAACTACAGCAAAGATGAAGGAAGATTTTAGAAAGTCAAGGGGAATTTTAAGTGTTTGTTATTTATGAAATCAACTTTGATGCTAACTTTTGTGTATAGGTTGGCTGTGTGTTTTGATGCATTGAATTCATTGCATTGTTATGTAAAGGCTGTGTTTAATAAATCATTTTAAATTCATCTATATTTTTAATTTCACGACTGATTATTTTTTCTGACTCATCATATTTAATAACTTCCCAATCACCATTACTAACCTTTTTGATCTCAATCATTTTTGTTCCTTCAGGTCTGAATATAATGTATCCTTTTTTCGGCAATCCATTTTTATAAAAGATATCTTTGTTTATTTTACCGTTTTTGTACAAATAATTCCATTTTCCTTCCTTTTTATTGTTTTTGTAGTTTCCTTTTCCAGTTATATAGTATTTATCAGATGGAATTTTATTGACAATTCTAATACCGTTTCCACTATAAATTATTTCTCCATTTATTGTGTCGACAGGATTTTCGTAGGTAATTAATTCAATACCACTATATTCTCCGTTCTTTAAAGGTCTATATTCTGTATATATCGTGTAATGAAAATGGGCATTCTTACCACTTCCCAGGCTATAAATGAAGGTGTTATCATCAATGCTATATTCAATCCACTTTCCATTTTTAACTTCATTCTCAATTATGTTATAATTGTTTCCATTTAATTCAATAAAATTCTCAAATAAATATATTGTGTCATTTTGAGCAAAACAGACAGTTGTTAAAAATAATAATATTGTTAGAATTACTTTACTCATTTAAGCTTTTGCATAAATTCTAATTATTAAATCCCCTTTATCTATAGCTGCCCGTTGGGATGCTATAGCGCATTCATTGTGTTTATTTCATCTTTATTTTTCACAAATATAAAAATTTCATTTAGATATTAAATCAAAAAATAATAAAAGCTGGTTTTTAGTGCCGCTTTTTTTTAAGGAGTTATGAGAAAATGGTTTTATGAATGGAGAATATTTTTAAACATCTAAATTATATGGTGGTCGTTTTAATGCGTGACGGTTAAAAAGCCCCATCCACTTACCTAAAGCCTTCATAAATTTAATGTGGGCTTTTTTAATTTATTGAAAACAAATAACAAAGAATAATAAGAAACAGAAAAAACTATTTCAATATATGTTTTACAAACTGCGAAATATCATATTCCTCAGTAAAAACCTTATACAATTCCGTAATTAATGGAAATTTTATCAAAGAATTGGTTTTTGAAATTTCTTCGCAAAAAACAATTGTTGCCACCTTTCCTTCAAGCAGAACTTTGTCGGAAAGATCGGCCGTAAAAAAACCTTTACCTATTAATAAACCCAGAGTTCGATTGCGGCTCAAATCATTTAATGCGGTCAGGCTGAAATCTCCAAAGCCACAATATTTAAACAAAGTGTTTCTTTTACCACCAAATTGCATCAAAATAGTTTTCATTTCTTTAAAAGCCTTATTTAGAATCAAAAACCTTAGATTTGGTGAATCGAAATTTGCATCCACGATTCCTATAATAATAGCATAAATATTTTTCAAAATACTGGCTATTTCCACCCCTCTGATATCCGACGAAAAATCGAGGTAAATGTTTGTTTCGGAAAAAACATCTGCGATCAGATCTGAAAACTCTTTATTTTGTGAGGCAAAAGTCAGAGCTGTTGGATTTTTATTAATGATATCGCGAGCGAATGCCGGCCCTTTTAAAGTACAAACCGGATTTGGCAATTCTTCGGAAAGACTTTCGGTAATTATTTTGTTATGGATACCAAAGCCTTTAGCGAGGTTGATTAAAATTGCTTTTGGGTTTATATAATCCTGAATTTCAAAAACATGCTTAACTAAAACGGAAGAAGGAATGGCAAGAAAAATAATATCAGCCGATTTTAAAATGCTTGGATCAAGTGAAGCATTAAGTGCCGGATTTAGAATAATGTTTGGAAAATATTTAACATTAATGTTTTTATAATTAATTGATTCTACAACATCTTCCTCAATTGAAAATAAAGTTATTTTCAGATTCTTTTTATTAGAAAGTATATTTCCTAATGATGTACCTATTGAGCCGGCACCAATAAAACAGATATTTAACAATTCATCAGTCATTGAATACTAATTTAAATCGTAATTTAGTTTAACAAAAGTATTATTAATAATTATACTAATTGAAATAATTATTATAATCTTGCATAATAAATTATTCAAATTGATGAAATGGGAGTAATTAGGAGACAGACAATAAAAGGGGCAATGTATTCATATCTCGGTGTTTTGCTGGGTTTTATAATTGCCGGGCTTTTGCTTCCGCATGCTTTATCAACCGATGAAAATGGTGTTATAAAATTGATCGTATCCTATTCTGTTTTGTTCGCACAACTCGCCGGTTTAGGATTTAATAGTGTTACGACCAGATTATTTACTTTTTTCAGAGATAAACAGAAAAATCATAATGGTTTCTTTTTTATTGCTTTAATTGTTACCGTATTAGGAGTGATTCTTTCACTGATTTTGTTTTTTCTTCTAAAAGATTCAGTTTTAGAAAAAAGTGGTGGTGCAAAAAACCTACTCCTTTCAAAGTATGTTTATTATACTATCCCTATGATTTTGTGCACAGCATTTTTTTATATGCTTGATAATTATTACAAAGTTTTATATAATGCAATAATCGGGACTGCCTTAAAGGATTTTGTGCAACGAATTTTTATCCTAATCACGCTTTTATTATTCTTTTATAATTATATAAATTTCGCAACCTTCGTTTTATTATACGTTTGTTGTTATGCAATTCCGCTAATTTTGATTAGCTTGTTTTTGGTTTATGAAAAAGAAATTAGTTTAAAACCACAATTGGATTTTATTTCTAAGGATTTAAAACGTTCAATGCTCAACGTTAGCTTTTTCGGAATAATTGTAGGTTTTTCAAATATGGCAATTCTGAATATTGATAGTATTATGGTAAATCAATTAATTGATCTATCATCAACTGGGGTATATGGAATTACTTTCTTTTTCGGAACATTAATAATTATTCCGGCAAGGGCATTAAGAAAAATATCATCAGCGGTTTTGGCCGATGCATGGAAAGACAATGATTTGAAATTAATTGACGACATTTACAAGAAAAGTTGCATAAATCAGTTTCTTTTCGGTTTGTTGATTTTTATTGGAATTTGGGCAAATATTGATAATGTTTTTGAAATATTACCAAAAGGGTATGAGCTTGGTAAATATGTTATCTTTTTTATTGGGCTGGCAAATTTAATTGAAATGTCGTCGGGAGTAAGTGGTGCAATTATAGTTACTTCAAAGTATTACAGGTATCTGACATGGTTTATGTTAATTCTTCTGGTTTTACTTGTAATAACAAATTTGATTTTTATTCCCATTTGGGGGATGGCCGGAGCAGCGATTGCTTCAATGGCCTCTGCATTGGTTTTTGTTTTGTGCCGATTTTTTTTGTTGTTTGTAAAATATAAAATGCAGCCGTACAACTTAAAATTTGTTCTAATTATTATAATTGGAATATCGGTTTATTTCATTGGATCTGCAATTCCCCGTTTTGATAATTATGTAATTGATATTATTGTAAGGAGCGTTTCTATGTTGATTATTTATTCTTTACCGGTTTATTTTCTGAAATTATCACCTGATATTAACTCACGAGTTGGGGTATATTGGGGTATTATAAAAAATAAATTGAGAAGCTAATTTTTTTATTGTGAGAGAGAAAAGAGTTTGTTTGTTTTATCTGAATTATTCGACTTTTGTTAAGGAAGATTATTTCAGAGTATTATTTATAAAACTTATATAAAGCATAGCTAAATATATGTTTCTAAATTGATAAATGTAGTATTGAATTAGTTAAGAACTTATACTATTTTTGCAAAAAAAAGAAAATGATTAAGAAATTAGTAAACAAGTATTTATATAAAAAATCTAAATTTATTGCTCCAAGGCTTGATTTAGAAGCTGAAACAATTAATGATTTTGATCGTGAAAGCAGAAAAATTATCAATCTTATTAACTACACAAAAGAAAGTGGAACTTCCTATTCTGGCGAATTGTATAATAATGCTTATCATACAATAACAATTGGGGATAATACCTTGAAAGGTCAACGAAATCCTGAACTTCGATTAAAGGATGTCCCTTATGATTTTACGAATAAAAAAGTTTTGGATTTAGGATGCAATCAGGGTGGAATGCTGCATGCTATTGCTGATAAAATAAAAGAAGGGATTGGTATTGATTATGATTATAAGATGATTAATACGGCAAATAAAATAAAATTGTTTTCAAATAATACTCATTTAAATTTCTTTGTATTTAATTTAGAAGTTGAGAATTTGGAGTATTTAAAAGACTTTATTTCCGGTCGAAAAGTTGATATTTGTTTTTTATTATCAATTTGTAAATGGTTAAAAAACTGGAAGGAGCTTATAACCTTTTCAAAAAGTATAAGTACTCATATGCTTTTTGAAACCAATGGATCACTAGAACAACAAGAAGATCAAATAAATTATCTGAAACATTTCTATAACAATGTTCAGCTAATCAATGAAAAATCTGAGGATGACCCGATTCAAAAAAACAGAAAATTATTAATTTGTTTTGACTAATCTACCATGAGACAAAATTATTACTGTTTTCCAAGCAAAAAAAACTTAATGGTATTATATACTAATCAGAAATTTTTCAAATCAATTGTTTTTCAATCCCTTTATATTCAAATATCACCAAATAATACATTTCTTCTAAGGCTAAGAAAAACGTTCTTAGGGCATTGTTTATATGTTGTTTTTTCTAATAAAAGAAAAATAAGCATTCAAATCCCGATAAAGGGAATTGAACTTGTATATATAAATCATAAAAAACAAGTTTTGTTTGAATTTGGAAATACAGGTTTACCTCTTAATGTATATAAAGGAAAAAAAGAAGAATCAAGTTGGGATAAGTATGATTATTTAGGGTTACCTCTAATTATTGAATACTCAAAAAAAGAATTCCATAAAAAGTGGGAATATATTCAATGTGCATTGGAGCAAAGATGGAAAATGTTAAAGAGAGGGAAATCATTTAATATGAATCAACTCCATGGAGATTTTACTCATTTTAATATTTTAATTTCTAATGAAAAACATTTAATTGAGATTGACCAAAAAATAATTTCCAACTCAATTTTATTTGATCATTTTTACTTTTATGCTTATCTGTCTCAGTGTCTGAGTTTATGCAGTACACTATCTAAAACAGATAGAGATGAAATTCAACAAAAATTAGATAAATTAATTACAGATATATGCGTGTTTGATTGTTTCTATGCGAAGATGGAAGCACTTAATAGCTTATCATTAAAAGATGCAATTGGCTTAAAATACCCTCATGAATCCTTTAATTCTTTTAAAAACTTATTTTTGGAAAGCTAAATGAGTTTTGTAGAATAATATTTATTAATAAATATAACAATGAATGTGCTTTTTGTAACCTTTTGGTATCCAACTAAAGAGTTTCCAAATAAAGGAATTTTTATTCGTGAGCATGCTTTAGCATTATCCTCATTAAATAATGTGGTTGTTTTTCATGTTAATCTTAAACAAGCAAGACATCTTTTTAAACATGAAATTAAAGTAAAGAGTAACCAAGACAATATGATTACAATAGAATTTTCAATCTCATCCTTGTTTTATAAATTTTTTTATTATTTCTCACCTTTTTTTAATAAGATTTTCTATAAGCAATTTAAAAAAAACCTACCAAATTGTTTTACTCCTGAAATTATTCATGGAAATGTAATTTTTCCAGCAGGGATACTAACTCGTTTCATCGCAAGGAAATTCAATATTCCTTTTGTAATTTCAGAACATTGGAGCAATTCCACAAAGTTTCTGAAAAGCCATTTTTTTGGCATTTGTGGTAAAAGGGCTTATAATGATGCTTTACGAATTTTTCCTGTTTCCCATTTCCTAAAAAACAAAATTGAGCCATTCATTAAGGATCGTAACAAACTCATTGTTATTCCAAATGTGGCTGATAATCACATTTTTAATTATGTAAAAAAGAATAATGTATCCGACTCAATACAATTTATTGCCGTAGCAAGCTGGCAGAAAACAAAAAATTTTGCCAAAAGGCCTGATATTATGATTCAGGCATTATCAGAATTTCAAAAACACACTAATAAAAAGGTTGTTTTACATATCGTTGGCAATGGGGACCTTATTGAGTGGATGAAACAGGAATCTGAGCAAGTGGGAATTAAAATGAAATTTCATGGATTCGTGTCGAAAGAGGAATTAGCAATTCTATTCCATAAGACTGATTATTTAATTCATGCAACTAATGTAGAAACTTTTAGTCTTGTAGTGGCGGAAGCTTTGATGACAGGAACACCTGTTATTGCATCCAAAGTAGGTGCAATTCCAGAATTAGTTTCCAAAACATGCGGTGTTCTTGTTGATAATGATCTGAATAATTGGATAAAAGGATTATCTCTCCTTACAAAAACAAAGTTTGATCATAAGAAAATTCATTCTATGTTTCAGCAAAAATTTTCTACAGAAATAATTTCCAAGCAAATTACTGCGGCATATCAGAAGGTATCATAATCGGCATAAGTAAATTGGATGTTTTTTGGTTTAAGAGAATCATCAACTAGATAAAAACCAATAGGGAGACTGTCAGAGGGGGTAATTTCTTCAATTAAATAATTAAATAACCAATGGTTTTTACTTAAGATAAAAACAGCTTTTTTACATCCTAAGATTTTTGACAGTTTTTTAACTGTTTTTATTAATTCTTTAGTTTGTGATTTTTCAAAATAACCTACGGCACCAATAATTAAATGCGGTTTCGATTTAATAAGTAGAGAAAAATCATTAATTTTTATCATTGATTTCTCATTGTTATCTAGTTTGTACTTAAAATAATTTAAGTCTTTTTTTATCTCTCCAATAGCATCTAACGATTCAAAACAACTTATGTTTTTTTCGTTAAGTTCTAAAGTGTATTTAGAAATTCTATAATTAACAAACTTCCTGTAAACTTGTTCAAAATATCTATTTCTTGAGGCAATTTCACAAAATGGTATAGCTAGGTTATTAATTGTGAATTTTTGCATTGAACCATAGAAAATCCAATTCAATTTTTTTTTAAATCCAGAATAAGAGTTTTCATTTGGAAATCCAAAAATTAACTTTATACCTTCTTTTTTAGCTAACTTATATGTCTCATTAGCTAATGTTATAAACAACCCCTTTTTTCTATGATTCGGTGCTGTCATTGTATCTCCTGATTGAGCAACAACATAATCTTTTGACTCATACCAAAGAGTGATTGGGAATACACCATAATAAGCTGCAGGAGAACCGTTTTTGTCTTCCGCTAATATTCCTATGTTTTTTAAACCAAAAACACTTGTGTTATATTTTTTTTCAATTTCTAAAATAGAATGTTCATTTCCAAAAGATTCTCTTTGTAATATTTGTATCTGAGAATATGAATTATCGTTTATTTTGTTTATATTATACATGTTTTAATTTGTTTTAATTCCCTTTGAATTAAATGCCTTACTGAGGAATATCATATTTGATTCGAATGTTGTAGTATTGGAAATACCATACCTATTCATTATTCGTAAATCATCAGTATCTTTATCTTCTGTATAATTAACAGCCATTTGATATAAATAACCAATCTTCTGAGCAACATTTTTAACTTCCTCATTATAACTTCCATCAGGATAAGCTATCATGTTTACATCTATATCTAATGTTTTTTCTAATAAGTTCTTTGATTGCAACAGTTCCCTATTTGCATCTTCAATGCATATATTACCAAGATTGTAATGCAAATGCCCATGTGAGCCTATTTCAATTACTTTTGACTTTGAAAGTTGAATTAACTCATCCTTTGTCATTAACTTCCAAACTTCAGTTGGTATTGATTTCAATTTATTTTCTAAGTTGTAATTACTCACTAATTTCTCTAATAATCGCTCTCTTTCAGAATAAGAACAAGATTTAAGAAGATCAGTAAGATTAATATTATTTTCTATATCTATCAAGTTTGTAAATTTAAACTGCTTTAAAGTAATAATCTGGTCTTTGTAAAAATAATATAGAGCAGCTATCAATTCAGGCCAAAGGCATCGAATTTTCATTTCTTGTGTACAGATGCTAGAAATAAAAAAAGTAGCATTTATATCATACTGTTCAAGTAAAGGAAGAGCAATATTTAAATTGTTTTGAAATCCATCATCAAAGGATATCGTTAAAGTTTTTTTCTTTAGTTTGATACCGTTTTGAATATAATGAAAAGCTTCTGATGTAGATATGATATCGAAGTTTTTTTTGTAGAACATTAAATGTTTTTCAAATTGTTGTTTTGTAATGTGTCTTGGAGAAAAGTATGTGCTATTTTCTAATACTACACCGTGATACATTACATTTATGATTGAGTTATCGCTTTTAATACGAATCAGTTTATCAATTCCTAAACCCATCATTGTGGGAAATACTATTTTTCGAGCTATCTTTTTACTTATATTCATTTATCCAATTAATTATATCCAATATTTTCATTAAGAGAAGTACGGGGTTTTGCTCCGATCTTTCAACCTACTCTTTCATTTTTTATGTTCATATTTTTCAAATTACGAATTCGCTAAGCATTGCTTATAAGCTTATGTATGTAAATTGAATGGCAAATTTAGAAATAATATTGCGGATAACCAAAAAGTTTATAAATCATTGACTTTTATCAAAGGATACTATCTTTTTGAAAGATAGTATCCTTAAGCAAGAATTTATTGTATCACAATCTTTTTAACCTGATTAAAGTTTTTGTTGCTAAAGCTTATAAAATAAACTCCGGCAGCTAATTCTTTTAGATCAAGTTGCTGTGTTGAGAGGTTTTTTGTTCCATCAATTTCAAAGAAGCGATAATCATTACCATGAACATCAAACACTTTCACCTGAATATTTTCACTTACTCCTTCAATTGAGATATTAAATATTCCTTCGGAGGGATTGGGAAATATTGAAATGTTTTCTTCGATATTTTCAATATTATTTACACCTTTTGTAAATTTAATTATGCTATATAATCCATCTTCTTCAGGATAAATGTTATTCATATATGCTTCATTATAAGGGTCCATCATATTGTATTCAAAAGGAATTAATGATTGAGTTGAATTGTCCCATATTTTTAAAATTATCGGATTACCTTCTTTATAACCTTTTCCATTAATAAGTGTGCTAAATACCGGAAGTTCATTGTTAAATTCCTTTTCCGAAGAAATTCTCATGGAACCAACCAAAAGTTCTCCATCATAGGCAGCCACTTCATCACCAATTTCCAAACCTTCTAAATATAAAGTATAAACAGGCTCGGCAGGATTACCTCCTTTAAAATTAAAATAATTAGTTTTTAAAATATGTTTATTAAAATTTTCACTATGTGACATTGAGACCGATTTTTTTGAAGAAATATTTATTTCATCCCTTAAACAACGAGCTGAAAGACCATAAGCTTTCATGGAACCGTTTCGATATGCTTGATTATTATTGTTTTCAAGCATCCTTAACCATGAATGTATAGTGTTATATGGATTAATTGTCGATGTCCAAAAATAAACTTTTATTCCAATATTTTGAAATATACCTGTATCCCATTCTCTTTTTCCTGTTAATAAAGCTTCAAATCCTGATGATCCACCTTCAAGCATTTGTTCTCCACAATCTATCCCCCTCCAATTGTATGAATCAGGATTATTAATACTTGGGTCAAGATAATTTTCCATCTCAAACCATTCGGCATCGGAAGGCAAATGCCATCCATTTGGACATATTCCCTGCTCACTTTGAGTTGTTTTGTATTGCATCATTTCATTCCATTGATATAAACCTCCAAATATCTCACAATTCATTGAGTCATCATCATAACAATATTTTTCAATTATTGAGTTATCCGACATTGTTATTACTCCATCAATTTGAGTTCCGATATTCAGGTTTTCTGCCATCCAACATTGATCACCAATTTGTACAGAATTGTAAGTTTGTCCATCACGTGAGTCAGTAAAAGGATCACCGCAAGTAAACGGATAAATTAAAATATCTTCAGAGAACATTTTCACAAGATAGCCTTCGTCGGGATTACAATCACCTATACCATTTACCCAGTTTGGTCCGATTTTTCGCAAAGTTTGTCCTTGAGAGTTTCTGATAAAATCAAGATTATCCCCAATAATAGTCTCAAAAGCTTCAAGAGCATCTGATGATATTAAAGGCAAGTAGCTTACGAATTTATAACCTGCATATAACGAAATAGGAGATGAAGAACCTACTAATTCTCCTTCAATAGTAAATGAATCTTCGCTAAACATTTTAACAAGGTAGCCTTCCTCAATAATCCAATTACCAATTCCATTAACCCAATTCGGGCCAATTTTTCGCAAAGTTTGTCCCTGTGAATTCCTGACAAAATCAAGATTATCATTCAGAATATCTACCATCACTACAATCATATCAGGATCATTTGGATTAATATGTGATGAAATGAATTGATAACCCTCTGTTAACTCAAATGTCTGGTCATTTATTTGAATAGAATTATAAATGTTTTTTACTAAGCAATCATTATCTGGATGTTCATCTCCATCAAGAAATGTACATACTTCAACATTATGTTGACCGCTTTCATTCAGATCTGCCAATGCAGTAAAAGTATATTCAAAACTACTACCTGAGCTGATTGGGCCAGGAATAATTTCCATAATCATATTGCCATTATCAATTGCAAAACCAACCGGGATATCTGTAAGTTCTAATAAGCCAAAGTTTTGAATAAAAACTTTTACAACTTCATTGCCCAGGTTTATTCCATTATTAGGTGAAATTATTTCAGTTATGCCGGCATCAAAATCAGGTGGTGTACATGAAGCAAAACCAATATCACCACCTGTAGGTTCAACACCACCTATACCATCTACAAATATTGGATCACCAAACATATCATAAACAATATAAGAACATTCATTAGGCCATCCGCCCGGAGTCCAAACAGCAGCAAGGAATGAGCCATCTTGCACGAGGAATTCAATAGTTTCAGGGCCCGCTCCTGAAGCTAAAGTAGCATTTACAAATTCAACCCCATCACCCAATATTTGAACATATCCGCCGCTCCATCCATCGCCATAGTCATCCCATAATGTGATTGAATATTCGCACCATTCTAAAGGATCATAGTTTTCAATTGTTTTTTCTGTAAAGTTATTGTCAGGAAATTCATCACCTGCGAGTATAACTTCTGCTTCGATAACATATCCACCATAAGCTGAGAAATCATAAGGAGTAGTAAATGTATAATCAATTGATTCATTTTGAGTGAGAGGGCCTGCAATTGTTTCGGTTATCCATGCACCTCCATCAACACGATATTGAACATCAAAGTTACTTTGTGTAATAATTCCCTGGTTTTTCACTTTAATAATAATGTTCTCAACACCAAGCCCAAAGCCTGTACTTGGCTCAATGATGCTTTTTAATGCAAGGTCAAGATCAGGTGGAGGGCCTGAAGGGCCACCTTCCACACCGAAAATAGTTTCGTTTTGGATAATTCCAAGTAATGTCCACCAACCGGGTGCATAAGTATCAAAAGCAGCCAGGCCACCTGCGATACCTGTACTGGTAGTACTAAATCCTATAGCATCATATGTAACACCTGTTTCAGCACCTGTTTCAGGATTGATTTGAACAAGAACAGCCTGGCTTGTACCACCTGCTTGTGCAAAACCATAAAGCCATGGACCTTCATCAGAAGGGTTTACATATGTAAATCCATAATAGCTGGAAAAAACTCCACAGTTAAATTGATTTATAATACCACCTGAACGGTCATAAAGTGTAATAGGATCACTCCAGTTATTTCCATAGAAGGCATCATAATCAGGATTATAAGCACAAGCTCTTGTAGCCACAGCAGCAGTTAATATACTGATTAAAGTAGCTGATTGTCCAACAAAATCCATTTCATATAATTGAGTGCTTGCCGCAGCCCCATAGAAGTATGTACCATCATAAGCAAGGTCTCTTACGGCGGATGAACCGCCACCCGGAAACCATCCTAAGAAAGTACCATCCATTTCATAGCAGAAAAATCCATCACCATTCCATTTTGAGGTATAGATGTATTCGCCATTGGTTTCGATACCGGCTTCACCTGAAGCATCACCGCAAGGAAAGTCAAATTGATAATCGAATAGATCATCTGTAAAAGTTGATGCATTAGGATTTACTCTTGCCTTAGGGTCAACATCCGTTAGGCTTACCCTTGCTTTTTTTTCGATTTGCTCCTTTGTGTTAATTTGAGCAAATAAAACTGATGATCCGAGGATCATCAAAATAAATAAAATTGTTAGTTTTTTCATAAGATTAAAATTTAAGTTAATGATTTGTATTATAATATATTATTTGTGTATGATGTGATTAAATGTTAATTCCTTTTTATAAACGCATATGATGAGGGATGCCATCCCTTTCGATTTTTTTATTCATTTGACAATTTGTAAAGTTATTGAACCACAATCTTCTTAACCTGACTAAAATCTTTGCTGCTAAAGCTTATAAAATAAACTCCGGCAGATAACTCTTTAAGATCAAGTTGTTGTGTTGTTAAGTTTCTTGTTCCTTGAATTTCATAGAAACGATAATCATTGCCGTGAATATCAAATACTTTTACTTGAATTTTTCCACTCACACCTTCAAATGAGATATTAAATATTCCTTCGGATGGATTGGGAAATATTGAAATGGTTTCTTCGATATTTTCAATAAAATTAACACCTTTTGTAAATTTTATTATACTATAAAATCCATCTTCTTCAGGATAAGTATTTTTCATATATGCTTCATTATAAGGATCAATCATAGTGAATTCAAAAGGAATTAATGATTGAGTTGAAATGTCCCAGATTTTCAAAATTATGGGATTGCCTGCTTTATAACCTTTTCCATTAATAAGTGTGCTAAATACCGGAAGTTCATTGTCAAATTCCTTTTCCGAAGAAATTCTCATTGAACCAAGCATAATTTCTCCATCAAAAGCAGCCACTTCATCACCGATTTCCAAACCTTCTAAATATAATGAATAAACCGGATCGGCAGGATTACCTCCATTAAAAGTAAAATAATCAGTTTTTACAATATGTTTTTTTGAATGTTTTGGTTTCTTAAAATTTTCATCATTTAAAATTGAGACCGTTTTTTTTGAAGAAATACTTGTTTCATCTCTTAAGCATCGAACTGAAAGTCCAAAAAGTTTGCTTGCACCATTACGATATGACTGGGGATTATTTCTATGTAGTCGTCTGAACCAAGAGTGAATAGGATTATATGGGTTTATTGTAGAGCTCCAAAAGAATCCTCTTTCTCCAATTTCTAGAAATTCTCCAGTATCCCAGTTTTTTAACCCTGCAAATAAAGCTTCAAATCCTGATGAGCCACCTGCAAGTAATTGTTCTCCACAATCTATTCCTCTCCATCCTGTGATATCAGGATTATTTATACTTGGGTCAAGATAATTTTCCATCACAAACCATTCGGCATCGGAAGGCAAATGCCATCCATTTGGACATATTCCCTGCTCACTTTGAGTTGTTTTGTATTGCATCATTTCATTCCATTGATATAAACCTCCAAATATCTCACAATT
>Ga0222665_1001010_pt1 | contig 14206 bp, 12 predicted proteins | sample AntAcemetagen653_FD_179853 | JGI IMG/M metagenome (GOLD analysis project Ga0222665, IMG submission 179853) | Saline water microbial communities from Ace Lake, Antarctica - #653 | ecosystem: Environmental > Aquatic > Non-marine Saline and Alkaline > Saline | place: Antarctica: Ace Lake...
TTGATTTCGTAGGCGAACTGGCCGCGACACTTCCTTTCTGTGAAGCTTGTCTTCTCACTGTTAAAGGATCTGCAGGACTTGATGCCGGAACTCAGAATGCTTTCATGCAGGCTAAGAAACTTGATAAGTCTATTGCTTTTTTCGTAACTGAGATCGACAGAGACAACCTTAATATTGAAAAAACGCTAAAAAGCATTAGCGAAGAGCTAGAGATCCCTGTTGCTCCTATCACCTATCCTGCTGAAACAGGTCAGGATATAAATTCTATCATTGACGTTCTTAAAGGAAAACTCGTTAAATACGCCGATGGAAAAAGAATTTCATCTGAAGATATTCCTGCAGAACTTACCGATAAAGTTGCAGAGCTCAGAGAAAAGCTTATGGAAGCTGTTGCTGAAACAGATGAAACACTTATGGAAAAATACTTTGAAGACGGCGAACTTTCAGAAACCGATATCAATGCAGGTCTTGCAAAAGCTTTTGAAGAAGGAAATATCTATCCTGTTTTCTTCGGTGCGGCAATCAAGGGAATCGGCATTGACTGTCTTCTTGATTCAGTTGTAGATTTTTTCCCGTCACCAGAAGGAAAAACTCTTAAGTTCAATGAAGGCGAAATTAAAATGGATACTGAAGAACCTGCAAGAGGAATCATTTTCAAGGTAAATACTATTCCACAGTTTGGTGAAATTTACATTTTCAAACTTCTTCAGGGCAAACTTTCTGAAGGAACCGATATTTTTAATGCAACAACTGGAAATGCAGAAAAATTCGGACAGTTTTTTTCACTTAAAGGAAAAGATAAAACACCTCTCAAATCAATCGTAGCTGGACAGATTGCTGCAACAGTTAAACTTAAAAATTCTCACACTGATGACCAGTTTGTTTCTTCAAAGACTGAAAAAGGTTTTGATTTCGAACTCATTGACTGGCCCGAAGCAATTGTTAGAGGCGCCTTTACTGGTGAATCAAAAGAAGACACAGATAAAGTTTCCGGTGCACTTAGAAAACTCCAAGTTGAAGACAGTTCCTTTAAGATCAACTCCAGTTCGGAGCTTAAACAGCTTTTTGTTGATGGTCTTGGAGAGCTTCATCTTGATGTTCTCGCAAAGAAAATCAAGAATCAATTTGGAATCAACGTGCGGATAGAAGAACCTAGAATTCCCTACCGTGAAACTGTAAGAGGAGTAGCCGAATCTCGTTACCGTCATAAAAAACAGTCAGGTGGTTCAGGTGAATTTGCTGAAGTTAACATCGTTCTCGAACCAAATCCGGATTCTGACTTCGAATTTATAAATGCTATTGTAGGTGGAGTAATTTCAGGAAAGTATATTCCTGCCGTTGAAAAGGGAGTCAGAGAAGTTCTTACGGAAGGCGTTCTTTCAGGTTGTCAATTTATTAATTGTAAAGTTACACTTAATGACGGAAAAGAACATCCTGTTGACAGTAAGGAAGTTGCATTTAAAAAAGCTGCATCCATGGCTTTCAGAGATGCTGCAAAAAGAGCAAAACCGATTATTCTTGAACCCATCTACGATGTTCTCATTAGAGTTCCTGAAGAATATGCAGGATCAGTTATGGGCGACATCTCAAGTAGAAGAGGAAAACCGCAAGGCATGGAAAGTGAAGGAAAATATACAGTTGTAAAAGCTCAGGTTCCTTTAAAAGAGATCCATGGCTACTCAACACAGCTTCGCTCAATGACAAACGGTCGCGGAACCTACACGATCACATTTTCTCATTACGATCCTGTACCTGGAGACATCCAGAAGAAGATCATCGAGGAATATGAGGCTTCTAAGGAGCAATAATTGAAGTTCCTTAACTACTTATGGGCAACCTGGTTCGGTTCCGGATACGCACCTCTTGCACCCGGAACCGCAGGTTCTCTTGCCGCTCTGCCTTTTGTCTGGTTTTTTGCCACTTTAGGAAAAACTGAGTTATTAATCTTTGCTGTTTTCACATTTGTCACCGGCGTAATCGTTTCAAACTATATTAGTAAAGATAAAACCGCTGATGATCCACAGATAGTTGTTATTGACGAAGTCTGTGGGCAAGCTCTGGCTTTTTTGCTGATCCCAGCCGATTTCCTTGATATTTTCACATTTAAAGCCTGGTTTGCCGCACTTATTTCTTTTGGATTCTTCAGACTTTTTGATGTCTGGAAACCATGGCCGGCATCATATTTTGACACAAAAATGCACAATGGCTGGGGAATGATGCTTGATGATGTGGCAGCCGGAGTTTATGCTATGATTGCAACGTATGGAGCAATAAAAATTTATCCGCTGATCTTTTAATGAGGTTGATATGAACAGAATCTTAAAAGCGATCTTCATTCTTATTCTTTTTACTCTAATTCTTCCTACAGGATGTAAGAATGATACAAAAGATGAAAAAAAGCCATCACAGGCTACAAAGAAAAATGAAGTCGAAAAAAATGAAGTGAAAATTTATAAAGTATCTGTCGGCACCTCAGTTTTTAAAGGCCCTGAAAATGCACCGGTAACAATTATAAACTTTTCAGACTTCCAGTGCCCTTTTTCAAAGAGATCTGTCAGCATGATCGACCAACTTATGAAAAAGTATGACGGAAAAATTAAATATGTTTTCAAGCACTATCCTCTTGGTTTTCACAAATTGGCAAAACCGGCAGCGTTAGCGGCTATTGCAGCTAACAAGCAGGGCAAATTCTGGGAATATTACAACATTCTGTATGATAACATAAAAGAAATAAGCAACGAGAATCTAATAAAATGGGCCGAAAAACTCAAACTTGACATGGACAAGTTCGAAAAAGACAGGAGTTCAGAAGAAACCGGAAGAAACCTTGAGAATGATATGGCTCTTGGCAGAAAGTTCGGGGTAAGGGGAACTCCCACCATTTTCGTCAATGGTCACAAAATTGTAGGCGCAGATAGAAAAAAGATCGAGAAGATAATAGCCGGACAGATCGCAGTTGGAGAAAGGCTCGTTGCAAAAGGAATTAAAGATGCCTATGCTGAGATAATCAAGGATGGAATTGATCAGTATGTACCTCCAAAAAGATCACCAAAGCAGATTTCTGAAGACATCTACCGCTTTGATATTCCTGAACATTCACCTATCTGGGGACAGGAAGATGCTACAGTAACTTTGATACTTGTTGACGACTTTGAATGTCCTTTCTGCTATAGGCTTTATAAGACTTATGAAGAGCTTAAAAAAGAATATGAAGGAAAGATCAGGATCGTTTTTATAAACCACCCCCTCAAGTTTCACAAAAAAGCCACACCTCTTGCTATCGGTGCCATGGCAGCCCATAAACAGGGAAAATTCTGGGAAATGTATGACATAATATTTAAAAGTAAAACCCTTTGGAAAAAGGCGGAAGATCTTAACGGATGGCTCATAGAGCAGGCGAAAGTACTCGAGCTGGATATTCCAAAATTTAAAAAAGATCTGAAAAGCGAAACTATCAGAAGTTACGTCGATCTGGATTTAAAACTAACAGAAAAGATGGGAATAAGAGGAACTCCGGGAACTTTCATAAACGGCAGATTTATTTCAGGATCCCTTCCTCTTGGAACATTTAAGAAAGTTATTGACGAAGCTATCGAAAAAACAGCGCCACTTTTAGAAAAGGGACTTAAAGGAGAGGCTCTATACAAAGAGCTTACAAAAGATGGTCTTGACAAAATGGTTAAAAAAGGGAAAAACGATAAAAAAAGGAATCCTGCTGAAAAATATAATATAGAACTTTCCGGTAAGGAACCCGTGCTTGGACAGAAAAATGCTCCTGTGACTATTGTGGAATTTACTGAACACCAGTGTCCATTCTGTAAGAGAGGGGCTGAAACCATTAAGAAAGTTGTAAAGGACTATGAAGGGAAAGCTAAACTTGTTTTCAAACATATGCCTCTATCTTTTCATAAACAGGCTCTTCCGGCCGCCTACTTTACTATTTCAGTGAAAAAACATTATGGTGATAAAAAATTCTTTGAGGCCAGCGACTTGCTTTTCGCAAACCAGAAAGAATGGAAAAACGATCACATGAAAGCTTTTGAAGAATACTCAAAAGAACTTGGGCTTGACTGGAATAAAATTAAGAAAACTATGGAAGATCCGGAAACAAAAACTGTTCTGAATATGGATATGAGTGAAGCTGCAAAACATCAGGTAAAAAGCGTTCCGGCTTTTTTCGTAAACGGCAAACTTATTTCAGGAGCCAAAAAAGAAGCATATTTTAAAGCAGTCATTGACAATATTCTTAAAAATGATGGGGTAAAGAAAAATGAAAAGAATTAAAGCTGAAATCTTTGTTCTGAAAAACCGTGAAGGAATCCTTATCAACGATATTGATACTGATCAGATCTTTCACAACCAGTATCTTTCGATCGTCGACATCAACCTTATGGGACAGTACGCTTTAGACAATCTTGACGACTACAAAGATTTTTCAAAGAAAGTCAAACCAGGAATGGTTGTCGTTGCCGGCGAAAACTTCGGTTCAGGAAGTTCCAGACAGCAGGCTGTTGACTGTTTTATCGCTCTGGGACTTCAGGGTGTAGCCGCAAAATCATTTGGCTCTATCTACAAAAGAAACATCATCAATACTGGTTTTCCAATGCTTGAGATCACTGATCTTGAAAACTCTATCATTGAAACTGGAAAAACTCTTGAGTTCGACACTGAAACAGGTGAGATTTTAGACAATGAAAAAATCGTCGGACATTTTAAAGAATTTTCAAAAGTTCAGAAAGATATCATTGAAAAGAAAGGCCTTTTAAACTGTATCTAAATTACTTCACCGTTACAAGGTGATACTTCTTCTTTCCGCATCTGATAACAAGAAGTGATTCATGCATCAAGGATGATCTGTTAACTTTGAAATCAATATCATCAACTTTTTTATTATTTATATAACATCCACCCTGCTGAACAAGTCTTCTGGCATTTCCCTTTGAATTCTGCATATTTGTATCAACAAGGAGGTCACAGATCCCCACACCTTCAACAAGGTCACTTTTTTCAACAGAACTCGAAGGTATATCATTGAATATATTAAGCAATTCCTTCTGAGAGAGGCCGTCTAGCTCTCCACCGAAAAGGGCCATTGAAGCTCTGAGCGCACTATCCAGACCCTCCTTACCATGAATTATTTTCGTTGCTTCTTCTGCAAGCAGTTTCTGAGCAATTCTTCGATGAGGTTCTTCTGCGTGTTCTTTACAAACTTTCTCAATTTCATCAACATCAACAAAAGTGAAAAGTTTAAGCATCTTCTCAACATCCTCATCAGTCGTATTTATCCAGTACTGATAATACTCATAAGGGCTCGTTTTTTCTTCATCAAGCCAGACAGCATTTCCCGCACTCTTTCCAAACTTCTCTCCGGCAGAAGTTGTAATAAGAGGAAAGGTCATTCCAAAAGCTTTTCCGTTTTCAGCTCTTCTAATCAGTTCAAGACCAGCTGTAATATTTCCCCACTGATCGTTTCCACCAAACTGAACAGTACACTTATTGTTCCTGTAAAGATGAAGAAAGTCGTATGATTGGAGTGTCATATAGCTGAATTCCGTATAGGATATTCCACTTTCAGAACTAAGTCTGCTTTTCACAGAATCCTTTGCCATCATGTAGTTCACTGTAAAATATTTTCCTACGTCTCTAAGCCAGTCAATTATCGTCATTTTGTTAGTCCAGTCATAGTTATTCACCATAACCGCCGGATTATCACCATCAAAATCCATAACAAAGGCCATCTGCTTTTTTATTGAATCAGCATTGTGTCTAACCTGTTCAATTGTCTGGAGATTTCGCTCTTCACTCTTTCCGCTTGGATCCCCGATCATTCCAGTTGCACCACCAATAAGCGGGAGAACACTATGTCCATATCTCTGAAAATGAGCTAGACCCATCATTGGAACAAGATTTCCGATATGAAGGCTCTCAGCCGTCGGATCAAAACCACAATAAACAGCAACCTTATTTTCAGCAAGATACTTGTCTATCTGCGGGTCTGTGGTATTTGAAATAAAACCTCTTCTTTCAAGCTCTTTGTAAACGGACATCATTTTCTCCAATTCAATAAACAACGGAGTCAGTTTAATTAGGTATAAAAAAAAATCAATGTTGCGAGGTTTTGATAAATCTAACCCCTACTCAGGATAGTTGATCTGGATCTTTCTTTTACATTTTTTGCAGACAACCTGCCTTCCGCGAAAGATTGGCGAGAGTTGTATGGAATGTCCACAGTCGCAAAGTGCTGTTTCCCACGAATCAGGATTCGTTCTTTCAAAGACTCCCTGAGTTCCTTTAATATCTCTTGTTTTTTCCTCTTTGTGGGAAATATTTGAAGTTATTGACGGAACTGTGAGGTACCTTCCGCATCTTGGACACTGGATCTGATTTTTTCCAATTGTCGGCGGAACTTTTATTTTCAGACCACAGGTACAAGGCATGAAAAGAAATCCGCTTGTGGCCATGATAAGATTGTTAACATCTCTGATTGATGCTTTGTTTGAACCAACTCCAGCTGCACCAAGCAGTGCTCCACCAATTTCCGGAGCAGATGCCTGTCTGACATTCACAGTATTTTTGTCTTCAAGAGCCGATTTTGGAAGAAGTTTAAAGTCCTTATTCTCCTTGGAAAAAATATTCTGATAATCCCTGAAAGAAACTGTCCCCCCATGTTGGAGCTTTCTTAAAATACCGATTCTCTTGTGTGTGGGCGGATGAGTCGATGTGGAAAGAAACTCGCTGGAATTTTCAAGAGCCATGGGATTAATTATAAACATTGGAGCTGTTATCTTGTTGTACCACACTAAGTTAGATGCTGAAACCGATATTTTTTCAAGAGCTGAGGCTAATCCTTCAGGATAACGGGTAAGTCTTACTGCTGTTGCGTCAGCCAGATACTCTCTCTTTCTTGATATCGCAAAGTAAAAAAGCTGGGCAAGAAGTGGCGCAAGTATTGAAAAAACGATCGCAATTATGAAAAATCCGGGATGAATCTTCGAAGCACTGGAGCCCAGACGACCTCTTCTGCTTGCTCCTGAAGTTATCCTTGAAGTCCCCAGGAATCCCTTTGCAACGAGATTTATACTTCCGAGCATAACTCCTGCAAAGGTCATGAAAAGCACGTCACGATTGATTATATGGCTCATTTCATGCGCAATTACTCCCTGCAACTCATCCCTGTTTAAAGTTTCGAGAAGTCCCGCAGTAACACAGACTGCACTTTTTTCAGGCTTGATTCCCGTTGCGAAAGCGTTCATGGCACTGTCATTTATTACATAGATCTCAGGCATATATGGCTGACTGGCGGCAATTTTCATCTCCTCGACAACGTTATATAACTGTGGGTGAGCTTCTTTTGTAACTTTAGCAGCGCGACTAACCTTTAGAACGATCTTATCTCCAAAATAATAGGCGACCATTGACTGAATAGCCCAGAGGCAAAAACCTATCGCAGCGCCCCAATATCCACCTCGCGGATACTCAAGAGCAAGTCCGATTAAAATACAAAGTGCTTCAAGCAGAACAAACATTGAGAAAAAGAGTATTTTAGACTTTCTCTTATTTGAGTCGATCAGTTCCCACATGAGAGATCTACCTTTATTTAGTTAAAACTCACGTTGGGCACTTTTTTCTCTTCTTTATCTTCTATCTCAAAGAATTCAGACTGTTTGAAGTTAAACATTCCGGCAACGATATTTGAAGGAAACATTTCAACTCGGTTGTTTAACATCATAACATCATCGTTGTAAGCCTGTCTTGAAAAGGCGATCTTATTTTCAGTTGAAGTAAGCTCTTCCTGAAGTGCAAGAAAATTCTGATTTGCCTTTAATTCCGGATAGTTCTCAACTGTAAGAAGCAATTTTGCAAGTGATCCGCTAAGATTTGCTTCAGCTGCTCCGACATCTTTAACTGAACCGCCTTCTCCTGCACTCATTGCCTTGGATCTTGCCTCGGTAACTTTTACAAAAGTTTCATTTTCATGCTTCATGTAACCTTTTGCAGTTTCAACAAGATTAGGAATGAGATCATGTCTTCTCTTAAGTTGAACATCTATCTGACTCCAGGAATTCTTGACCCTGTTTCTAAGTCCTACAAGACCGTTGTAAAGACCAACAGAAAACATCACAGAAGCAACGATTAAAGCGAGTAAAATTAATGCAAAGATCATTTTTTATCCTCCTCATTACAAGTTTCACAACAAAACATATCTCTTAAAAATGTAAGAACCGGGTTTTCCTTGTTTTCGGTCGAGCAACTTATAATCTCATAAAGCTCACCCTTATCAAACCATATTCCGTGACCGTTTACGCATTCATCTACTATAACTTTTGTCTCGCCCAGATCAGCTATCACCTTTTTCATAGGTTTCCTGCAGATCGGACATAGACGTTTCTTCTCTTTTATCTCTTTATCGGCATCCTTAAGACCGGCAAGAACCTCGTTCTTTTTCTCAGCAGAATCCAGGAGAAGTTCAAGCTCCCCGGCATCAAGCCAAATACCTGCACAATCAAAGCAGTAATCTATCTCGATATCATGGAGTTCAAGAACAGCCATATCAGTTTTTTTACAGACCGGACATCTCAGCATTTTCAATCCTCACACTTAAAGCACAACATTTTACAGTTTTTTGGAATCTTTTACAAATATTCCCCCTTTGAATCACTTGAAACCCACAAACCCTTTGCTTTTTTTGCTCTTTTTATATATAAAGCGTCTGCCTGTGTGGATAAACTGCGACTGATCCGGAGACTGAAATGACTGCTCGAGACTGTTCAAAGGCTTATATAGTTGGTGGAGGCCTTGCTTCAATTTCAACTGCCGCCTATCTTATAAAAAACGGAAAAATCCCCGGTGGATCGATCACAATTTTTGAGGAGCTTGATTTTTTCGGCGGAAGTCTTGATGCTGAGAAAAATCAAAGTGATAGAGCATACTTCATGCGCGGTTTCAGAATGATGGAAGAAAAGGTTTATTCCGCACTTTTTGATCTCATGTCTTTCATCCCGATGACTGATGATCCTGAAAAAAGTATTTATGAAGATTATTTCGATTTTAACGAGGAAGTTAAGACATATTCTCTTTCAAGGCTTGTGGAAAATGGAAAGGCAATAAATGCAAAACCTTTTAAGATGCCGTTTAAGGAAAGGGTCAAACTTTTAAAGCTTCTCACTTTTAAGGAAGAAAATATTGAAAATGTAAAAATCGAAGATTACTTCGGACCGGCTTTTTTTGAAAGCAATTTCTGGTATCTTTTCAGCACTACATTTTCATTTCAATCTTGGCACTCACTTGAGGAATTTAAACGCTATATACTCAGATTTATTCATGTTTCATCAACTGTTCACACTCAGCAGTGTATAAAAAGCACCCGCTATAACCAGTTTGAATCGATTATGCTTCCTATAAAGACCTGGCTGCGAAGAAATGGCGTAAACTTCCTTCGAGGTTGTGCTGTTACTGATGTCGAATTTGAAAATACTGATGAAGGTAAATCTATAAAAAAACTAACCTACACTCAAAACGGAACTGTTAACGAAATTGATACTGGTCTGAACGATCTCACATTTCTTTCTATTGGTTCAATGACTGCGGATTCTACAACAGGAACTATGGAAAAAGCTCCGGAAACGTTTAGATCTCTGAGGAACTCATCGTGGAAACTCTGGGAAAAGATCTCAGAGACTGATAATAATTTTGGAAAACCTGAAGTTTTTAAAGGTGATTTAGACAAATCAAAATGGGTCAGCTTTACTGCAACTTTTAACGACCCGCTCTTTTTTGATCTCATGGAAAAGATCACTATGAAAAAGGCGGGAACCGAAGGTCCGGTCACAATTAAAGATTCTAAATGGCTTATTTCATTTGGACTTCCTAACCAGCCGCACTTCAAGGATCAGCCCGAAGATCTTTTTGTTTTCTGGGGTTATGGACTTCATCCGGATAAGGTGGGAAACTTTGTTAAGAAAAAAATGTCGGAATGTACCGGCAGAGAAATACTGACAGAACTCATCTATCATCTCAAAATGGAAGAACATCTTGAATTAATTATGAAATCGGCGAAATGTCTCCCTTGTATGATGCCTTATATCACAAGTCAGTTCATGCCTCGCATAAAAGGTGACAGACCTGAAGTTGTGCCTAAAAACTCTGACAACTTCGCTTTTATCGGTCAATTCTGCAACATTCCGGACGACATTGTCTTCACACTTGAATATTCTGTAAGATCAGCCCAGATAGCCGTCAATACACTTCTTAATCTTGATAAGTCCGTAACCCCGATCTATAAGGGTCAGAAAGATGTGGCTGTTATATTAAAAACAATAATGACGGCTTTAAGATAATCACTGAGGCGGTGTAATATTCATCATTATCATCTGCTCGGCACTTATGGTTCCAGATGTGATACTTTCTCCGGACATTGGACCTTCTGCATGGCGAGTCATAATAAGCATATTCATCATTGCTGCAAACTGTCCAGTTCCAAAAACCAGCTGAGAAGTAATTTCTGCAGGAATTTCAAATTCACCGTCATCTATTACCTTACAACTTATTGAAACCTGCTGATTAACAGTTGCAGCAGCGGTTATATTTATCTCGACATAACCATTTCCACCGTTTCCAGTCCACTCAAACTTCACCGGACCATTTGTGTCAAGGACTATAGCGTCTCCCATCTGTCCCGCAACAGTTTCATGTGATGTGAGAGTAAGGGCAACCGGCATTTTATATGTCCCTGTAAATGGATCAAAATCTTCAGGAGTTGGATTATCTGCGGAAAGTGAATAATCAATATCATAGGTCATTAGTGCTGGGTCAACACTTCCATCACCTTCACCATTAAGCTTATAAACGGCATCATTAGGTTCAAAAAGGAAGGTCTGAGGTCCAGCTGCAAAACCACTGATAACGATAGGGCCAACATCAAGAGTTTCTCTATCCGGAGTTGCACAATGCTCAGTATTTTCAACAGGTTCACCTGAATCATTATCATAGTCAGGAACGCACTTTTGTTCAGGTGCGCAGTCTGCATCTGATTCACACTCTGGAACGCTCGGTATTGATTCTCCAAAAACACAGGTATCCAAAGCGGTGTCAACAACTTCTTCTTCATCAAGATCTTCTCTGGCAGCTTTCATTACAGTCCCAATTATCATTGCATTAGGCTGACCCATCATCGCCATATCCATAAAGAAAAAATCAACCGCATATCCGGGGTTTTCAGGGTTAAACTCTTCCGTAACATCTTCATCTTGCACTTCTTCATCAACCTCGTCAACGGCTTCATCAACAACAACATCATCAACTGTTTCTTCATCATTAACATCAATGTCACCGTTACCAGCATTTGTACTGTTATCACATGAAACTGCAAAAAAGAGTACAAGAAATGACAGAATTAAAACTAATTTTTTCAAAATATCCTCCAAAAAGCTATGTTTTCACCGACACTGGATAAATATAATCTTTTAAATAAATAAGTCAAAAAGAGAACTTCCTTATTTATCTCATTTTTATCTCTTGCAAAAAAACATATATTTCTTATGATTATAATGTGTTGTGTAACAAAACAAAACGAGGGGAAAATGAAAAGAATTATTTTTGCACTAACTCTGTGCGTTTTATCCTTTTTAACATTAAGTGCTGATGACTTTGAGAACATTGCCATCATAAATACTGATGATGATGGTATGATGATGGGGGTAGTGGAAAAAGCTGCCGCTAATCTTTTTTATATGGGGCATCCTGATGACTATGACTTCCTGTTTATCTATACAGCATTTACACCTTCAATGAACATGCAGCAGGGAATCCCTGTTCAGTATACAGTACAGGGAATTGCACGTGAAGGCATGACCGGCTATGGGAATCCCGCTCAATGGGGAAGTGCGGGCAGACTCCTTGGTGCTGCTAGAATGGTTAACATAGACATGTACCCCGATGATCCTGATGCCGCAATTTCTGATGGCTTTATCTCTCCTTATCAGGGAATGTCAACTATTGAACTTCAGGCACATGAATGGAGCCATTATTGGCTTGCCACAATGGATTTTAAAAAGGAAGGAATGACTGAAAACCACACAGGGCTTAGAGGTTGGGAAGACGGTGCAAACAACCACTGGAATGGAAATTTCATGTCCGGACCTTCTGTTATGTACGGCGGTGACATTGTCGATAATGACGACGGAACTTTCACCTATACTTTCAGTAATCCAAAAAAATACGGAAATCTTGATCTTTACACAATGGGACTTATTTCACCTGAAGAAGTTGGCGACATGTTCTTTCTCTGTGCCGATGAAGATATAGAAAACTGCAAAGAGGGAGATGCCTCTATACCTGTTTCAAAAAAAACAGCACCCAAAACAAAGAGTGGACTTTACAAACATACCGTTACAATTGACGATGTTATCAGGGCAATGGGAGAAAGAATCCCGTCATCAGAAAACTCACCCAAACATTTCAACATCGCATTCATTCTTGTCAACAAAGTTGGCTTTACGCCATTTCCCCAGCAATTACAGAAGCTTGAAAACATTAGAGTCCGATTTCAAGAATGGTTTACTTGGGCAACTGGTGGCAGAGCTACAGTTTGTACTGAACTTGATGGCGACTGTGAGAACAATGTCGAAACTCCAGATGAAGACACCGAAATTCAGGATGAAGACACAACGGCTGAAACACCTGATGAAATGACAGATGAATCATTTCAGGACCAAGCGGTCACAGTTGATGATGAAGAAACTGTTGAAAAAAATGAGGAAACTCCTGACAACAAAGAAACTTCTGACGAAAGCAGCAACGAAAACGCCGATGATTCTTTTGAAGATGAAGCCTTGGGCTGCGGCTGTACTCTGATCTATTAACTATCCGTCGAACTGCTTTTTAGCGATCACTCTTTTGACTTCTCTTTATTCATGCAGACCGTTTTGTGCTTTTCCACGAGATGGTTTTTTCATTCCTCTTCATCACCTTTCTTTGGCAAATCACTGTTTTTAATTAGTTTTTTCTCGTCTGACTTTGCTTTACGTTCCAGCTTTTTAAGATCGACTTCCGGCGGAAGTTCTTCAGGTTTAATTCCTCTCTCACCAAGCATGTTCCGAACACTGGTATTGTTCTGAATGTGTTCACCCGCGATAGCTGCTTCGCCCTGCAGGTCATTCTGACGGACATTATGATTTGTTACTTCTGTTGCCAGATTTTTTGCTGCAATAGTTACCGTTGGCAAAAAATCAGCTAAAGGCCTTTTTGGAGGCATACCCAGTTTCTTTTTCATCTGAGCTGTTGAATTCCCACCGAAAAGAGCTGAGTCACCTTTTGACCTGATACGTGCAAAGCCTTTATCATCCACTCCTCGCTCAAAAATGTTTCTTGAAAGCTCTGTTTCAGATTCTGTAAGTTTTTGTCTAGCCTGCAGACGTTCCTGAAGGAGAATCCGCTCTTCAATCAGTTCTTGCTTTCGAGTTTGAACTGCAAAGTATGTTTGAGCAAAAGCAATCTCTTTTTTTCTCGGATCTCCATTTTGAGCAATCAGATAGCATGCATAACGGGTAAGCATGATGTCATCAACAGGTCGTTCAGCCCCAGAGCCTATTTGGACCATTTTCGTGACGCCACGAAAATGGTTAGAAACTTCACCACCAGATTTTTCACAAGCAATAGATGCTTTGTGAATAACCTTGCTAAAATTTTCCCAACGGTCATAACCTAGGGTTTCCATTATTTCTCTGGCATACCAGAACTCAACCTGTTCCTCAGGAATCTGCTGAACAATTGCGTTAAATGAACTCGTTAGTTTTTGAATAGTATTATGGTCCATCATTCCTCCCTTCGCATATCGTTTCTAACAACCATCTGTCAACCATTCATATTATATTTACTATATCATGTTTGACAATTTTTAACCGAATTAGAAACACGGATCTTTTAACCTACCCGTCGAATTGCTTTTTTGCGATCACTCTTTTGACTTCTCTTTCAATTTCTTCGCGCTTTTCCAGAAAGATAGCGTAGACATCCTTATCGAGCTTTCCCGCCTTTACATCAAATTCAATTATCGAAAGTGCTTTTTGGGCCGGCATTGCTTTTTTATATGGTCTATCCTTGGCGGTAAGAGCGTCGTAGATATCAACTATCATCATAACTCTCTCAGTGATCCCGAGACTTGATGCATCTTTTCCGCATGGATAACCTGACCATCCAGTTTTTCATG
>Ga0222665_1001014_pt1 | contig 14117 bp, 14 predicted proteins | sample AntAcemetagen653_FD_179853 | JGI IMG/M metagenome (GOLD analysis project Ga0222665, IMG submission 179853) | Saline water microbial communities from Ace Lake, Antarctica - #653 | ecosystem: Environmental > Aquatic > Non-marine Saline and Alkaline > Saline | place: Antarctica: Ace Lake...
GATTTTCAGGATTATTTTTTTGAGAAACTTTGGTTGGCGGGGCAGGCTTCGCCGGACAAAAATAGTCATCGCTTCGTGAAAAAAAAGTAATGGTCAAAGAGGGATGTCACCGTTTAAATGAGGAGTCGAGAGTTGGATGTCAGAGGACAGAAAAGCAGAAGATGAGAACAGAAGTCGGAGGGGTGGTGTGCTTTAGGGAAGGATGAAACATCTCTTGCATTGGCAAAAAACTATAATTTTTAAGAAAAACTCGTCTCGTTTATTCCAAAGACTTTCGCTAACTTTTGTCTGGTTGCCTTGCGATAAACAGCGCCTTCCCGTTCCCATTTTGCCACGGTTGCCTGTTTTACCCCGATTCGACTGGCAAGTTTTTCCTGTGTCCATCCCTTTTCAAGGCGCTCCCGTTTGACAGGATTCATAAAGATATAATTTTCCGTTTCCTTTTGATCATGTAGCGGTTCAGACTTGGCCTCACGAATGTCACGCAGATCGGATTCATCTTCTATACGATCAAGGATGGTCTGGAATGATTTGAAGGGTAGTACTACAAATTTTACTTTTCCATTTTCCTTAATTGTCTGGTATTCCATAATCACCTCTTGTAAATGTCGCCCCGTGGGCGGATTTTTACTACTTCTATTATCAGCCGGTCATCCTGGCGTGTATAAATGACACGATACTGCCCCACTTTGAGACGAAATCCCTCTCGTCCCTTTAAGGCGTCGATATTAAGAGAGGCATTGTCAGGATTTGCCGCAAGCTCGTGCAAATTATTCACGATAGCCGATTTTATTCTCAACGGCAGGCGTGCCAGATAGTTTCTGGCTTGCCGCCTGTATTTCAATTCATACATATAAATATATTATAGCTTTAAAAGATATATAGTCAAGATGAAAAAAGTAAAATGTAAAAATGGGGTTAGGCCTACTATTAATCAATATGAGATAAAAGGTTTAAGAAAAAAAACTGGAATTAGCCGCCCCGGTACCATCCTCCAGAGGCGGATAAATCTGCCAGAGCTATAATCTTTTGAACCGCTAAGGGTTTTATTTCTTTATTAGACCCTCCAGAAAGATAGGCGGGCAGGCAGGATTGACGGGATTTTACAGGATATTTTATTTTTTGTTTTGTCAGTTTCCTGAAGAAACTAACAAAGCTAAATCCGCCAGGGGCGGAGGGAAATTCCTTGGTTTCAAAAGTTTGATTGGAGGGGCAGGCTTCGCCGGACAAAAATAGTCATCGCCCCGGTTAAATAAATGCAAAAACGGATTTAACGGGGTAAACTTTGCGAAAAGGAACATTTTTCAAAGGTCTCATGGATTTATCATGAGGAACCATCGCGAGCACATTGACTACTGATAATAAGCTGAATCATGATCAGGATGTAACGACAACAGGCGCAGCCATGAGCCGTCACGATATGCTATTCCTCGAAATCCCCTGCTGATTCGGAAACTGTAAAGCTTGTTACCGCCCGGGCCTTTTTGTGATAGAATAACTTCCCATTTTAGTCCATGATCAACATATATCTGTTGCCATGTCATGTTTGCCACTTTTCGCAAGGTATTGAGAGTGTTGTGCTGGTCGTTTTTGGACAGATTGAAAAGCAGGCGTTGAAAGACAGGATTGTTCAAATCCAAACGTATGTGTTGCTGTGTTTTCTGACTCATCATTTGATCCGGGCTTCTAATTCCTCAAAGTTTGTATCCTCGGGTGGATTTTTTTCTGCCCAGGCAATTGCTTTGCTGAGTTCTGTTTGGACATCCTGCCTGTGAAGCCATTTTTCATTGTCTGGAATGAAGCGACCCAGCTTGATAATCCAAACACCTGTGTCGATTTCATTTAATATTACGGTTTGACCTGCGAATTTTTTACCAAGAGAGATTTGGCCGCTACTGCCAACTGTTTTTATAATGTTCATAATTTCTCCTAAACTTAATGTTGTGATTTAAGATAGCATGAATGCATGAAAAGTCAAGGGTTGATTGGGGTCAGGTATTTACTCTTTACTTTTGAGACCTTTGCAAAACTCCCCCTTTTGCCCAATTACTGCGTCAGGCCACAGTACCATCCTCCAGAGGCGGATAAATCTACCGGAGCTATAATTTTTTGAACCGCTAAGTCGCGAAGACGCAAAGGGTTTTGTGTTTTTATTGGACAGGATCAACAGGATTTTACAGGATATTTTTTCCATGCCCTGACGGGCAAATTACTGCTTCAGGTTGTTTACCATTCGTTTTATGCCGATTTTTTCGATGTGTTGCACTTCTTTTGTTTACCCCGAAGGAGTGCAAGTTGTTGTGAGCGCCGATACCCGGCGGTCACAATGTCTTTCCTGGCGTGCTTCGCGTCTTGAGCGCAGCGGGGCGGTAAAAAAACTGTTGAACCGCCCCAGTACCATCCTCCAGAGGCGGATCAGACCATATCATTTTCAACTAATTAACAAGAAAAAGGTATATATATTTTGGATCGAGATCCTGTTTTGCAACAGCTCCGTATTCACTTTCCATGCTGTTAAAAATATCTTCCAGACTCTGTCCAATTCTTTGCGTAATCTCATATATATTTAAGCTGGTTTTTTCTGAAGCCCAGTTCAAAAAAGATTCTTTCATGGACACAGCTGTTTTGCGGAATCCGGTTTTTGCAGATTCATCAGATATAAACAAGTCATCAAAAAAAGTTTTCAGTTCATCAAGGGTAAGAGGCACAGGGTTATCGGAAAGACCCAGGTAGTTTCTGGACCATAATGTCAGAATAAGATTTTTATATGTGATATTTCTATTTGTGGCAGCTTCAAACTTAATCGTCATAAGAGAGAGAAAACCATCGAAGGCGATAATTTCATTTAATGCTTTATCGGTTTTTTTAATATCTTCAATGGAAGAAAAATCCTTATAAAAAAGACCGGTTGTCTTGTAGTTATCATAAAACAGCGGTTTTTTAATTAGCAGGCCTCCCAGCACGCCCACCCATTCTTCATCCCAAAAGCTCAGAGAAAGCCCGTTTTTTGCAAACCAGCTTTTTGAGCGCCATTTTTCAGCCTTCCATTTAAGCTCAAGACAAAGAGTGTATCCAACTCTGAAAATATGGGAAAGGAAATATTTTTGTATTAAAGCTGCATTCTGGTTCGTATCTGCAGACATATCGCCTGCTAAATTCTCAAGCCCAATACTTATATGTCCACAGACTTTTTTTACAACATTTCTTAGTTCACCTCTGTCTCTAATGCTTTTTTGATCAGCAGCTATAATCTGATTGGCCAGACCTGCAAACTCAGCCTGAATCTGCAGCATGACGTCATCTGTTTTAATTGCCTGTAAGGCATTTGTAAAAAGGTTGTCTTCCTTTAGCATGCCGGAAGTATATACAGGTACGGGAAGATGTAAATCCATGTTAGATCGAGCTGCAATATACTTTTTACCACACCTGTAAAAATCTTCAGGCTTTAATGGCTGATAGATTCCTACTGCCTGCTCAAAAGGCAGAAAACCTTTTTCTGCAAGCCTGACATTGCGCAGTCTGTAGTCTTCTTCTTCCGTTTCAGAAGGAATAACACTTGAAGATTCAAGTAAAACCTTGTGGTAGGTCATAAGATCATATGCAGCCAGCCGGGTTATGAAATCCGTCAGGAATTTATCGCGTGTTTCCAGAACATTATCATCTGCTTCTGAGGTATGAGGATAGTCGACAAACCTTATGTAAAAGCTGTCGTCAAGCGTAAAAAAACCATCACCAAAATCAGATGGATCCTGGTCATGTTCTCTTATTATTACTTCGATATTTTTAAATAAATAAAATTCAATGAATTCTGTTTTCCGGCCAAGGAACCATTTGATAAATCTGCCGGCGTCAACCCGAAAGAGGAAATCAAGCCATTTTGTAACAGAACTTATTTCGATTCTGTCTTTTTCCCAGACTTCTATATCAAGCATGTATTCCCACTGATTATCAGAAGCAAGTGACATAACCTCAAGAGAATCTTCAAGCCCGATATCATGCACCAGAAAATAGAAGTCTTCTTCTGGAAATGAATGTACAAGCGCGGTTGGATCCGGCGCACCCAGAATACGATCCAGCGCCCTTTCTGCTTGAAGAGAAAGGATCTCCTGTCTTTGTTCAGCCAGACTTTGTATCGACTTTATTGAGTTTTTATTTTGTGAATTATCATTCATAGCTTTAATTTGTTATATATGTGTATCCTGATGCGCAACTTTAAGCAAAAGAATCATTCCGGGAATTGCGATTAAAGTACATGCTATAAAAAAAGCTTCCCATCCAATACTTTTTGCAAGAAAACCGGTTGGAGCAGCAGCCAGTACTCTTGGAACTCCCATCAGGCTGGTGAGAAGAGCATATTGTGTAGCAGTGAACCTTTTATTTGTAATACTCGCCATAAACGCAACATAAGCCGCGGTTCCCATGCCGCTGCTTAAATTTTCAAAGGCAATTACAGCCGACAGTACCGGCACACTGTGTCCGATATGCGCTAAAACAGCAAAACCTGCTGTTGAAACAGCCTGCAGAAAACCAAAATACCAGAGGCTTCGGATAACCCCCATGCGAAGCATGATAGTTCCTCCGATCAGACTGCCTGCGATTGTAGCCCAGAAACCAAAAAGTTTGACCACCGTTCCGATCTCTGTTTTTGAAAAACCCACATCAAGATAAAAAGGTATGGTCATGGCACTTGCCATGGTATCGCCTATTTTGTAAAGAAGTATAAAGGCCAGTATATATAAAGCCCCATTACGACTGAAATAATCCTCTAATGGAGCAAAAACAGCCTCTTTTATTGTCTGTGGGGTTCCGGCAACAAGTGCGGGTTCTCTTGCTAAAAAAGTTGTAAGAATACCCGGAAGCATACATGCTGCCATTATAACATAAACAAGAGAAAAAGGAATGTGATCGGCCAGGATCAGGCCTCCTCCGGAAGCCAGCAGCATTCCCACCCTGTATCCGTTGATATAAAGAGAGGAGCCTAATCCAAGCTCCTCATCAGCAAGGTCCTCTCTTCTATAGGCATCTACAACTATATCCTGGGAAGCGCTGAAAAAGGTCACTAAAAAAGCAACAAAAGCAACCATCCATGGATCTTTTCCTGGCTGAGTAAGGCCGAGACCCGCAATGGCTAATAACAGCGCTATTTGAGCTATCAGCAGCCATCCTTTGCGGCGCCCTAAAAAAGGAAGGGTAAAACGGTCTAAAAAAGGAGCCCATAGAAACTTCAGAGTATAGGGCAGGCCTACCAGAGCCATCATTCCGATTACGGTTAGATCTACTCCCTGCTCCTTCATCCATGCCTGTAATACAGTTATGGTAAGAAGAAGGGGCAAGCCGCAGGCAAAACCCATAATAAGAGCCACAAGCATACGGCTGCTGAAGATTGTATAAATTATGGGTTTTTGTTTTACTGTATCCACATTTTTTAATAGCAATTCAGAATAATATCATTTAATTTTCTTTTAGGCACATGATGAACTTCCCTGATATCCCTCCAGTATTTTATATTATCCCCTGTTTCCGAAGAAGAGGACGAGTCTTTATCTGAAGCAACTGTTTCAAGCACGACCTTTTCTTTTGGCTTTCCGATTGCAAGAACAAGAAGTATTTTGTGCCTGAGAGGTATGTCTAAAAGCTTACGAAGTTTTCTCCGGTTTACTGCTGCAAGCATGCATCCTGCAAGACCCTTTTCTCTTGCGCCCAGCAGTATACTCTGGCTCGCAATACCATGGTCGCACCAAAAATTTTTGCTTATATCTGTATCGCCGAGAATGATTATATAGGCTGAAGGTCTTTCCCCGTCTTTTGGTCCTGACCAGTCTTTGATGTATCCTGCCCAGGCAAGGCAGGAAAAGATAAGACCATTTTTTTCGGAATTACAGGAAAGTATATATTTTAATGGTTGTAAATTCGCCGCAGAAGCCGACAACCTCGCAAGATTTACCAGATCCTTCAAGGTCTTTACAGTTACTTTATGTTCCTGATAAAACTTTCTGCAGCTTCTGTTTTTTTTAATCAGATCTTTAATCATTTTCATCTTCAACGCATTGAAATTTAGATTGAACAGGCATATTCTGGCGTATCCATGTCAGAACCTTGTCGAATTCATCCCTTAATTCTCTTAAGGCTTTTCCTCTATGGCTTACATGACTTTTCTCCCCCATGGTTATTTCCGCAAATGTTTTCTTAAGTGGAGGATAGTAAAAAACCGGGTCATATCCAAACCCGTTTGAGCCGGCAGGCTCGCTGGCTATCAATCCTTCGCAGCGTGCCTCATATGTCAAAGCATATCCGGTTGGAACCGATATGGATATTACACATTCAAATGCCGCTTTGCGATCGGTTATTCCTTCCATTTCATGCAGAAGCTTGACGCGTTTTTGTTCATCTGTTGCGTTTTCTCCTGCGTATCGGGCTGAATGAATTCCCGGAGCACCTCCAAGAGCCTCGACCAGCAAGCCTGAATCATCAGAAAGCGCCGGCAGTCCTAAAATTCTGGCTGTAAAGCTTGATTTTTTGTAAGCATTTTCATCAAAGGTATCTCCATCTTCTTCAACTTCAGGAAGCTGGCCGAAATCATCCAGGTTTTTAGTATTAACCGGAAAGTCTTTTAAAAGATCTCTAATCTCAGATGTTTTACCTTTATTACTTGTAGCAAGAACCAGTGTAATTAAATCATCCATGTTTTCCTCTTATCATACTAATAATTATTGTAATTATTTATAGCCTTTTTCTGCTATATCTTTCTGCCTTTCACTAAACCCCTTTTTTAAAGCTCTCGACTGTTTGTACCATAGAAAATAACTCGGAGAAGACGTAGATATAATGCAAGATAAGATTATTGTAAAGTTTTTTAAAGGTCTCCAAGCCTGACGAACTTGTAAAAAGTTGCATTATGCCGCCTTGCAACACTTGAAACCAGAATAACTTTAAACAATCAGTCTTCAGTTATGATTAAATTAAAGTAACTATTCAGGCACAGAGGGGCAAAGGCACAGTGGCACAAAGCAAAATAAAAACATATAGAGATTTGCAGGTCTGGCAAAAAACTTATGCCCCTCTGTCCCTTTGCCCCTCTGTGCCTGATAAATTGCAAACCCAGATAGGAATTTCTATGAACCTGTATTATTTGAAAGGAGACGAATTCGATAAGTTTCTGAATTAAGCCGAAAGATAGAACGAATGCTTAGCAGCTTAATCAGGAAGTTAAGCGGCAAATAGGCAAGACAACTATGCACCTCTGTGCCTTTGCCCCTCTGTGCCTGAGTAGTTATATGATAACAAAAGAAAAAATATCCGTGACAATCAGCGTAGATCGGTGGCTAAGTAATTTAATTATAACTGTTGCGATAACCGGCAAAAACTACAGTTAAGTTATTTGAAAATAAGTCTGTCTTATGATTTTTACAGCAGGCCCTGGCGCATTTAAAATCTGCTTGACACTCAAGTCAATAAAAAATATCAATCATGGTGCGGCATTTGCAAAATACCCCCTTCTGTCCAATTGAGCGCTTTGCAGAACCTTATAAAACTTGCCTTTTTGTCATTCCGTGTACGCGAAGCACGACACGGGATCCAGTATTATCAAGCAGTTCCTGGATTCCGGGTCAAGCCCGGAATGACGATTAGAGGGGTTCTGCAAAGCTCTCCAATTGAGCGCTGATGCTCCATCTTTCAAAGGGTTCAGAGTTAATAAGGAATCAAGTTAATGCAACTTATGTCTAAAAAAGTTCTGCTTTTATATACCGACAAATATTATCTTATAAAACAGATATATCCATTTGGATTAGACCTTATTGCAAGTTATCTTCGCTCACATTCTTATTATGTAAGCATTGATTTTCCTTTTCTCCCTGAAATCGATCCTGAGATCAATCTCTTTAAGATTTTAAAGCGCGAAAAGCCGGACATTATAGGTCTTGGACTCAGGAACATAGATACTTGCATGGCATGCGAAAAATATGGAAATCATGAAGGTCCCGGATACAAGACCTTTTATTTTCTTCCAGAGGTTAAACAACTTGTTGATATTATAAAAATGCAAATGCCGAATGTTCCTATTATCGCCGGTGGAGGCGCTTTTACCATTTCTCCGGCAGCAATCATGAAAATGCTTGGTATTAAATACGGTATTGTCGGAGAAGGTGAAGAGGCTATGCGACAATTTCTTGAAGCTTTTCCTGATGATGAAAAAATATCCAGGATTCCTAATATGGTATTTCAACATCAGAATGGTTATAAGATAAACCCAAAACAGCCTTATAATTTTAGCAAGGCTGAAAAAATTATTAAAAGGGAACAAAAGTTCAATTATTCTTATGAAAGTTCAGGCATGCCGATACAGATAAAACGGGGATGTAATCAAAACTGTTCTTACTGTGTTGAGCCTTTGATAGAGGGCAGGAGCTTTACTTTCAAACAGCATGAAGATGTAATTTGCGAGCTGAAAGAAATAGCTGAAAATTATGATGGAATCAGAAATATTTTTTTTATAGATACTGAGTTTAATATACCTGATTTGACATATTGCATGCTTTTAGTCCAAAAAATAATTGACGCAGGCTTGAATGAACATTTTCGATTTTCCTCTCAATTTCTGCCCAGACCTTTTAATTATGAATTTGCAAAGCTTCTTGCCAAAGCCGGTTTTTCCATTGTACTTACCTGTGACAGCTTTGCAGACAGTGTTTTAAAAATAAACAAAACATCATATCGTGAAAAAGATATAATCACTGCGCTTGAATTATGCAGTCAATTTGATCTGGACTGCACAATAAATCTTGTTTTTGGCCTTCCTGGAGAAACATATCAGACAGTTGATCATAATATTAAAAACATGATAAAATTTTCACCAAATCCTTTAAGAAGATACGAATACACAATAGGTGGAAGAATATATCAGGGAACAGGGCTTTGTCGCCTTGCTTCCGCAGAGAAAAATACTGAACATCTATATGGGAAAAAAACAGAAGGATACCTTGAGCCGTATTATTACTGTAGTCCTGAAAGCCCGTTAAAACTCAAAGAATATATTGATGACAAGTTAGCGTTTTCAATAGTTTATAAAAACAATTATGACAGCCGTATTTTTCAGGAACTCGGTGTAAGGTATTTAGTGGATCAAAAAGCCTGGGATGAAGCTGCTATTAAATTTTTTGACAGTGATATTTCTGCCAAAGCATCTGTTTATGACTATTTTTTTCGCAAACTTGCAGACAGTGGAAAAAATCAAACAGCAAGAGAAATATCAGGGCATCTTATAGAAACAATACTCGCAGCAGAAAACAATTCTGAATATATGGAGCAGATCCCGCTGATAAAATATTATATGAGTTTTTTAGCTCCATCAGACTGAACCTCGTATTTTCTCCAATTAAGCGGATCTGATCCCAGAGGGTGCAAGGGGTCAAGGATTCAAGTGGTCGAGTGAAAAGAAAAAAAGTATAGCAGAAAAGTATTGTAGAAAAACCTTAACTATTAACCTTATTATCAAGAGGTAATTTTTGATGCCGCCAATTATATCAATCGCAGGAAAATCCGGATCAGGCAAAACCACGCTGATTGAAAAAATAATCCCCGAGTTAAAAAAGCGCGGGTATAAAGTCGGAACAGTAAAGCATGCATATCATGGATTTGATCTTGACCAGAAAGGCAAAGACAGTTGGCGGCATAAGGAGGCTGGAGCAGATATGGTGATAGTTTCCTCGCTGGATAGAATTGCTATGGTAAAAAATAATGAACACGACTCGCTGGAATGCCTTGAAAAATATTTTGAGGACATGGATATTGTTATAGTCGAAGGTTATAAAAGGGAAAATAACCCCAAAATAGAAATTTTTCGCACATCAACACACCAAAAGCCTCTTTGTCTGGGAGATGAAAATCTCATAGCCTTTGTGAGTGACATGAATATAGATATGAAAGTTCCTGAATTTGGATTGGAAGAAATAGATGGCCTGGTAGATTTTATAGAGAAAAAGTATTTATGAAAACCAGCGATCTTACAAAATTAAAAACCTGGTTTAGCGATTATGTGGCTGGTTATTACACTGACGACTCTTCATGTAACCGCGCTGTCAGGCTGAAAGAAGACCATACAAAACGGGTGTGCAGCAATATTGTCATGCTGTGCAAGGCTCTTAAGGTTTCTCCGCAGGGAATGCTGCTGGCGGAAACAATGGCTCTGCTGCATGACATTGGAAGGTTTAAACAGTATGCCGTATATGGCACATTCAGTGATATGAATTCTGAAAATCATGCCATGCTGGGATTACGGCAAATCGGAAAGCATAAAATTCTTAATACATTGCCAAAAGACGAGAAGAAACTTATTGCAAAAGCTATTGCATATCATAATGTTGCTGTCCTTCCAGAATCAGAAGATAAAAATATGCTGTTTTTTATGCGACTTCTTCGAGATGCTGACAAACTCGATATATGGAAGGTTGTTATTGATTACTACCATGAAAGGGAAAAGAATCCCAATTCAACCATAGAGCTCGACCTTCCTGATAACGATACATGCTCACCTGAAATTCTGCGGGCTTTATTAGAACAAAGGCTGGCAAGGATAGAGGATTTAAAAACATTAAATGATTTTAAACTGCTCCAGATAGGGTGGGTATTTGATCTGAATTTTGCCCCATCTTTCCGGATTGTTCAAAACCAGAAACATATAGAGCAAATAGCATCAACTCTGCCCCAGTCATCAGAAGTCAAAAAGGCAGTAAAAGTGGCGCTTGATTATGTAAAAAGCTCAATTTAAATTTTATGAAATCGTAAAAAGTCCCAAAATCGTCATGCCGGACTTGATAAGCCTGCCCCGTACTTGATACGGGCGCCTCCAGAACGTATTGAATTTACTGGATTCCGGTTTTCGCCGGAATGACAAAATGTGTATTTTCGACTTTTTACGAAGCCATTAAATTTTATAAAACTTCATTATGGCATCGCACAATCCCTGCATTGTAAACTCTTCAGCAGAAATATGAACATCAAACCCAAGCTCTTTTGCGGTATCCGAGGTTATGGGGCCAATGCTTGCAATCGTGACGCCTTTCATTAATGCTTTGATTTTTTCAGGCGGCAGTAATGCATAAAAATTTCTTACAGTAGAAGAACTGGTAAATGTTACAAGATCAATGCTTCCCTGTTCAAGTTCTGATATCAGAACTTGAACATTATCAGTAACCGCTTCTGTGAAATACGAAGATATTTCATCGATTTCTGCTCCCATTTTTCGCAGTTCTACAGGAAGAATCGGTCTTGCCTCTTTTGCGCGAGGCAGAAGTATCTTTTTCCCTTTTACGTCTTCACCGGCAAATGCTTCGATAACTGATTCAGCTCTGTAGCTTTCAGGAATAATATCGCTTTTTAATCCAAAATCAAACAGTCTTTTTGCTGTGGCAGGACCTATTGATGCTATGCGAAGATTATTCAAAGCACGCACATCCATGTTGTTTTTAAAAAGTCTCTTAAAAAAGAAGTTAACACCATTTACGCTTGTAAAAATAAGCCAGTCATACGAAGAAAGGTTTTTTACGGCTGTATCAAGCGGTTCCCAGTCGTCTGGCGGAACAATCTTTATTGTAGGATATTCCAGACACTCAGCGCCAAGATCAGATAAAAGTTCAACGAGTTTGCTTGCCTGTTCCCGTGCTCTTGTTATCACGATTTTTTTCCCCATCAAGGGCCGGTTTTCAAACCATTTCATTGTTTCTCTTAACTTTACTACCTTGCCTACAATTATTATTGCAGGAGACTTCAGGCCGGCCTCTTTAACTCGCTGAACAATATTATCAAGAGTCCCGGAAACAGTCATCTGTCTGGAAGTTGTTCCCCATTGAACCAGTGCTACAGGTGTATCTGTATTCATGCCCTGGCTTAAAAGCTGTTTGCTGATGTTGGGAAGATTTTTAACTCCCATCAGAAACACAATCGTACCAATACCTTTTGCAAGAGCACCCCAGTTGATGTTTGATTTTTCTTTCTCAGGATTTTCATGGCCCGTGACAAATGCAATAGTAGAAGTAAAATCTCTGTGAGTCAGAGGAATACCGGCATAGGCAGGAGCGGCAATAGCTGAAGTTACGCCGGGTACAACTTCAAATAAAACACCGGCATTAATAAGTTTTTCTGCTTCTTCAGCGCCACGACCAAAAATAAAAGGATCGCCTCCTTTCAGCCGCGTAACAGTTAAACCAAGGCTTGCCTTTTTTACTATAAGTGTATTTATGTCTTCCTGTGGCAAGGTATGGTTGCTTCCTTTTTTGCCCACATAAATAATTTCGGCATTTTTACGGGCATGTTTTAACAGACCTGGAGATGCGAGATAATCATAAATTACTACATCTGCTTTTTTTATACATTCCATGCCTTTTACTGTAATAAGCCCTGGATCACCGGGGCCTGCGCCAACAAGATATACTTTGCCTTTAGTTTTCATTTATATTCTCTTTAAGACTTTCCAGCAGTTCCTTTGCACCTGCCGCAAGAAGGTTTTCAGCCAGTTTAATACCCGTGTTCTCCGAATTTTCTTCGGCCCCTGACATTTCATTCTTTATTATAGTTTTACCATCAACACTTGCGACAAGACCGGTTAAAGTAAAAACATTTTTTTCAATTTGACCATAAGCTGCAATCGGAACCTGGCAGCCCCCTTCGAGACGATGTAAAAATGCGCGTTCGCCTAAAACTATTCTTCTGGTATGATAATGATCAAGACAATCAACAAGTGAAGTAATCCTTGTATCCTGTTCCCTGATTTCAATGCAAAGCGCTCCCTGGCCGACTGCGGGCAGCATTATATTATCATCGAAATATTCGGTAATTTTGTTTTCAAATCCAAGCCTTTTTACACCTGCCGCAGCAACTACAATCGCATCCATATCGCCTGATTCAAGTTTTTTAAGGCGGGTATTAAGGTTGCCTCTAAGCGGGACTATAATAATATCCGGCCTTGCATTCAAAAGCTGAGAACTGCGGCGAAGGCTGCTGGTTCCTACTGCAGCTTTTTCGGGCAGGTCTGAAAAACAAAGACCGTTTTTAGATATCAAAACATCATTTACTTTTTCACGAAGCGGGATTGCACCTATACAGAGTCCGTCCGGTATTTCAGCAGGCATATCTTTCATACTGTGTACGGCAAGATCAATGCTTTCGTCTAAAAGAGCCTGTTCTATTTCTTTAACAAAAAGTCCTTTGCCCCCAACTTTGGCAAGAGGCACATCAAGTATCTTGTCTCCCTTTGTTTTTATGATTTCAATTTCAAAAGACAGATCAGGATTTTTTTTATGAAGCTCCGATTGCACCCAGTTTGCCTGCCACAAGGCGAGTTTGCTTCCTCTTGTTCCTATTTTGACTGTTTCTCTCATCGAGAACCACATGTTGAACAACTTGTAGCTGTGCATCCGCTGCATGATGAATCAGCAGCAGAGGCTTTTACTGTTGCGCCGTTTTTCCCTTTGCTTTTGAATCCACAGGCAGACAACAGTTTTATTACTTTTTCGCTTTTGCAGAAAGAACATTCCGGCTTTTCATTGCCGAATAAAAGAAGTTCAAAATTTTTTCCACAATCATTACAATGATATTCATAAATCGGCATTATAGTTTCCTTTAAATTTTTTAAGTTAATCGGGTTTGATGCGAGAGCATATCAGGGAAAAAGTATCCTTTCTGTAAGATCGCAAAATATATGTCCGAGTGTAATGTGGGTTTCCTGAATCCTCGCTGTTTTATCAGATTCTACTGCAAACAGCATGTCAGAACACTCAGCCAGTTTGCCTCCGCCCTGCCCTGTAAAACCAATGGTAAAGAGTCCCATGTCTTTTGCCGCATTCATACCCTTTATTACATTTGGCGAATTGCCGCTCGTGCTTATACCCCAGGCAATGTCATCCTTATTGCCAAGCGCTCTTATCTGTTTTTCAAATATTTCATCAAAACCGTAATCATTGCCAATACTCGTAATTACAGAAGTGTCGGTCGTCAAAGCCATTGCCGCGAGCGGAGGACGTTCAATCTGAAATCTGTTGACAAATTCTGCGGCCAGATGCTGAGCATCTGCAGCACTTCCACCATTTCCAAAAATAAGTATTTTTTTATTAGATGCAAGGCTG
>Ga0222665_1001018_pt1 | contig 14101 bp, 14 predicted proteins | sample AntAcemetagen653_FD_179853 | JGI IMG/M metagenome (GOLD analysis project Ga0222665, IMG submission 179853) | Saline water microbial communities from Ace Lake, Antarctica - #653 | ecosystem: Environmental > Aquatic > Non-marine Saline and Alkaline > Saline | place: Antarctica: Ace Lake...
GCCCGCCCCTCGGGCCGGGACAGGAGGAAAGCCAGAAACGCGGGCAGGGTCAGGATGACCAGGTAGTGGTGGTTGGACAGGCCGACGCCCAGGACGAGCGCGACGAGGAGGACATGGCCGGTCCGCGCGATCGGCGCGGCGTCCCAGCGGAGGGCCAGGAGGACGGCCACAGCGCTCACCAGGTAGTCCAGGGTGTAGACCTCCGCGCGGATCGCCTGGAACCACGCAGCCCGGGACAGGGCCAGGGCCAGGACCAGGAGGGCCATGGCGCTGTCCGTGAGGATCCCGGGGGTCCGAACCCGGGCCAGGAGCGCCCGGGCCGCGAGGAACAGCGCGGCCATGGCCCCCGCGCCCAGGACCGCGCTGAGGAGGTTCACCCGGAACGCGACCGAGCCCAAGGGCAGGAGGCTGGCCAGATGGGCAAGGACCACGTAGCCCGGGGTGCCGGGCGGGTGTGGTATTGAAGCGGCGCGCGCGCACGCAACGAACTCCGAGGAGTCCAGCCAGAAGACCCCGGGCGCCAACTGCCAGAGGTAGAGGCCCAGGCTCGCCAGGAAGACACCCGCGGCCCAGGGGGCTGCCCCCGGACGATCCTCATTCATTCCGCGGCCCCCGGCATCTGCACTGGGAGGTGGGGGTCTCCTTGACACAGATCTCGCTGAGGTGGGGCAGGGCCGGTGCGAGGCGCTTCCAGAGCCAGGCGCAGAGGTTCTCCGAGGTCGGCTGGGAGAGCCCCTCCACCTCGTTCAGGAGTTGATGGTCCAGGATCTTGATCACGGGCTTCACCGCGGCGGTGATGTCCCCGTAGTCCACCAGCCAGCCGCGCTCGGGGTCCACAGGTCCTTCCAGGGAGACCTCGATCTCGTAGGTATGTCCGTGGAGGTTGCGGCAGCGGTGGCCCTCCGGCGCGTCGGTCAGCGCGTGCGCGGCCTCGAAATGGTATCGCTTGGTCAGCTCGACGATCATATCCACGACTCCGGATGGAGCGTGGTCACGGCCAGCTCCTTGTTGTCCTTGCCTCCTACGATATCCTTCACCTGCGCCAAGTCAATCGCTCTGCCGCGTCCGCCGTGGTATCGTCTCCTGTGTGGAGCACGACCCCGGAGGCCCCCATGGCACCTCGTTTGCTCATCGTCCTGACCGCGCTGGCCGTATTCGCCGCGCTCCTCGGGCCCGCCTGCGGCACGAATGACCCCGCGCCTCCCGCGGAGGATACCGCGGCGGACGTCGTGGTCGAGGTGATCCCCGACATCCCTGAGTCCCCGCCGGATACCCCGCCGGAGCTGCCACCGCCCGCGATCTGCACGCCCGGTGAGGAGCGCTGCGGGGACGCAGGCGTCGAGACCTGCAACGCGGCGGGGACCGCGTGGGACCTGACACAGGAGTGCGACCCCGCGGAGCTCTGCCTCGCGGACCCCTTCGAGTGTTGCCTCCCGGACTGCGTTGGCAAGAAGTGCGGCCCGGACGGCTGCGGCGGGTCCTGCGGGAGCTGCCCCGGGGGCCTCCTGTGCAACGACGCGGGCAAATGCGAGGAGCCCTGCGTTCCCGACTGCATGGACAAGAACTGCGGGCCGGACGGCTGCGAGGGGATTTGCGGGACCTGCGAGGATGGCTGGGAGTGCCTGGACGGCGTCTGCGAGCAGATCTGTTTTCCTGAATGCTCTAATGAAAAAACCTGCGGGGAGGACGGGTGCGGGGGGAGCTGCGGCGCGTGCGACGGGGGCTTGCAGTGCCTCGACGTCGCGTACGGGCGGCATTGCTCAAAGCCCTGCGTGGACTTGATCGACTGCCCGGACGGCCTCTTTTGTCTCGCTGAGCTATGCAATCCCTGGGAGTGCCAGGAGGATGAGGATTGCAGCCCCGGCGAGGTCTGCGATCTCTTCCTGCGCTGCATGTCGCCTACCTCCTGCGATGAGATCGAAGTCTGTCCCCCACTGGATGACCCATTGACCGGCGGGGAGCTGGACCAGGCCTGTGACCCGGACACAGAGACCTGCTTTGTTGAGACGGAAGAGATCTGTATTGACGGACAGTGTTATCCCCACACGGGCGCGTGCGCCTGGGTGACCCCGGGTGAGGGCTTCTGCGACGACGGCGAGCCCTGCACCCTGGACACCTGCGATCCCGTGGCGGGCTGCGTCCACGAGAAGAGCGACTCGCTCTCATGCCTGGACCAGGTCTACACCTGCGAGGAGCTGCACGACATGGCCGACTGGGAGGTCGGGGCCCTCACCGCGGCCACCAACGGCGCGGCCTGCGAGGTCGACGCGGATTGCCACCTCTGCCTCTTCCTCGACGGCTTTGACGAGGGCTGCCCCGAGTACTTCTGGTTCACAGCAGACGCGAATCCCGCCCTGCTCCTGGCCATCGACCAGGCATGGGACGCGCTTGACTGCGATCCCGCCCCGGACTGCGGGCCCATACCCGAGCCCGGCCCAGCGCCCTGCTGCGTGGGCGGGGCCTGCACCTTCGGCGGGACCTGTACCGCGTTCGTGGACACCTGTCTCTCCTTTGTCGCCTGCGGCGACGTGGACACTGACGGCGACGGCCTCGGCGACGGCTGCGACCCTGACGACGACGACGACGGCACGCTGGACGGCGATGACTGTCAGCCCCTCGATCCCCTGGCCTTCCCCGGCGCGGAGGAGCGCTGCAACTTCCTGGACGACGACTGCGACGGGGAGGTCGATGAGGACTTCCCCGAGCTGGGGCTGTCTTGCGTCTCCGAGGATCCGGACGCGTGCGATCCCGCTGGCTGGTGGGTCTGCGAGGAGGGGACCGGCGCTATCCTCTGCCAGCCCCAGGGCTGGCCAGGCGCGACGGAGATCTGCGACGGCAAGGACAACGACTGCGACGGTGAGACCGATGAACCCGGATCCGTGGGCTGCGTGGCCTGCTGGGAGGACCTGGACGACGACGGCTTCGGCGCTGGTCTCCCCGACTGCATCTGCGCGCCCGACCCCCAGAAGTGCTTTGACCAGGCCCCCGGCGATTGCGACGACGAGGACTCCGAGGTTCACCCCGGCCAGCCGGAGTTATGTAACGGCAAGGACGACAACTGCAACGGTGTCGTGGACGAGTTCTGCGACTGATTATAACCGGATGTCGATCTTGGTGCTGGTCCGCTGCTCGTCGAGCCAGCGCCTGAAGGCCTTCTCAAAGGACTCTTCCTCAAGGAGGCCTCGGAGCCTGAACCGGAACTCCTCCCGCTGAGCGTCGTCCTTGAATTCGCGTCGCTCCTCGGCCACCACCTTCACCAGATGGATCCCCAGGTTGGAGCGCACTGGCCCGCCCACGCCGCCGACGGGGAGGTTGAAGACCACGTCCTCGAAGTCCTCCTCGAGGGTGCCCTCGGTGACGAAGCCGATGATGCCGCCGTCTTCGCCGCTGGCCTTGTCGTCGCTCTCGGTGCGCGCTGCCTCCTCAAAGGTGATCGTCCCGGCCTTGATGCGCCCGAGGATCTCCCGCGCGCGCTCCCATACCTCCTGGAAGTTCTCGAAGTTGGCGGAGGGGCCCAGGCGGAGGAGCACGTGCGCTATCTTCACAGCACGATACTTCCCATCGGAGTAGCGGGCAGCGAAGGCCTGGTCAGCCTCCCGGTCCGAGACCTTGACCTTGGCCCGCACCTGCATCATCACTACCTGATCTCGCAGGATCTTGGTCCGGATCGTCTCCCGGAGGTGCTCCGCGGAGTCAAAGCCCAGCTCCCGGGCCTTCAACTCCAGGGCCTTGGGATCAAGGGGACCTTTGACCAGGAGCATTCGGCGAAGCTGGCCGTCCACGTCCTTGGAGCTCACCTCGATGCCCTGGCGGTCCCCCGCGACGAGGACTAGCTCGTTGTCGATGATATTGTTCAGGACCTCCCGCTGGATTGTCTGGAACCTTGCCTCCCGCTCGTCCTCCGGGAGGTCCGCGGGGATCTCCGTGAGCCGCGGCAGCATGGCCAGGCGCAGGTCGTAGCGGGTCACCACCCGGTTCCCCACCACCGCCACGACCCCCTCGAGGAGATCGCCGTCTTCGGTCTTCTTCGTCTCTTCCGCGCTCGCGGGCGCCATGTACAAGCAGAGGCCCAAGACCCCAAAAAGGAGCCCTGCGGCTGCTCGTGATCTTATCTCCATTTCCTCACTCCCGCTCCGGCGCGACTCTGAGGTCGCGGAGGACCCCATCGTTCACGGTCCAGTCGTTTATGTCCAGCAGCTCGGCCTCCACGGCCTTCTGCGCAGCCGCTGCCCGCTCCTGCGCCAACGCTGCCCGGATTCCGGGCGTAGCGTCCTCCAGCGTGCGCTGCTCAGCCTCCCGCCGCCCGGTGACCATCACCAGGTGGAACCCCGCCGGGCCTTCCTGGGGAAGGCTCACCTGGCCGACGTTCCGCATGGCCAGTGCGGCCTCAAGGACAGCGGGGGGCGCCAGGAGCCACGCTACCTCACCTCCGTCCCGGGAGAAGAACAGCAGGTCGCCTCCCTTGTTCCTGGTCTTTTCGTCGATGCTGTGCTCGCGGGCAAAGTCAGCGAACACCGTCTCTGCGTCGACCCCTGCCCGGCTCAACGCGGCCAGGATGTCCGCGCGAAGCGCGTCTGCTGTGGCCAGGTCCGCGGTCAGGATGTGCCGCGCCCGCACCCGCGTCGGACGATCCAGCGGCTTCTCCAGCGCCCAGCGAGCCTGTACCTCCGCGTCGGTGATCGGGGGGGCCTGGTAGCTCGCTATCCGGTCCTCGGTCCAGCGCAGCGCCATCTCCCGGTCCCGGATCCGCCGGATCCGGGGGTCGTCCGCGTAGTCCGCGGATTGTGCCAGCCGCAGCGCGGCCCGATAGAGGAGGTAGTTGCGCAGGAAAGCCCGTCGCCCCTCGGCAGGCGCCACCTCGGCTTGCCGATCTTCCGGGAACCCGTCAAGGAATGCCTGGAGCTCCGCCAGGGTGACCCGGTCGCCGCCAAACGCGGCGACGGAGGGGGAGTGGGGCTGCGCAGGGGCCGTCTCTTCTTCATCCCCCCGACACCCCAGAGCTGCAAACAATAAGGCTGCGATCACCAATCGCCACATCAGGTTTACTCGGAGATCCGTTTGGCGAGAGCGCTGACTCGCTCGGTATCCACGGAGATCTCTACGTCAGCGCTGAGCGCGTCCACGCGCTCCTGCCAGAGGACCTCGCGGCGGCGCTCCAGCCCGTCCGCGGCCTCCGCGTCGGTGCGCACGTGATCCGCGAGGTAGTCGGTCCGGATCTGGTCCTCCATGGCTGCCAGGAGCTCCATGCGCACCCGGGGATCAGCGTCCATCCCCGCGGTGATCGCCTCCCGCGCGCAGAGGTTCATGACGATATAGTTCTGAAGGAAGACCAGCGCCTTGTCCGACGATGAGTAGTAGTAGCGGGCAAAGGGCGGCAGCGAGCGGATGGCCAGGGCCAGCTCCCCGAGGGTGATCACGTCCCGATGAAGGGTCGCAGCTGGCTGGGTTTCCTGTTCAGGCTCCAGACCCCCCGGAGCCTCGGTGCGCAGGGCCTCCACGAGGCTGACCCGGTACTCAGTCATCTCAGGACGCTCAGGTTTGCAGCCAGCGGCCGCAGCCACGAGCGCGAGGAGCAGGATCTGGGTGCGTCGGGTCATGGACATCTCTCTCCGTAGAGTTGTTTCTAGCCCAGGGGCGTGTCGTTGTCAACGCAGTACGACAAGGGCCAGTCAACCATGATATTTGACTTGACAGGTGTCAAATATCATGGTTGACTGGCGTCATGGAACTTGTACGCGAGACAGAACTCGGGCAACTTCGAACAGCCTTGCAGGATAACCCTGTCGTGGCCATCGTCGGCCCCAGACAGTGCGGCAAGACCACGCTCGCCAAGCAGTTCCTGCGATTGGATAAGCTACCGGACGTTCTCTTTCTGGACTGTGAAGACCCGCGAGATCTGACACGGCTGGACAACCCGATGTTGGCGCTGGAGAGCGTCCGAGGCCTTGTCGTTATTGATGAAATCCAGCGTCGCCCGGACTTGTTTCCCGTGCTGCGCGTTCTTGTGGATGGCGATGAAGACAGACGGTTCCTCATCCTTGGCAGCGCCTCCCCGGACCTGCTCTCCCAGGGGTCTGAGACCTTGGCTGGCAGGATCTCCTTTCTCGAGCTTGGCGGGTTCGGTCTGCCCGACGTCTCCCCGCTTCATCTCGAACGTCTGTGGATTCGCGGTGCGTTCCCCCGTTCCTTCCTGTCTCCGAGCGACAGAGTGTCCTTTCAGTGGCGAATGGACTTCATCCGCACCTTTCTCGAGAGGGACGTGCCCCAGCTTGGGTTCAACATCCCCGCCCGCCTGTTGAGGCGATTCTGGACCATGTTGGCCCACTGTCACGGACAGCTCTTCAATGCGTCGGAGTTCGGTCGAAGCCTGGGCGTTCGCCATACCAGGTCGCGGGAGTTCCTGGATATCATGGCTGGCGCGTTCCTGATCAGGCAGTTGCAGCCCTGGTTCTACAATACCCGGAAACGACTTGTGAAGAGGCCCAAGATCTACTTTCGCGATACGGGCCTCATGCACGCATTGCTCACGTTGGGGAGCCGCGGGGAGGTTCAAAGCCATCCGCGATTGGGTGCCTCCTGGGAAGGCTTCGCACTGGAACAGGTGATCCGCCATCTCGGCTTACGCGACGAAGATGCCTACTTCTGGGGCGTGCACACAGGTGCCGAGCTCGACCTCGTCTGGCAGGAGAGAGGGAAATTGTACGGGGCGGAGTTCAAGTACGCAGACGCCCCCCGTATGACACGCTCCATGGGATCGGCTCTGGCCGAACTGGGCCTCGAACACATCTGGGTGTTTCATCCTGGCGGTGGAACCTGCCGGCTGGATGAGCGTGTCACTTCAGCGGGTTTGGTTAATTTGAGTGACAGGAGTTATCGGTTACCCGGGCGCGATATGTAGGGGGCTGGACCTCGGTCACGCGAACTTGAGCCGATCTGCACCCAATGCAATTGCATCACCCCCCCGCGGGCGTACAATATCCCGTGACCCCGGTGGAGGCCGCTGATGCTTGTCCGCAACTATTTGGTGCTCGTCGCCCTGCTGGCCGCGCTCGCGGCGGGCTGCGGCACGGACAGCGCGCACTGGCACGGACCGGGTTCGGCCGACACGGCCGAGGACCTTGGGCTCGTGGATACCACCGTGGATGTGCATGACCTGCGCGTGGATCTTCCCCCGGAACTCACCGATGTCCTCGACGTGGCCCCTGAAGTGGTGGACGCGGGCCCCGAAGTGGTGGATGTGTTACCGGATCCCGGCCCTGAGCTCATCGACTCGACGGACGCAACCGATGTAGACGTGGAGACAGCAGACCTCGCTGACGGCGAGGTCTGCACCCCGGACTGCGCGGGCAAGGAGTGCGGCTCAGACGGCTGCGGGGGCTCCTGCGGCGTCTGTCCGGCCAACAAGCCCTACTGCAACATGGCCTTTCAGTGTGAGGCCTGCGAACCTGACTGCGAGGGGAAGTCCTGCGGCGGTGACGGCTGCGGGGGCTCCTGCGGCGCTTGCCCCGTGGGCTGGGCCTGCCTCTCGGGGAGCTGTGAGCCTCCTGAGTGCGCGGGCGATATCATCCTCTATGAGGAAGACTTCTCGGAATGCAACGAGGGCGCGATCTTCGTTGTGGACGACCAGCCTGATGACCCGGTCACGTGGATGGCCATGGAGGAGGGCGCGCTCTCCGGGCCCTGCGCGCTGCACTTCGGGGATCCCGTGGGCGGGACCTATGACACCGGGGATCCTGTGAGCGCCGCGCTGGTCCTGCCCTGGATCACGGTGCCCGACGACGGGGATCCCTACCTGGTCCGCTTCGCTGTGCGAATGGACGCGGAAGGCGTGGTCGCGCCCGAGTATCCCTACGACCACGACGTGCTCTACCTGAGGGCCTACGGCGAGGGACTCCCCGAGGAGGGGGCAGCGCTGTTCAACTCCAAGGAGTTCCTCAACAACACCGAAGGCGTCTGGGTCCTGGTCGCCGCGTCCCTGGACGCTTACGTTGGCCTCGACATCCAGCTCCGCTTCGAGTTCGACACCATCGACAGCGCGGCCAATGACTACGAGGGGATCTGGCTCGACGATCTGCGCGTGGGCACCGCGTGCCCCCTCTGCTTCCTGGACGAGGACTGCGTGGACGACGAACCCTGCCTCCAGGACCTCTGCGTGCTCTTCTCCAACCAGGGAGTGATCGGTACCTGCGGACACCTGCCCAAGGAGCCCTGCTGTGTGGGCCTGGATCCCTCTTTCTGCGATGACTTCGACCCCTGCACCGAGGACTCCTGCGACCTCGTCACCGGAGACTGCGTCCACGTCATTATTGAGGATTGCGGTTCGTGATACGCACGGGGATGATCCTGGCCGCGGGCCTCGGCACCCGCATGAGGCCCCTCACCGACCACCTGGCCAAGCCCCTGCTTCCGGTAGGGCGGACCACTCTCCTGGAGAGGACCCTTACCTGGATGGCCGCAGGCGGCCTCTCCCGGGTGGTGATCAACCTCCATCATCTGCCGGACCAGGTCCGGGCCTACGCGGAGGCCGTCGTGCCTGCGGGGATCGAGCTCCTCTTCAGCGAGGAGCCCGAGATCCTCGGCTCCGGCGGCGGGATCGGGCGGGCCGCGGTCGCGTACTTCCCTGACGAGCCAGCGCTGGTGGTGAACGGGGACGTGCTCTTTGACCTCGATCTGCGGGCCTTCATGGCCGCGCACGCGACGACGGACGCCGCTGCGACCTGCCTCGTGATCCCCGCGGTCAGCGCGCCGGAGCTGGCCACGGTCACCCTGGACGACGACGACCGCTTCATGGAGATCACACGGGAGGGCGCGGCCCCCGCGCATCCCGGGCGTCGGGGGATCTTCTCGGGCCTTCATATCCTCTCCCCTGATCTGCACCGTCGCCTGCCAGCGGATCGCTTCGCGTCCGTGGTCACCGAGGGCTACCGCCCCTGCATGGCCGAAGCGCGCGTGTTCGGCCACTTCGTCGACGCTCCCTGGTGGGATCTCGGGACACCGGAGCGATACGAGGCCGCGCTCAAGGGTTTTTTCAGCAGTTAGGTTCCCCGGAAGACGAGCCCGACGAATACCTCAGGAGTGGGATGTAATCACTTCGGAGGATTCCATGATCTGCCTGATTATTTCATTGCTTCTGGCCGGCTGCGACCGGCCCGCGGACGAGGACTGCTGGCCGGGGCCGGTGCCGATCGTGCGGGAGTGCGATTGTGTCTGTGGCGTGGAGTCTGCAACTCCCGCTGACGACGTGTCGGCTCCGGCCGAGATCAGAGAGCCCCTGTCGTTGCAGGTGACTGAGCTCATGATCGACCCCACCGCGGTCTCTGATCGCGAGGGGGAGTGGATCAAGGTTCACAACCCGACCCCGCTCCCCGCGAGTCTCGCCGGGGTGGAGGTCGCGGTGGGCGGCTCGGTGCGCTGCATGCTCCCCAAGGAGGCCTCGATCCCGCCCTTCGGCTTCGTGGTCATCGCTCGCTCCCGCAGGGGCGGGCGGCTGCCATGCCCGAAGCTCTCCCTGCCCAACCGGCGCGGCGAGGTGGCCCTCGTGCGGAGCGGCGAGATCATTGATGTCGTGGTATGGGAGAACGCGCCCAAGGGCACGCCCCTCAGTTCGCCGTAGCTGGTGTTACGGGGATCGGGCTCGGCTTGGATCGGTTCGCTGCGCCTCCCTACTTGACAGCCGACTCGTCATATTTCATGATAAATGACGACAGAGCTGTCGCTCAAAGGCGCGCCAAGAGATCCCCGATTTCGATCTCCTGCGCGCGCTTGATTTCGGGCTGCTGCCGTCGATCTACTTCTCCGACGACCCCGAGGCGGATCTCGCTGCGTACGCCGGGCTCTACCTCCGGGAGGAGATCGCAGCGGAGGGGCTCACCCGGAACGTCCCCGCGTTCAGCCGCTTTCTGGAGGTCTCAGCGCTCTGCAACGCCAGCATCCTGAACCACAGCAAGATCGCGTCCGACGCCCAGGTCCCCAGGACCACGGTCCACGAGTACTTCCACATCCTCGAGGACACCCTCATTGCGTTCACCCTCCCCGCATGGAGGCGTAGCGTCCGCCGCAAGCCCATGGCCACGTCCAAGCTCTACTTTTTCGACATCGGCGTGGCCCGCCACCTTCGGAACGAGGGCCGCCTCCTGCCACGCTCTCCCGCGTTCGGGGAGGCCTTCGAGACCTTCCTGTTCCACGAGCTGCGGGCCTGGCAGGACTATGTCCGGGGCGGCACCCTCCACTACTGGCGTTCGACGTCCGGGTTCGAGGTGGATTTTATCCTCGACGAGCGGATCGCCATCGAGGTGAAGGGGAAGGAGACAGTCACCGAGCGCGACCTGCGCGGCCTCCGCGCGCTCAAGGAGGAGGCCCTCCTCGCCGACTACCTGGTGGTCTCCCTCGATTCGCGCCCCCGCACCGTGGACGGGATTCGAATCCTCCCCTGGCGGCTCTTCCTGGACGCCCTCTGGGGCGGGGAGTTCACCGCGTAGCACGCCCCTCAGTGCGCCGAAGCTCCCGTGGCGTTCTTCGCCGCGGCCGCGCGGGTGATGAACTTGGGAAGGAAACGAAGTGCGGCGGGACGGGCGTCGGGGAGTCGGAGTTGCTCATAGTACTGCTGACGCCGGGGAACCAGTCCCATGGGACCCGGTCGAGGGACTGAAACCCGACCACTGGGTATCCCGACGTTCGAAGAAAAAGTGCTGCAGCGTGCCGTCACAATGGTGCTGGAGAGTGTCTACGAGGAGGACTTCTATGACTTCTCGTTCGGGTTCCGACCTGGACGGTCGGCACATCAAGCTCTGAAGCACCTCTGGGACGGAGCAATGTCGATAGGCGGAGGGTGGGTGATTGACGTCGATATCCGGCGCTTCTTCGACACTCTGGACCGTAAATGTCTGCGTGACATCCTTGGCGAACATCTATCTCCACACGGTCTTCGACCGGTGGTACGTCGAGGAGGTAGTGCCATTGCTCAAGGGTCGTGCCGAGGTTGTCCGCTACGCGGACGACCTCGTGCTCATCTTTGAGGAAGAGGAGGATGCTCGTCGCATGATGAGGACGCTCCCGAAGCGATTCAATCGGTTCGGTCTCGCCCTCCACCCGGAGAAGACTCGCCTGGTTCCCTTCCTGCGGCCCCGTCATCGGGATCGTGGGAAGAACCTCAGACAACGTGGGTCGCCTGGGAGTTTCGACTTCCTGGGTTTCACCCATCACTGGGGTCTGTCCCGGCGTGGTTACTGGGTGGTAAAGCAGAAGACTGCAAAGGCGCGACTTGCTCGGGCGATCTCGTCAATCGATGACTGGTGTCAACGGCATCGGCATCGGTCTATTGCTGAGCAGCATCGAGCGCTTGAACAACGGCTGAGGGGGCACTATGCTTACTTCGGGCTGACCGGAAACAGCCGGTCACTCCAGAAGGTGTTCCAAGCCGCCAGGTGCTCCTGGCGGAAGTGGCTGGGACGTAGGTCCGGCAAGGCGAAGAGGAGTTGGGAATGGTTCATGAACCTGTCGGTTTACTACCCGCTCCCGCCTCCTCGTGTCGTCCACTCTGTCTGTCTCCAATAGTGCAGCGAAACCGTAATACGAGGAGCCGAATGCGGAAATTCCGCTTTTTCTGTTCTGCTTGAGAAGGGAATCCTCGAATGCCTTTGAGACTCGGAATGGCCATTTCATGTGTATTGGCGATCTCGGCGATGTTCATTGTCTCCTCATCTGGGCTGGCAGGAGAGGCGCGGTTGGATATTCAGGCCGAGTTGAGGCAGCCGGGTACCCGACTCCTGGTGGTTGAGTTCTACGCTGACTGGTGTGTCCCCTGTAAAAAGTCGGTTCCGACATGGGACAAGATCCACAAGAACTACAAAGACCGTGGATTAAGATTCATCGTTGTATCAACGGGTTCTAGCGGTCTTTGTGATGATCCGGGCTGGCGTCCCGACCGCATCGTATGTGACTATGATCAGTCTATCCAGGAGTTCTTTGGTGCGGATAGTCTCCCTCAGGCCTTCCTGTTTACGTGGCAAGGCGAGTTCCTCCTCAGGACGGGTGACGTCAAGCTAGCTGAGCGGGCCATCTCGAATTATTTCACTCAATCACCTCGTATCTTCATCAGCGACCCAACTGATCAGAAAGGAAAGCGGCATGTCGACGCCCAAGGCATTCGTGCTCTCGTTCGTAGCCATCTATCTCTGCTATCCAAATTCGAGATCGTTGCAGACAAGAATACGGCTGTAGAATTAAGAAAGCTCAAGAAGCAAAGTTATGAGTTGAACTTCGACCAGAAGGATCGCTGCGAACTCGGCCAGGATGTGTCTCCCAATTCGAAGCTAGAAGTCCGACTATTCGAGTGGAGCGAGAAGCAACGGATCGTGATCCTTGAACTGTACTCCATTGAACGCAGCTGTATGGTACAGGCTGTCAAGGTCAGGGTCGGGAAAAGGGGGTTAGAGGCTGCTTTGTTCGAGGCGGCTTCATCACTTGTCGACAAGCTGATTGGGAAGCCGGACAGAAGCCGGTTTTTCCGGCAGGACCAGGAGGCTCAGTCACCCTCCCTAAAAAAACCGGAGACTGTAAAACGTCAACCGACACCTCCTTCGGCAATCAGAAAAAAGCGTCGGGTGACGATTCAGTTCCGTACGAACCCCTCAGGGGCGGCGGTCTATCTCGACGGTAGGAGGATGGAATCACTAACCCCCTGTGCTTATGAAATGGTCACAGGGAAGTACACCGTGCGCCTCGGCGATGTGGCTGGATATGGAGACCTGGTCTTTCCCTGGGAGTTCATTACTCCCGAAGTGGTTTTTGAAACGTTGCCGCCAGCAATCGGCGAGATGTCTATCACTGCGTTTGACGAAGAGGGTACCGAGTTGCGCGGCATCAATGTTCTTCTGGATGGGAACGTCTTAGGTCAAATCCCTCTCGTGCTTCGCGGCATTCCGCCGGGAATCCAGAAGTTCTTGTTTGATGGGCCAGGCTTTCTGCCGAAGAGCATTCGAAAATTCGTTAATCGAAACAAGTACACAGTCCTGACCACTAAAATGAAGGAAGAGCCGAGCACAGGACGGCTTGAGGTTGGCCACGCGCTAGTCTCGGACGGTGAACAGATGGCCGGAATGAGGGTGAAGGTATCGATAGACGGCTACTCACCGCAAATGAGTTGGGCAACGTACGAACTGGAGCCCGGCAGTTATGAAGTTGTGATCTATTCGGATGTTTCGAAGCCCCGAACGAAGGTCTACGACGTGATGATATATAAGAACCAAACGACCTACATCGATCCAGAACTCATTGCGGATCCTGCGACAAAGAAATGGCGTCTGCTCACTGGGAAGAACTAGCGTAACGCTTACTGTTGTACCTGTCCTATTGTACTTCCTCAAAATAGGATGGGTGTAGATCCGCTGGTGCGACGAGGTTGCAGAGCAATAACAAATACATGAGTGGACTTCCGTCTGGAAAACAGGGAGCCCCCAGGGTACCTATGGAGTGCAAACAGCCGGCCTTGGTCATCGTTGTGGAGCAGATGAGGAGGAGCGAAGCCATCGTCGGCACCTCGAGCGTCCCCTCCGTACTGTGTTCGGCGACAACCACGTGGTCCGCCTGAACTTCACGTCGAAGGATGTTTCACGCGGCCTTCGTCCGCTTGACGCCGAACTGAACCTGCCCATCGAGTTGTACTCCCTGGGGCTGCGTCGTGCGGCCAGCATCATGGCGATGGACGTGTCCTTCGACTCGGCCTATGAGAAGTTGGCTGCCCTCACCGGAGGGAATGTCCCCAAGCGTCAACTGGAGGAACTGACTTCGAAGCGATCCGCGGAGACGCGTTCGGGACGGGCTCGCGCTCGAAGTCGACGCGCGGCAGCGGCGATGGCGCACCGGTCGGTCTGTCGCACGAGGCGACGTAGCCCTCCGGAGGAACGCGTACCGGTCCTGTTGGTTCGAGCCTTCAGTGCGTTCATAGACGGCGTGGATGTCGTGTGTTGCCTGAGAGCGGGGCGATCAGGGGTTCAGGAGCTACCCACCATCTCTTCACCGCTTCTACTCTTCCTCCGCCTGGATACCGATCTGCTCGAATGGAATCTCGACGAATCCCGGGATATCGAACGCCGGCGAGCTT
>Ga0222665_1001020_pt1 | contig 14084 bp, 9 predicted proteins | sample AntAcemetagen653_FD_179853 | JGI IMG/M metagenome (GOLD analysis project Ga0222665, IMG submission 179853) | Saline water microbial communities from Ace Lake, Antarctica - #653 | ecosystem: Environmental > Aquatic > Non-marine Saline and Alkaline > Saline | place: Antarctica: Ace Lake | collected...
GAATTCTATTCAGATAAAAACATTTCAGATCCCCCTGAAGTAAATATCCCACAGTCAATGTGTGCCGACTTTTCAGCATTCTCGAAATACTACCTTTTCCAAACTCAAAGAAATTATTCAATTGCTACTTTCTCAAAATTTCCGATTATCAATGAGGGCTCACTAAGGTTTAGGGACGATACAAAATCGTTTTGTTTGTTTACAGATATTATAGCTGATGATGATACAATTCGGATTTATAATGTTCATCTTGAATCAATCCAGTTTTCCGAAGATGATTATTCATTTGTTTCTGAAATCGCTTCTACCCATGAAAAGAAGAATTTAAAAGAAAAATCGGCAAAGATTTTTTATAAATTGAAATATGCATTCAAAAGTAGGGCAAAACAGGCAGATGTTTTAGCGGAACATATCCAAAAATGCCCCTATCCTCTTTTAGTTTGTGGAGATTTTAATGACACACCAAGTTCATATTCATACAAAATTCTAACAGAAAACCTGAAGGATTCATTTATTGAAAGCGGAAAAGGATATGGAAAAACTTATGATGGAAACTTGCCTGCTTTATTACGCATTGATTATATTTTACATGATGATAATTTTATTGCTTGCGATTTTGAAACATCATGGATAGAGCTGTCTGATCATTACCCTGTTACAACAAATATGATTATTAAATAATGAATATTTTTAACCTATAACTGATTTTTTCATACCGAAAACTTAATGCACAGCAAAAGAAATTGGTTTTATTTATATTTGTAATAAACTTAATGGATTGTCGATTTAAAAAATTAAAAATGAAAAAACTTATATTACTCCTGTTTATCTCGTGCTGTCTAAATCTTTTTTCTCAGGAAGAGAAATCGAAAAATACCGATGAAAAAATTAAGGCTTTTTATGAAAATGCAACTGAATTGTCAGAAGCTGATAAATTATGGCTTAAGTCACTTCCTATAATGAAATTACCCGATGATTATAATAATAAAGATTTGCCGGCATTTTTAGATAACTCAAAAACATCATATTTCAGAGGAATTTTTTCCCAGGAAAACCTTGCTTCCTGCCAGCAATCTTCCTCAATAGGTTACAGTTTTACTTATGAAATTGATAAAGTACGAAAATTGAATGCCTCACTTCCCCAAAATCAATATGGTCCTTTTTTTGCATATAATTTCCAACATTTGGGGAATGGACATCTCGGTGTCAGCTATTATAATAGCTTTAATATATTGAGGAAATGCGGTAATCCTAATATTGCTGATTATGGTGGATTGTTTTTCGGAGGGCCTGAAAGATGGATGACCGGATATGATGAGTATTATAAAGCAATGCACAACCGTTTGGGAGATATTTATTCAATTCCCGTAAATACAATCGAAGGCATTTTAACATTAAAAAACTATTTAAACGATCATCTTGATGGCTCAGAAATTGGTGGAATAGCATCATTTTCCGCTGCAAGCCCATGGAATAAAAAAATATTAGCGGCGGGTACACCCGAAGGAGGAAAGTATGTAATGTCAGAATGGGATTTAAAAGCTACCCATGGAATGGTAATAGTCGGATATAACGATTCGATTCGATACGATTATAATTCTGATGGGAAATATACAAATGATGAAGATAACAATAACGATGGTATTATTGATTTGAAAGACTGGGAAATAGGCGGATTTAAATTTGCGAATACTTATGGTGTTGAATGGGCTGATAGTGGATTTTGTTATATGATGTATAAAAGTTTGTCCTATGACTATACTCAAGCAGGAATCTGGAATGAATCTGTTTTAGCTTTGGAGGTAAAAGATGATTACTCTCCAACCTTAACAATGAAAGTGAAAATTAATCATAATTCGAGAAATAAAATAAAAATTTCTGCGGGTGTTTCTCAGAATATTAACTCTTTACTACCTGAAAAACAGATGGATTTTCCAATATTTAATTATCAAGGCGGAAACCACTATATGCAAGGTGGTAAAAGCATTGAAGAAAATAAAACAATTGAAGTTGGATTTGACATTACGCCATTACTTAGTGAAATAACGTCAGGAGAACCTGCTAAGTTCTTTTTAATTATTGATGAAAACGATCCCGAAAATGCAGGAAGCGGAAAAATTGATTCTTTTTCAGTAATTAATTATTCCGATGAAGTTAATGAAACCGTATGTTCTGAATCAAATGTTCAAATAATTGAAAACGCCAAAACAATTTTATCGCTTGTAATAACTCCAAAATTTGCAAAACCTGAGATTGTTACAGAAGAACTTCCACCCGTTTCCAATAAAGATGATTACACATTTCAATTATCAGCTGAAGGTGGAACTCCTCCTTATAAATGGAATTTGAAAAAAGAATATTTTACTGAATATTGTTCAGGAAGTTTTCCGGATATTTCATCAACTGAATTAATGCCGGAAGATTTATTAGCCGGATTTATTATGCAGGAAATTGAGTTTGAATTTCCATTTTACGGAGAAATCTATAACAAAATTGCGGTGCATGTTGATGGATTTCTGATGTTTGACGAGCAAGATTACCCCTATGTTTATCTTTGGGACGAAGAACTACTTTTAAAAACTACAAAAACTATTGGCCCATTTGTTAACCCCGAACTAATAATTCAAAACTTTAGTAATGATGGGATTTGGTATGAAGGTGATCAGAATTCAGCAACTTTCAGATGGAAAGCTTCATTATATCAATTGACAGGAAATAATGAAATAAATTTTGCTGTAAAACTTTATCCTTCAGGGCAAATTGAATTTTATTATGGTGATTTTATCTTGTTTCAACCTATTGATTTTCTTGCAGGAATATCGGAAGGGAATGAGCTCAATTTCAATGTTGTTGAAGAAACCATCATATCAAATGCTCCCGAAAATAAAATGATTAGACTTTATCCCGAACATTATCCACCAGGAATGAAAATTTCTGAAGATGGAATCTTTAAATGTGATCCGGATGTTGATATTTTATCGGATAATATAAATTTTGTAATTGAAGATTTTAATAATATTTCAGATTTAAAAGCTTTACAATTTACTACAAACGGAATTAATTTGAATTTTGTAACAAGAACCGATGACGATAGCATTATTGAAAGCGACGAAATTGTCTATATTGATATAATTTTAAAAAATGTTCGTGAAGAAACAATTGAAAACCTCAGTTTTGAATTATTTTCTGACGATGAATTTGTTACAAAAATTGACTCAATTGAAATTATTAATCTGATTGAGGCGGGGGAGGAAGTTTTACTTGAAAATGCTTTTTCGTTTAAAGTTGGGCACGTAAATATTAGTAATTATTTTCTTACATTAAATATAGAATCGAAAATTAATGAAAACTTATGGAATAAACCCCTTTATCTTACTATTCAATCCTCACTATTAAAGCTTGAAAACCACATTGTTGTTGATGGAGTAAACGCCCGCCTTGATGCAGGTGAGACAGTAGATTTGCTCATCGGTTTCAAAAACTATGGATTGGCTGAATTAAACGATTTGACAATTAGCTTGGATTCAGAAAATGAATTTATTCAGATTAATGAACCATTTTTAAAGAACGTTGGCGATTTGATTAGTGGCGAAAGTCAACTGGTGTCATTCAGTATTAGCGTTGATAATAATACACCCGAGGGAGAAAAAGTTATTTTTAACTTAAATTTTTCCACTCCTTCAGGTTTCTCAAAAATTATTTCTTTTAATTTGTTGGTTGGAAAGATACCTGTGTTAATTGTCGATTTGGATGGAACAAATGTTTCTCCACCGGTGTTTAGTAATTTACTCGACTCCATAAAAATTAATTATGATATTTCAGACACACTTCCCGAAAACCTTAGTGATTATCAATCAGTTTTTGCCTGTCAATCAAAAGTTATGGGGCCCTTATCAGAAAATATAGTAACCGGCCTCAGTTCTTATTTGTCGCAGGGTGGTAATTTATACATGGAGTGGGGCCGAACTTGGGCTCCGTCCTACCCTCTTACTGATTTACATGAAATGTTTAATATTGATATTGAATATTTCTCATCATTTGAAATCTTCGATTCAATTTATGGACAAAATGGCAGTTTTACGGAAGCAATGGATTTTGGTTTTAGCGGCTATTATTATTTCAATAAAATGTACCTCGTGGCGAAACCTCCTGCAAAACTAATATTTAAAAATATTTCTGACACAACAGGCTGTGGAGTTTTCTACGATTCAGGAAATTATAAAACTATTGGAGTTTCTTTTGAATTTGGCGGACTCGATGATGGTGAATTTCCTGCCACAAAAATGGAATTATTGAAACGTTATTTAAATATTTTTAATGTTCTGTATGAACCAATTGGAATTCAGGAAAATAAAGAATCCCTTGTTTTTGATCTCACGAATTACCCTAATCCATTTTCAAATGAAACTATTATTTCATTCTCAACAAAAGAAAGATGTGAAATTGAACTTTTTATCTTCGATATCAACGGACAAAAAATCAAAAGCTTATATTCAGGGTATCTAAATGCAGGAAATCATAAAATTCCCTGGGATGGAAAAACTGACAAAGGTGGGATTATTAAACCGGGAATATATTTTTACAGATTAGTTCTTGCAAACTCGGTGGTTACAAAAAAAATGATAAATCAATAAATCAATTTTCCAAATAATTTAATAAGTCAAACTTATCTTGTTTGTTTTTCTCTTGTTGTCCTAAATTTTGGATATTTTAGTTTCGTAATAAAATTTTAATATATTTGCTAATAAGAAGCACTAAGATTTTTGTATTATTAAATATGAAAACTAACTTTATAATAGAAAGATAATTAATAATTAAAAAATGGAAAAATTGAAACTAAAATTAAAAAAACTTTCTTTCTTAATAATTTGTTTTTTCCTGATCTTTGAGATGAGTTTTGCACAAAAATTAAATTCTGATACTACAAAAAATAATTTTACTATAAAAAATATTATCGAAAAATTCGATTTTTATGGAAGTTTACGAGTCAATGCAATCACTAATTCTAAAGGTTATTCAACAATTCAAAATGGTGCTTCCCGCCTTGGATTCAAAGGCGAAACAAATATTAGTAAATCAGTTTTATTATTTGCACAACTTGAAGTTGGTGTCAATATGGTTGATAATAACAATAAAATAATAATTAAGGATGATCCGGGCCATGCGGTTGGTGAAGAAAACAATTCAATTTCTTCTCGCCTCGGATTTGTAGGCATTAAAACAAAATATGGAAATTTGTCCTGGGGAAAGCAATGGGCTCCATATTATGACATCGGGGGATTTACAGACCGACTTTTTCTATACGGTGGTGATGCACAGGGAACTTACCCAAATGGAACTGATGGTGGAATTTCAGGTACAGGGCGAGCGGCAAATGCAATGCAATACAGAAATAAATTTGGGCCAATAAAACTGGCACTTCAAGTTCAAAACAGACACAGCATATTTAATAAGACCAATAATAAAAAATATGCCGACACTTACGGTGCTTCAATAATATATGAAACAAATTTAGGATTATCAATTGGTGCTGCTTTTAATAAAGTTCGCGATGGAGTTAATAAACCAAACATTAATCAACCAAAAAAAGGAGACGAAGCAGCTATTGCCGGCTTTTTGTTTCAAAATTCAAAGCTAACAATAGGAAGTATTTATTCGGTTTTTTCAAATCATGCTACTGATGATCTCGGTAATTATTTTAGTGGTTATGGTTTTGAATTTACCCTGATATATATTTTTAATAAAAAATTTAGTTCTGATTTCGGAATCGTTTATCAGGAACCTTATGGAAGTAATAATGGTTTGTATAAAATAAATTATTATGCATGCGGTTTAAGTTATAGTTTTGGAAAATTTAGCATGGTATATACCGAACTTTTGATTGATAAAAGTCGGCAGTTTGATGGCAGCTACATGCCGAATATAATAGGTGTTGGAGCTCATTTTGGTTTTTAATATTTTTGGAATTATGAATAGAAATATTTTTACAATAATCTTTGTTTTTTTGTTTTCTGTGAGTCTTTTTTCTGAAGATATTCCAAAAGACTATTGTTTGAATGATGTGGAGTATAAGTTATTTATGTTGATAAATGAATTCAGAAACGAAAATGAATTATCAGTAATTCCTTTATCGCCTTCACTTTCTTTTGTTGCTCGAACCCATGCAAAAGACATCTTTACATATCATCCCGACACAAGTATTTGTAATATGCATTCATGGTCGGATAAAGGAAATTGGACCGCCTGTTGTTATAACAAATATATTATAAATCAGGAATGTATGTGGGAAAAGCCCAATGAGCTAACAAATTATTCTGATAAAGGCTATGAATTGATATATTTTGAAAATGATAATACTCTTAAACCTGAAAATGTTCTTAATTTATGGAAGAAAGTAAAAGCTTCATCCGAAATGATTTTAACGTCAGGCAAATGGAAAAACTTTGACTGGAATGCAATCGGTGTTGGAGTTTACGAGGGTTATGCAATTGTGTGGTTTGGCGAACTAACAGATAACGAGGATGAAATTAAATTCTGCAATCCATCAAACAAACTTATCGAAAAAGAAACTTCAAGCAGTAAAAATTCGATAATAAAAAATAAGACAGGGAAATATTATCTGATTGTTAGTAGTTTTCCGAATGAAAAAGATGCTAAAAAAGAGTATTCGACTTTAAAAAAGAGGGGTTTTAAAAACGTAAAAATTTTAGTTAAAAATAATAAATACAGGTTATCAATTTCTGACAATTTCGATATGTCAAAAGTAAAACAAAGTATGAAAAAATATAGTTCAAAATTTAAGGATGCCTGGATTTTGAAGTTCTAAAATTAGGGAATGAGAGAATCGAAAAATGATTGGTTTACTTATTCAATCATTTCCACTAAAATAACCAAAAAGAAATACATGATCAACAATAAAAGACACGCAATAAAAGAATTAAAAGATATTTCCAAAGAAATCAGGAAGAATATAATCAAAAGCATCTCTAAAGCAGGCTCGGGTCATACCGGTGGTTCATTGGGATTGGCCGATGTTTTCACGGTTTTATATTTTCAAATATTGAATTATGATCCGAAAAATCCGAATTGGGAAGATCGTGATAGGCTCGTTTTGTCAATTGGCCATGTGGCTCCGGTTCATTATGCTACTTTGGCACAAGCCGGATATTTTCCTGTTGAAGAGTTGATAAGTTTAAGAAAATTAGGTTCTCGTTTGCAGGGACACCCCGGACGCGACCATGGTTTGCCAGGTATCGAATTGTCGGCAGGTTCGTTGGGACAGGGATTGTCGGTTGGTGTTGGGATGGCTTTATCAGCCAAAATGGATAAGAAAAATTGGAAAGTTTTTACCATTCACGGCGATGGCGAATTGCAGGAAGGCTCGATTTGGGAAGCAGCAATGTCGGCAGCACATTACAAATTAAATAATTTAATTGCTCTTGTCGATAGAAATAGGGTTCAAATTGATGGCAAAACCTCAGATGTGATGGAAATTGAACCATTGAAAGACAAATGGAAAGCTTTTGGATGGGAAGTTATTAATTGTAATGGAAACAGTATTTCGGAATTAGTGGCTGCTTATAATTCAGCTCTATTATCAAAAGAAAAACCGGTTGTAATAATTGCTGAAACAAAAATGGGAAAAGGCGTTAAAAGTATCGAAGGTGATTATCGCTGGCATGGAAAAGCTCCTTCTAAGGACCAACTTAATGGTTTTCTTCAGGAGATTGATAAGAGTTATTGAATTAAAGAATGATAAAATGATTGAATAAGAATTTTCAGAGTTAGGCATTCAATCATTTACACATTAAACAATAGAGATGAAAGAGTATAAATTAAAATCAATAATACCAACAAAAACCGGTTTCGGAAAAGGAGTTTTAAAGGCCGGTGAAAATCCTAAGCTTGTCGGATTGGGTGCAGATATTACGGCTTCTGTAGGAATGAATTTCTTTGCCGAAAAATTTCCCGGCCGATTTTTTTCGCTTGGAATTGCCGAACAAAATTGCATAGGCGTTGCTGCCGGAATGGCATTATCAGGCAAGATACCCGTTTTTTCAACTTACGGAGTGTTTGCAGCTCTACGAACCACTGATCAAATTCGTATCTCGTTGTGCTATAACAATCTACATGTTATTATTGGGGGTGCTCATGCAGGAATTTCAGTAGGGCCCGATGGGGCAACTCATCAGGCTTTAGAAGATATTGCAATTATGCGGGTTCTGCCAAATATGACTGTAATTTCACCATGTGATGCAACTCAAGCCGAACTTGCAGTTGAAGCGGCAGTTGAAAAAATTTCGGGGCCTGTTTATATACGTTTCGGGCGTGAGGGAGTACCTGATTTTACTTTTCAGGAAATGGGTTTTAAGATTGGAAAATCACAGGAATTACATCATGGTAGCGATGCCACAATAATAGCAACCGGACATCTTGTTTGGGAAAGCCTTCAAGCAGCTTACTTTCTTAAAAACAAGGGAATAAATGTGAGAGTAATTAATATGCACACCATTAAACCTATTGATAAGGAGGCAATTGAAAAAGCTGCTTCTGAAACCGGAGTAATTTTAACAGCCGAAGAACATCAAATAGCAGGTGGCCTGGGAGGAGCCGTGGCAGAGGTTGTTGTAAAAAATTGCCCTGTACCGATGGATTTTATTGGTGTTAATAACAGCTTTGGAGAATCAGGTAAGGCCGATGAATTAATGCTGAAATATGGATTAAAAACTGAAAATATTGTTAAAAAACTTTTGAAACTGTTGGAGAGAAAACAATCAAAATAATGAATTCCATCTTTTAGAAAGGAGGGATCCTTAAAACAATCAATAAGTTATCTGTCAATCAAAAATTACTAATTAATCTCCCCCGGTATTACATCAATTGTTCTCACTTTTCCGGCTCTCAGAATCATAAGCGAGATAGTTTTTCCGATACTCGATTCATCAAGAAATTTGTGAAGATCGTCAATATTAAGAATGTTATTATTACTTAAGCTGATAATTATATCGCCCCTTAAAAGTTCGGAATTATTAATATTTGTATTTGTCTCAATGTTTTGCACCAAAACGCCTGATCTGTTCTCAATATTATTTAAGTCTTTAATTTTCGGAGGGATATGATATAGTTGCCCTACAATTCCAATAAATCCGCGCCTTACTTTTCCATCTGAAATTAATTTGTCTGTAACGAATTTAGCAGTATTTGATGCCACTGCAAAACAAATTCCCTGAGCTGATTTTATAATGGCAGTATTTATTCCAATAACTTCGCCACGAGAATTTACTAATGGACCACCGGAACTTCCGGGATTTATGGCAGCATCCGTTTGGATTACATTATTTATCAATCGCCCGCTTTGTGAACGCAAGCTTCTACCCAAAGCACTTACAACCCCTGTAGTTACCGTATATTGAAACCCAAAAGGATTTCCGATAGCTATTACTAATTGCCCTACCTTTAAAATTTCGGAATTTCCAAATTTCAAATATTCAAGCTTTGTTGCCTGAATTTGAAGTATCGCAATATCTGTGTAGGGGTCTTCCCCAATTACCTTTGCCTCAAAATTTCGGCCATCAGGTAGATTTACAAAAATGTTTTTTGCATTTGCAATAACATGAAAATTTGTAACTATGTAACCTTCAGGCGAAATAATAAATCCTGAGCCCGTGCCTTTTTTGTTTTTAGCATCCATCCCCTGTTTCATTTTATTCAAAACATTAATATGAACAACTGCAGGGCTTACTTTTTCAGAAGCTGAAACAACGGCATTTGAAAACGCATCGAGGAGATAATCGCTATTTTCCGGTGAGTTTAAATTATCCATATTTTCTTCTAAGCATAAACCGTACCTGTATTTAGTTTATAACATTTTGTCAGTAGAATGATCTTAATTCAATCAATTATGCTAATTATTTAGATGGTATAACAAACCATTAAAAAGCTTGGTAAAACTACAAATCTTAAACAACCTACGACTTATGTTGTGGAATTTTAATATGTTATAAAAACGATTAAGCGTTTTAAGGGTTTTTTAAAATAAATGTTGAACTCTATGGACAGACTCTATTTTGTTTCCTATTTCAACCTTGCCAGCAATCCTTCTTTAAACGACAAACCTATCGGTAAGGATTCTTTCTTGATATAAACGCGGTTTCCTTCAATAAAACTAATTCGTTTCAAAGGAATTATATACGATTTATGAATTCTTGCAAAAAGATGTTCAGGTAATTCCAAGTAAATGTCCTTTAAAGTTTTATTACTTATTAAAGTTTTTTCTTTCGTAAAAATCTTAACATAATCGCCGCAAGATTGAAAATACAAAATGTCATCGTAATCGGTTTTATAAATCTTTTTATCGGCTTTTATCAGTAAATAGTTTTGCTCTTTGGTACTACCCAACTTTAAGTTTTTTTCATCATTAAGAATATTTAATTTTATAATTGCTTTATTTACTGCTTTCAAAAACCTATCGAATGAGAAAGGTTTTAATAAATAATCAACAACATCGAGTTCAAAACCCTGAACAGCATATTCGGGATAGGCCGTTGTAAAAATCACCAAAGGAGGATTATTCAATGATTTTAAAAAATTTATCCCCGAAAGCTTTGGCATATTTATATCTAGAAAAATCAGATCGATACTTTGGTTTTGTATTACCTCGATTGCTTCAATAGCATTACTGCAAGTAGCTATTAATTCTAATCGAGGAAAATCATTAACGTATCGCTCGACTACTTCCTGCGACAATGGCTCATCATCGACTATGATGCATTTCATGTGTTTAAATTTTTATAATCTGTATTGCTCGTTTTCATGGGTTTATATTTTAGCAACTAATTTTTGTTTAGCTATTTGCGTTTTGGAGAAATTGGAAATTGGAAATTTTGCTTTCTCCTGAATTTCTAATTTCTAATTTCATAAAAGAGATAATTTTAATAGTACGCTAAACTTCTCATCTTCATCACTAATTTTCAAAGAATATTTATCCTTATAAATCAATTCCAACCTCTTCTTAACATTTTCAAGCCCTATTCCCTTATAATCGTTGGCTTCGGTTTCATCAATTTCTCCTTTATTATTTTCTGACAGAAAGGTAATATTATCCTCACCAATTTCTATATTTATATTCACAAATGAAGCATCAAGCGAAGCTTTAATACCGTGTTTAAAAGCATTCTCTATGAAAGGTATAAACAATAGCGGTGCAATTTTATAATCGGCTGCATCGCCTTTTATCATTAATTCAATTTTCGCCTTCCCGTCCGATCTTATTCGCTGCAACTCCACATAATCACTAATAATATTGAGTTCCTTTTTCAACAAAACAAATTCACCTGTGGTCTCATACAACATATATCTCATTATCGAGGAAAGCTTAAGAATTATTTCGGGCGTTAATGTCGATTGTTTTAATGAAAGTGAATAAATATTATTCAGGCTGTTAAACAGAAAATGAGGATTTATCTGTGCTTTCAATGCTTTTAATTCAGTATCTATCTTTTCTTTTTGCAACTGCATTAATTTATTTTGCGACTCCAATAAACTAAACCAGCCTTTCGATAATTTTAATAATGAAGTAAGAAGAATATAGACAATTTGAAACTTCATTATATCAAAAAAGTCGTAGTAAGAAATGAAATAATAGCCCGGAAAAACAACTTCCATCAACTTATCGAAGATGAAAACATTTAAACCCGTTGAGAATAAAATATCAATGATTAATAAAACGGAAAACAAAACATATTTCTTCTTGCCAAGGAAAAACGGAATTAATATTAAAAGATTAAGGTAAACCCCAACGATTAGACTTACATGAAAAACAGAAGTGTAAATAAAATCTATTCTAACAATTCGGCCCGACAAAGAAAACAAGTTAAGTAAGATATAATAAGATAAAACCCAAAATGCAAGATGCTGAGCAATACGAATTATGAATTTATTTTTTAAGGCCATTAGTTTTCTTTATTTCCTTTTCATAATCAAAATATAACAGTAAAAGTAAATAAAAATAATAGAGCAAATTTTGGGCAATTTTTTCATTTGTTAAAAATTTGGTACTCAATTTATGCTTAGAGTTTTATTAGCCACGAATTTTTCGGCAATTGTTTTTTGTTTCTCGTTTTTTGTTTCTTATTTCTTATTTCCTGTTTACTATTACTCCATTACTTCTTTTTCCTCTTTAATTTAGTAGCTTCAATAAAGGAATACAACCACCGATCATAAGTATTAATCCAATTACAAACGCAATTCTCTTTTTTGATTTCATAATATTTAATTTTAATTAATTAGCGGCAAAGTAAGCGGCAAGTTTATAATCCAGCAACTTTTCTCGATGAACAACAAAAAAAACAGGATGAAATATAGATTTGGTAAAAAAAACTTAATAACATAGGAATGTTAATTTATACACAATCTAAATAAGAATGTATATTGTTGGATATAAGATTTTAAAAATAATATTAATTATAAAAACAACTGATTAATTATTATTTATTTACAAAAAATGTATTTTGTATTTGTATTTTTACTGATCTTTATATCAGGTTTTTAATTTTAATTCATTTTATCATGAAGAAATTTTCAATATCAATATTATTAATATTTACATTTAGTTGCATATCTTATTCCCAATCCTCATACGAATTCATTATCGAAGGTGTTCAGGATCAACTACCCGGTTCTTTATTGGGGGATAATTCCGGCAATGTTTTTTTTCCGGTAATTAATTTTCAATATGCTGAACTTTATAAAGTAAGTTACGAAGGAGATTTTATTGATTCAATAAGAATACTTAACCCTATAAATGGCAAATGTGAATTATTTACTCTATTAAAAATAAGCGACTCATCCTTTATGGCTTTTGGAAAATATAATGATGAATTTGTTAATAATCTTTGGATTGTCTCATTTGATTTCAATTTGAATATTATAAATGATTTTAAAATGCCTATTGATGGGGATGTTAGTCCGTTATATACATATGCTATCGTAAATAATAGGGGAAACGTTGTTTTAGCGGTTACATATTCTGATACGGAGCCAATGGATACTGAAATCTTCTTCCTTGAAATTACAAAAGAATGTACAATTATTAGGGAGAATTTCTTCAACCCATCCAACGGCTTTAAACTGATTTTTGATTTAATACAACTAAATCCAACAGAATATAGGATAGTTAAACTCGGACCAATTGGCCAATTTGGCTACCATTTAATTGACCTTGATACAAATTTTAATATAATTTCTGAAAATCAACTTCCATATATTACTCACTCACTTAGTTATAGCTCAATTAAGGCAACTAATACAAAAATAGTATATTCCGGCAGAATTAATGTTTCAGGCACAACTAATGGTTATGATATGGCTTTGATAAGTACTGATTATAATAATAATTTAGTTGATTCTACCTATTTTGGCAGAGAAGATACTGTTGACCTTCACGGCATTCACAATAATTTAGATTTTACAACTGATAATTTGATTTATTATGGTGGAGTATCAAATCTTAACATGTCTAATCCCTATTATTCTTCAATTCCTTCTTGGTTAATGCTTAATAAATTAGACACTAATCTAAACCTTATCTGGCAAAAATATTACGGAGGGGATGCTTGTTATAATCTTTGGACATTACTTGCTACACAAGATGGAGGATGTGTGATGGGGGGAACCAAATATGACCACCAAACTCAAAACGAGGAGAGAGATGTTTATATATTAAAAGTAAACGAGGATGGATTGATCACATGGGTTCATAATATTCCCAAAGTTACAGAAGACATATTAATTTATCCCAATCCGGGTATTGATAGAATTTATATAAAAACTTTTACAACAAACCTTATAATCGAATTATTTGATTGTTATGGGCGGAAAAGAATTACGCAAAAAGTAACTAATCAAAACACAACTTTAAACACAAGTATGTTGAATTCAGGAATATATTTTTACAGTTTTATTAATGAAAAAAATGGCTCTATATGATTAATAGTGGGTAAAGATAAAAATAATTATTTTTGAATAATGAATAGTAAAGAAATATTTTCATTAGCAATAGGATTAAGTGAACCTTGGTTTATCCG
>Ga0222665_1001024_pt1 | contig 14044 bp, 15 predicted proteins | sample AntAcemetagen653_FD_179853 | JGI IMG/M metagenome (GOLD analysis project Ga0222665, IMG submission 179853) | Saline water microbial communities from Ace Lake, Antarctica - #653 | ecosystem: Environmental > Aquatic > Non-marine Saline and Alkaline > Saline | place: Antarctica: Ace Lake...
TGTTGGCGGCGGTGTGAAAATGTCATAAAATCCCTGGTTTAAAAATGTATGTTAAAAAAGGCTGGCAGATCACTATTTTTGAACTGTCAGCCAGGTTAAATTATAATTATTTTTTCTCTTCTCTCATCCGATAACTGTCTCCTTCAATTACAACAGCCTCCGTATGATGCAGCAATCTGTCAAGTAATGCAGATGTAAGAGTGCTGTCATTGTTGAAGATTTTTGGCCATTCACGGAACACACGGTTTGTTGTAATAATAATGGAGCCTTGTTCATATCTCTGGCTTATAATTTGGAAGAGCAGTTCTGCACCGTTTTTATCAATGGGCAGGTAGCCTAATTCGTCAAGATACAGCAGGTTTGGTTTGAAGTATTTTTTCAATTCCTGCTTTAACAGGCCAGCTCGTTGTGCTGCTACCAAATTATTGACAGCATCAATGGCGGAGGTGAACAATACTGTATTGGTTTTAAGACAGGCCTGATACCCCAAAGCTGTGGCAATATGAGTTTTGCCCACGCCAACAGAACCTATAAATATAACATTGCTTTTTTTCTCAATGAACTTCAAGCGGAACAGGTTTTCAATTTGAACCCGGTTGATTTTTTTTGGCCAGGACCAGTTAAAATGATCCATGGTTTTTATTACAGGGAACTTAGCCATACGGATACGGCGCTGGATCATTCTATCCCTGCGCAGACCTGATTCCTGCTTAATCAGTTCTGATAGAAAATGAGTATGCGTCCATTTTTTGCGGGCTGCTGTTGCTGCAACCGATTCATAGTTTTCTCTGATATAAGGCAGTTTTAAATATGACAGGTGGTTTTCTAAGTCATCCATTTTTATCTCCTATGCTGTAAATCGAGAGGTCCGGCGGATCAATGGTTAAATCCAGTAAGTCACTGCTTCGAGTGACATGAAGCACCCCAGGCTCTTTGGCCGGGCGTAATCGCTGTTCTAAAATATTGGTAATATATTCACTTGAGAAGGCATCAAATTTAATAGCATCCTCAATGGCCAGGGCAATCTGTTCTCTGGGATAAATCTCACTTAACGCAACAATTTTCCTGATATGAACAAAGGAATTTAATCGTCGATGGCTCAATTGCTGATAATACTCTTTCGCCTTGTCGGACAAAGTTAAAAATTTCATGTAGATAGCCTGGTCTGCGGCTTTTTTTCTTTGTGCCAATAATATTTTTGAATGATCTTGATTTTGGATATCCTGCTTGCGGTCATAACTTCTGGTATGCCGGGCAACCAGATCATTCCCATGGTACAGACAAATACGATACGGGTATTTTTTTAAGGTAAGCCTGACACCAGCCAATTGTGCCGGAACCGTATAGCTGTTGCCGTCAAGGCTTATTCTGTATTGTGGTGAAGCCCTGACCTGACTGATTTGACTAATATCATAGGGAGTTGCCGGTAATTGCCCAAGAAGGGAAGCTTCTTCATTGAACATGTCCAAAGGACGTTTACCGGTTTCTCCATGGGCTCTTACGTTGGCTATTGTATCAAGCCATGTTTTTGCCACAGGCTCCATCACACAAAAGTCTGGTATATCCAGCCCATTCAAAAGGTTTTTTTTTACATAGCCCACTGCATTTTCTACTCGGCCTTTTTCATTGCCTTTACCAACATTACAGGCAACGATTGAGAACCCGTAGTAGTTTGCAAAATCAAGATATCCGGGGTTAAATACCGGTGCGCACCCAACAGTTCTTTTCAGTACAGCGGATTTAAGATTATCCACCATGATTTTCTGGGGAACCGCACCAAAAAAATGAAAGGCATTCAAATGACACCCCAAAAAATGTTCCATGGTTTGAGATACTGTAAATTCAAGATACATCATCCGGCTGTGGCACAGCACCATCACAAAAAAACTTAACCTGCGAGTGGTGGAACCTACTCGAACCGTTCCATATGATCCCCAGTCCACCTGGGCACATTCACCCGGTGCAAATGCAAGTTTTAAATATGCTTTTATTTTAGGAGGACGGATCTTTCTGACATAATCCTCCACAATAGTGATTCTACCTTTAAATCCGTCTTCTTTAATACGCTGGTAAATCTGTTGCGCTGTATACGGATGTTTTTCCAACATTTGAATAATATGATTTTTAAAAGGATCAAGTTTGCTTTTACGCAGTGTTGATTTTCTTGCCCGGTATCTTTTTTCATTTGCCCAGATCGCCACTGTCCGCTGATCCAACCCAAGTATATTGGCTATCTGGCTGTATCGTAAATGATCACGTGTAAAATAATGTCTGATCTTAACATAGATTTCATAATCGATCATTGACCACCTCCCACGGCATTGTTCAGGATATTGGACAGGCTCATCATCTGTCCTGAACGGCGGGTATTGGCCATGGGTTCAAGGCTGAGAACCTGGTAGATGGGTTGCTGCCACGCAATCAAGCTGTTTTTAATTAAACCGGATCTGGCTTCTTTCAAAGTCTGCATATCCATATCCAGCTTTTTCATAATGGATTTGTCCGAATAATAGCTTAAGCCTTTGACATCGGATACACAGACCAAAAACAAATACAGGGCTGACTGCTCATGTGTACATGATTCAATATACCTGTGTCTAACCAGCCTGTGATCGACCCAGCTGAAGCTGTTGGGTATTTTTCTGATTCTTTGTTTTAAAATTGGACTTTTTACAATCATGGTCTCCTCCTTGATTTTGGGTTTGAGAAAATAAAATTTCCTGCCCGAATTGTTGCATACGAAGGAGGGTGTTAGCGATGTCATCTTGTAACGCAGAACCGGTTAAATTTGAGATTAGCCCTATAATAACAGGAGATTGCGCCATTAAGAGATCTTGTAACGCATGTTTTTTGGGTTGTGCATCAATTTGACTGTTATCTTCTTTGTTTTCAGTGGGTTGTGGCGCTAAGTGATCTTGTAACGCAGTCGAACGGTTTGTCCGTTTCCAATATTCGAGGTTGTTTTTTCTCCATTGTTGAACCCTCTCTATATTGTCTGGACCCCGAAAATAGTCTTTATTTTCAGGTTTACTCAACCATTTTTTTTGGCTGGCTGCTTTGCTTGCTTTTCGACAAGGAGCTTTTTCACAATAATCCTGCTTTCCCCTGTTTCGGTGATCCGGTACAAATAACTGCCTGCAATGACGACATTTTTTCTTTTGTTTTTTTTCCATCCACAACATGCCTCCAGATAGGATCAATAATTAAAGTACATGATTGTGCCGGGGAAAAAATCTTTCAAGAAGAAGAGAAGAATATGAAGAAAATTGGTTAATTATTTTTTTTAAGGGAAGAAAAAAAAAGAAGAAAACGCACTTTCAGGCCAGGAGAATTATTCCATTTTCAGATCAAGCCTGACAAAGGTAACTCTGTCGCCTTCATCAAGAGACTTGAAACCGGTTGCATTGATTCCTGAATGATGAACAAATACATCCGGACCATCTTCCTGCTCAATGAAACCATAGCCTTTGCCGCTATTAAACCATTTTACAATTCCACTCGTCATAGTGACATCCCCCTTTCAAAAATTTCTCATAGTTCCAAACTTCAGGTTGCCGCTGTGACAAATATATCTTTCCTTAAGAACGAAACCGGCCCGCCAATTAAGAACGGGCCTTTATTGATTGTTAAAATTATAAGATGTTATTGAACAAAGTCAAGCTGATTATAAGATTATTTTTTACTGAGGTTTTTGCAAGCACATTAAACTTTTGTGCATCAAGTAGCTGTTATTGTTCTAAAAAGAGTGAACAGTGTCTATGTTTGACCCTTGATGGTAAAAAAGAAGAGTAAAACGTTGATTTTGTATTATCACCAGAGAGTTTCGAAGCTTAAAAATGACGGTCTCGTAAAAAGTCCAACTTCTGCGTTGTGCTGCATTTCGTAATCATTCAACGTACGAAAAGTACGCCTCATGATTACAAAATTTGCACGCCTTGAATTTGAACTTTTTACGAAACCGTCTAAATTGGACTTTTTACGATTTCATCAAAAATATACATGTAAAACTAAAAATATACATGTAAAAAGAAGGCCTGGCTCCTTTTTCAGGCAGTTTTGCGCGGAGAATAAAAAAGGGGACAGAATTATTTCCGATACGATGGCTTGTGAAAAGACAGACAATCACGTAGGTTATGGATCATGAAAAAATCTTCAAAGAACAGATTGACACCCCGGCAGCAGCCTTTTCGATAAAATTGCAAGGGCTGTTTGCCGCTGCGGAACGCTTCCAAGAAAAGAGCTCTATGAAACATGGGAAATGGCAAAAAGGGTCCGGCGAAGATACAGGGACTGCCGGATTATAGATCTTGCCTGCTGTCATGATTTGAAGGATTCTTCCACAGACCGCTTTGAAGGTTGGATGGATAACACCCTCCTTTAGGGTATAAAATTTAATGTAAAGGCATAGGAAATTGGAAACCTTTATAACTTCGAAAGACTTTGTTGATGACCCTTATTTCCATGATCAAAGAAAGAAATGCTTATCCGAGCTGGATATCGAAGGTATTGATGCTCCCATAGTCGAATTAATTAGCGGTTTGGCAGAATTGGATTACTGTTTTACTTTGCAAAGTTGCTACGGCCACTTTTTGTACAATAGTCAAAAAAACCCCTACAATATAGAACCATTACCTATTTCGAACAGTATTTCAAATGTCGAATACAAAATAGCCTACATTGCCCTATGTATAAAAAATAGTGAGCAAGGAAAGTTCATATTTCAACACTTAAGAGATATTCCTTCAATTGATCCGGAATACGTTCAATTCGGATGTGCGGAATGGTTTTGGGAGAGACAGGTTAATTCATATGTGTTACAAGTCGAACCCAAAAGGCATATGATGAAAGATAAATTATCGGTTGATTATTGGGAAGCACTTCACATAGAGAAAATCAGGAACAATTTTTTCACTCAACTAAAAAAGCTCGTTCAAGACCTGATAAATTCCGGCTAACCTGGCCGGTGAGATGGAAGTGGCTCACACCACAATAAAAAGCCGGCTGGAACAATTGAAAAGGTTGTTACTTGTATTTCCTGTTTCTCCATGGGCTAAAAAAATCCCAAGGGGACTTAGAAAAGAAAATAAGGATTGTGGGTTGACATGGATGTTATATTTTTAGGGACGAACGGATGGTACGATTCGGCTACCGGCAACACGATCTGTATTTTGATCAAGTCGAATGATTATTATATCGTTTTAGATGCCGGGAACGGCATTAATAAATTGGATCAATATTATCAAAAAGCAAACCCCGTTTATATCTTACTGAGCCATTTTCACCTTGACCATATCGCCGGCCTGCATATTCTGGCGAAATTTTCCTTTGCCCAAGGCCTTGTCATTGCGGGCCCCAAAGGCACCCGGAAAATCCTCAACACTTTCATAAACCAGCCTTTTACAATGCCACTGGATGATCTTCCTTACAAAACACAGATTCTGGAACTGTCCGGTGAAAAAAATGTTTTGCCCTTCGAAATACGATTTATGGAGCTTGTCCATACCACCCTTACTCTGGGCTATCGGATCCATTTAGACAATAAAACCATTGCCTACGTTCCTGATACCGGTTTTTGCCAAAATGCCCTGAGGCTGGCTCAAGATGTGGATCTTCTCATCGCAGAATGCGCCTTCTTGCCGGGTGAATCCTCAGAGGATTGGCCCCATTTAAATCCAGAGGATGCAGCCAACATTGCCAAGCAAGCCGGGGCTAAGAAACTCGCTTTAGTTCATTTTGACGCCCAGCGGTATCCCACGCTGGAGGCCAGAAAAGTTGCGGAGGTGCATGCAAAAAAGATATTTCCAAACACGGTTGCGACCCGTGATGACATGAATCTGCACCTATAACTTCCGGGGCCGGGGTTAAATTGATCCTTTGAAACCCTTCACTTTTCGAAAATTGAAGGTGCCGGCACGAAAACATCCCCTAAATGTTAGATCCGGTTGAGGTGAAAAAATAATTATATTGCAATATATGGTCTCGGGGACATAAGTTTATAAGTTGATTGTGGGAAAAGCGTGCAAATTTTGGGGACGGTGATACAATTTAACTTCATTTAGGATTTCTAAACTTCTATACGGCATACTGTCCGGGGTATGCTCAGGAAAAAGGAGTTTGTGTAAATGTACAGGTCTATTCAGCTTGGTTTAAAAATGGCACTGATTGTGTTTATGGTCAATGGGTGCTCCGGAAAACGACCCGACGATATGGGTATTGATCCGTCCGGACTTAGGGGCTGCCCCAAAAGCCCGAATTGTGTTTCGTCAGAAGCCAAAAACGAAAAGCATGCAATCGAGCGATTTCGTCTAAAAGGGGATCCTAACGTAAGTTGGCCCCTTATCCAGGATGAAATAGCTTCAATGCCCAGGTGGACCATTGTCACGGCAACCGATACCTACATCCATGTGGAATGCAAGAGTCGGATTTTCCGATTTATTGATGATCTTGAACTATACTTCAATTCATCGAATGGGATCATCTCGATTCGTTCGGCGTCTCGCGTCGGCTATTGGGATTTTGGTGCAAATCGCCGGCGTGTCGAACTTCTTCGGAGCGAGCTAAGAACCAAACAGCTCATCGAGTAGGACAAGGGACCGGGTCCAAGCCTTAATTATTGTTTAAATTGTCTTAACCTCTAAATTTCAACAGGTTCGAGTGGCTCTACCCCAATCGAAATGCAGCCGGTATTTCTGACAGCTTAATAAAGGAGGTCCATATGAACGATCAATCCAGCACGCTTAAAGGCAAGGCCTTCAACTTGGAACAATTCGTTGATTATGCAGACGGTTCCGTCGTAAGCAAAACCTTGCTTAAAAAGGAAATTGGCAATATTACCCTGTTTGCGTTCGATAAGGGCCAGGGCCTCAGTGAACACACGGCACCATTTGACGCGGTAGTCTATATTTTGGACGGCAAGGCTGAAATCACCATCGGCGGCCAACCGCAGAATGTTTCTGCCGGTGAAATGCTGATTATGCCGGCAAATATTGCCCATGCTCTTCAGGCAAAAGCACCGTTTAAAATGTTGCTGGTCATGATCCGTGGAGAGTAAAAATATACCGTATGCTATTGAGTTCCTTAAACAAAAACTCAGTTTGCTGTAACAAGAACAAGCTCCTGATCTTTTTGTATATGAATAATCTGTGATTATTTTAGAAATCGTCTGGATTATTTAAAAGATATCAGAGCCTTGAAATCCATGTGATATGGTTTTTCAATAGGGCAAATCATTTTCACAAAGTTTGCAATTTTGATTTTATTGATATATGTAATCGGTACGAACTGACTTCGTGTTGTTGTTTTGGTAAATCATAGCATGGATAAAACTAAATAGAGAATGGACCAGCCACTAAAAATACTAATAATTGATGACGACGAGCATGTTCGGGCCACGCTTTATGATTTTCTTAGTGATAAAAAATACGATGTCACCTCAGCTTCTGATGGTTTGGACGGACTGAAGTTTCTTGAAAGTAATAAACAAGGATTTGACCTGGTAATAACAGATCTCGTTATGCCACAAATAAGTGGAATCGGCCTTATTTCAATAATTAAGAAAAAATTCCCTGACACACCTGTTATTGCCATAACTGGATGGGGGGAGTATCCTGAAGCGTTTGCTATAGAATCCCAAGCGGACAAGGTATTATCAAAACCATTTGAACTTTCCGAACTTGACAAAGTAATTAAGGAACTAATTTCTTCCAAAAAGAACAATATGTAGGATTAAAACGTGGCGATTCCACTAATCGGAACAAGCGAGAGCATCGAGAGAATCAGGGAACTGATAGACCACGTTGCAGACACAGGCTTACCTGTCATCATCACCGGGGAAAGTGGTGTGGGCAAAGAAGTTGTTGCGCAAAATCTTTATGATAAATCTCCAAGAAAAGATAAACCGTTTATTAAGGTTAACTGCGCCGCCTTACCTGATGGTTTACTTGAGAGTGAACTCTTTGGATTTGAACGGGGTGCTTTTACCGGTGCTGATCGAAATAAGCGTGGAAAATTCGAACTGGCCCACCATGGGGTTATATTCTTAGATGAAATCGGGGATATGTCCCTTTCGCTTCAATCCAAGATTCTTCACGTTCTTCAAAGTGGAGAGTTTTCGCCACTGGGTTCCGAAAAAGAGATAAGATCAGATGCATGGGTTATAGCAGCTACAAATCAAGAACTTGAGCAGAAAGTGGAAAAAAAATTATTCAGAGAGGACCTCTACTATCGCCTCAATATAATTAAAATATATATTCCTCCTCTTCGCAACAGACCTGAAGACATACCGCTGTTACTTGACTATTACATAGAAAAATATTCCTTTCAGTTTGATAAAAAACAGATTCCAAAACTTGAACCTGATCACATGGAAAAATTGATAGCCTACAGCTGGCCGGGCAATGTCAGAGAACTTCAGAATGTTATAAAAAGTTCCATCGTTATGGGAAACTGGGAAGAAATAATTAATGATTTTTATTTTAAAAGCCGGTCTGATGCTGTAACCAGTTCAGAAGAATCCGCTCGGGTGGGGGCTTCAATTGTTGATGTGTTTTTAAACTTTAAAGGTGATTATTCATCAGATCAAGCCTTATTTTCCCTTAAAAAACTCACCAAAAAAGCCACTGACAGGGTAGAAAAAGAGGTCATTTCATACGTCCTTGGTAAAACGGGTTGGAATCGTACAAATGCAAGTAAAATTTTAAAAATCAGTTATAAAACACTTCTTTATAAAATCAACGACCTTAAAATAAAACCGCACGAAGAATGATTATAAAAAAGTATTCTATGATCACGAGTTACAGATTACGCATTTAATATAAGCTTCTAACTTACCCTCCGATTTATCAGTTCCCTTGCTAAACAATAAATTATAGAAAATTTCAAAAATTTGTATATGAGAGTATATATTTTTATTTGACATCCAAAAGTCTTGACCTATTTTTTAATTATTCCCATTTCTTTTAGATGTGTAGACTCAATTAACAAAGAAAGGCATTATAAATGAAAGAGAGACGTCAACATAAAAGGTTCACTATTCCACTCCCTGTAAGACTTAACGCCATGAATACAGGCAGAAAAGAGGTTTTAGATCTTGAAGCCAGAGATATATCTTATTCCGGAACATTCATTCCTACACTAACGTTTTTTCCGAAAGCAACCCGGTTTATTCTGGATTTCACCATTCCAAGTGACAACCTTAAAGAATTTAAGGACATAAAGAGTTTAAAGGGTTGTGCAGGAAGGATGGTCCGTTCCGAACCTCACGGTATTGCCATACAATTTGACAAAGAATGTCAGATTGAGAGTTTAAAAAGCTTGTAACATACAACAACAGAGATCAAATTCATCATCCATCCATAGCTTCCCTTTGCTGGAAAGCGTCTTGTTTCGATATCCAATTCTCAAGAACATCTAAAAGCTCATTGGGCTTGACGGGTTTAGAGAGATAGTCGTCCATACCGGCGTTTAGACATTTTTCACGATCACCTTTCATGGCATTGGCGGTCATGGCAATAACGGTGAGATTGTGATTGAGTACTTTGGATTCCGGATTCCGGATTTCTCCGGTTGCCTCGTAACCATCCATCTCCGGCATCTGACAATCCATTAATACAATATCATACGGAATCATTTCCAGAGCCTTGACCGCCTCTTTGCCATTGGCAACAGCATCAGCACTGTAACCGAATTTTTTTAATATATTTAATGCGACTTTCTGGTTTATCATGTTGTCCTCTGCCAGTAAAATGCGAACCTTTCGCTTCCGATATTCAGAAAGGGAGTGCCGGGTAACGATTGCGGCAGGTTGTTTCATGGTTGCTTCCTTCTGTACACCGGTAACCGTTGCAAGACAATCATAAAGCTTTGACTGTTTGATGGGCTTTGTCAGGTATGCGGCAAACCCGATTTTTTCCAATCGTTTCACATCCCCGCGCTGGCCTATTGAGGTCATCAAGACAAGTATGGTGTTTTTCAGATCAGGATCCTGTTTGATCTTTTTCCCAACGGTCTCCCCATCTATTTCCGGCATTTCCATGTCAAGGATTGCTATTTCATAGGGATCTTTACTGTCCACTGCAAGACGAAGCTCTTTTAGGGCCCGCATGCCACTTGAAACTTCACCAAAGCGGCACCCCCAAGATTTCAGCTGCTCTCGCAAAACATACCGATTGGTTGCATTGTCATCCACTGTCAGGACACGTTTCCCCTTGATATCATCAGGGGCAACAATCTTTGCCTCTCGGCCTTCGGGCTGTTTTTCAAAAACTGCCGTAAACCAGAACTCGGAACCCTTACCTTCTTCACTTTTCGCGCCAATCCGACCGCCCATCATCTCCACAAGCTGTTTTGATATGGCCAGCCCCAAACCGGTTCCGCCGAACTTGCGGGTTGTGGAACCGTCAGCCTGGGTGAATGATTCGAAGATTCCATCCAATCGATCTTTAGGAATACCTATCCCGGTGTCGGTAACACTAAAGCGGATAGCGGCATGGGTTGAATTTTCATTTTCAAGAGAAATACGAACAGCCACTTCGCCCTCTTCCGTAAACTTAATTGCGTTACCCACAAGATTGATCAGTGTCTGACGGAGTCGGCCGGGATCTCCGCATAAAAGGGATGGGACCTCAGGGTGAACTATGGCTACGTACTCCAAGCCCTTTTCATAAGACTTGATGGCTACGAGATCAGTCACTTCGTCCATAGCCAATCTTAAATCAAAATCGATAATTTCAAGGTCGAGTTTCCCGGCCTCAATTTTAGAATAATCCAGAATGTCGTTGATTATGGACAATAAAGAATCTGCGCTGTTTCTTACGGTCTCGGCATAATTGCGCTGTTCCGCCGTCATATGGGTATCCATCAAAAGTCCGATCATTCCGATCACACCGTTCATGGGTGTACGAATTTCGTGGCTCATGTTCGCCAAAAACTCGCTCTTGGCGAGGTTCGCCTCCTCAGCCTGCAATTTGGCCCTATTTAATTCGTCCAGTGAATTTTCATATTCATTAACAGCCTCTTTTAGCATATTGCTTAACACTTCAGACTTTCGTTCCGATTGCTGGAGCTGATATTCCAGTCGATGGATCTTTTCTTCTATGTCATTCATTAGATTTGTTATTCACCAATTATTGTTATTGTGGCAACTTCGTTATGCAAACAGGACAACTGGTGTTTCCCTACGGGCGCATATTCACCATAAGTGTAAAAACCGATAATAGGAAAATCTTTTCCGATAACTTCTTTGATTGCCAAAATTTCCTCATTGGTTTTGGAGCCAAGAACAATCTTTCTGGCCATACAGGAGTAAATAAATGCTACTTTAGGTTGGATGGTTTTATTTTTTTTCAATTGGTATAGTGCGCGTTGTGTTGCCTCTTTAGCAGCTTCTATAATATCAAGTTCATTTCCCATAGTCATTTTTACCATAGCTCCCTGAGGCACATCCCCTGCAAAAGTAATGGAACCTTTTTCATGATCCACGCCCATGGTTGCCCGGCACAAAAAATATCCATTCTCCTCAACATCCCCTTGAGACCCTAATAACCCTAAAGGATACTCAACACCAACAGCAGGTAACAAGGATGCGTGTTTGCCCAAAAACTTTTTATAAACATCCAAAGCCGGCTGGCCATCCAATTCATAAACTACGTTGCCAATGGATTTTGTTACTTCTTTTGCCATACCGACCGGTGTCCAACCACTACTGACTCCTGTACCAAAGGGAAAATCTCCTTCAAACGCCACGCTGACGATACTGTCTGTTAAGACCTTATCATTGTGATACTGGTAGGTGCGGGTAAACAAACTCCCATCCCCTGCGGTTCCTCCCGCAATATTGATACTTTTACCGAGAACCTTTTGTATTCCCTCAACTATCTTTGATCCATTTCCCAACAGTCCATCGGAGAAAATCTGCATATATTTGACATTGGTATTAATAAATTGGTTTCCCACTTTAATCCCGGCCTTAAATGAATCCTGTGATAAGGAATCCACAGCCACGGTAGAAAACTTTATTTGATCCGACGCCAATGCAAGGACAACCACAGATTCCGTACTTAACCCATGTGTAGATATTTCACCATCTGTTGTACACCCTACAACCGGAGTGCCGGGAATAACCGAATTGACTCCCTCTAACAGCTCTTTTTGATTATAAGAAATGGCACCAAATACCCAAAAAATATGTGGCGTTTTGGATAATTTGTTTGCAGCCATTTCTGTTGCTTGTTTTCCTGCATCAAACGCCTTTTTTTTCTGACTGGCCGCACTAAATGCTTCAATCATTTTTTCCTCCCCTTAACCATAATCGGTTTTATGGCGTATCCTTTAATACCCCGTACCTTGGCGATCTCTTCCGCAACTTTTGAATATATAAGCATGTTTTGTGCCAAACCGGACGCAATTTAATTTTGTTAATGATGTTAAACAGATAAATTTACCGCTTTGATTTCACAAGTAAAGAATAAATCAACAGTGACATAATTTTGACAGGCTGAATTGAGGACTACAGCGGTAGCGTTGGTAATGCCGTGGGCCTGGTGTGCTTGACTTTTACAACCATAGAGTTATCATGCATTATGGTTATAGATCCCCATCTTAAAAACCAAAAACCGGTTAACAAGAATGAAAAACCGCCCACAAGATGTTTTCTGTGAAATTTAAACGCACACCCCGAAAACAAAGGGAGGTAGGTTATGGCACACTTAAATTATCAAGAAACAGCTCAATTCATAAGAGAAGACCTGCGGCTGAAAACGTTTCCTTTGGCGGTTAAGTTTTTAAAAGATAAAGCCGATCTTCCTGAAAAAACACGGCAACCTTCCGCTGTTTTGGGTAAACGCATTACCATTTGCCAGGGGGTTACCATGGCCAGGAATTACGGATGGACCGTAGGGCTCTCTAAGGAAGATTTGATCTGTGTTCCGGCAATGATCGCCTTTGGGTTCAGCGGTGCAACCCGCCCGGTTGATACTTTGGGCAAACTCTTTTGTGAAGTGGCCTTTTCCAAAAGTGAAGAAGGTGGCATTAAGGAGGCTGAAACCATGATCCGCATGGAGAATGAGGAATGTCAGGCCATAGCGTTGGCTCCTCTACAAAAAGGTTTGTTTGATCCGGATACAGTGGCTATTTTCGGTAACCCCGCTCAGATTATGAGATTGATTCAATCTTTTGTATTTATGGAGACCACGCGTATTTCCGGCAACTTCGGCGGAAAGGTGGAATGTACCGAATATCTCATTGCCCCTTTTAAAACCGGGTTGCCTCGTATCGCTATACCCGGTATGGGTGATCGCATCTTTTCCATGACTCAGGATGATGAAATGGTTTTCTCTATACCCGGACAGCTTCTTGGAGGTTTGGTTGAGGGTATGAAAGCGGCGGGGAAGAAGATCGGTGCCCGTTACCCGGTAACACCCTACCAGAACTTCGAGCCGGAATTCCCGAAACCCTACAAGGTTCTGGCAGACGAATTGGGGTTATTTAAATGAAAAAATTGGATAATGTATCACATCATACCGAAATGGTAGCATCTGAAAAATCAGCGAATCAGAAACACCGCCACAGAGGGAAATCATCGGAGAGGTATCTAAATAAAGACATCATTTTAAAAGAGCTTAACATACGTTCCGGACAGACAATCCTTGATGCGGGTTGCGGAAATGGTTACATGTCAAAAGAATTCTCAAAATTATTAAACAATACCGGAAAAGTTTATGCTCTAGATCCTGACAAAGCGGCTTTAGAAATCCTTAAACAAGAAACAAAAGGAACCAATATCGAAACCATAGAAGGAAACATAACCAAGAGAACCCAAATAAAAGGCTCTTCAGTAGACCTGATTTATCTCTCAACGGTATTTCACGGATTTTCAGAAGGCGAGATATATGGCTTCCAAAAAGAAGTAAAACGTCTATTAAAACCCAATGCTGTTTTGTCAATCGTGGAGATAAAAAAGGAAAAAACACCTTTTGGACCTCCTTTACATATCAGGTTTTCGCCGGATGAGTTAAAAGAAACAATACCTCTAATTCCTAAATCCTTA
>Ga0222665_1001025_pt1 | contig 14038 bp, 9 predicted proteins | sample AntAcemetagen653_FD_179853 | JGI IMG/M metagenome (GOLD analysis project Ga0222665, IMG submission 179853) | Saline water microbial communities from Ace Lake, Antarctica - #653 | ecosystem: Environmental > Aquatic > Non-marine Saline and Alkaline > Saline | place: Antarctica: Ace Lake | collected...
TAGTTATCTTCCTGAATATGCAGGGGATGCAGTTATGGTATTTGAAAGTATATTAAACGATAATTTGCAATATATCAGGAATTCGGATGGAAATGTTTTAAGAAAAATCGGTCCGAATTGGGTAAACGGCATAGGAGATGCTGTGCCTGGTGAAGGTTATTTAATTAAAATGTATTCTGATGATATTTTAATTTATAATGTTCCTGAAAACACTAAAAAAGCTACTTTCTCGAAACCTTTACCGACTCATTTTAGTTTTGAAGGAGGAAATCCTGCCGATCCTGTTTATTCAATCTACGTCGAAGGGCTTGAAACAGGTGATGAAATAGCGATTTTAGATAATAAAAGTGTCGTTGGATATGGAAAAGTTTATTCTGATAAGAAATTACAAAATTGCGTTGCGGTTTTCAGTACTTTAAATAATGAGCAAGGATTCAAATCAGGAAATCAAGTATCTGCAAAAGTATGGGATAGTGAGCTTAACAAGGAAGTTCCTATAAACGTAGAGTATCTAAATCCTTATGGTGATGCATGGTTGGAAAGTACTTTCCCTTCCGATGATGGTGAATACAGTATTTTTAATATCACTAAAAATATCGTTAATGAAAACACTGTCAGCCAAATCAACGTTTATCCAAATCCTGCCAAAAATCTGATTAATATTGTTTCTAATGAAATTATGAATAAAGTCGAGGTATTTAATTCATCTGGAAAAAGCATGATTATAAATATTGAAAATTCAGATAAAATTCAGATAAATGTTTCTAATTTAAAAACAGGTTTATATTTTATTAGCATTCAAACACCATCAAAAATAATTATCGAAAAGTTAACGATACAATAGAAAATTTGAAAATAAATTTGAAAATCCCTAGCTCGTATTATCAGGTTAGGGATTTTTTGTTTTTCATAAATATTAGCGTATTCGCGGCTATTAAAAATCAATTTTCAATTGTTCATTCAACCTAAAGCTTTTTCGGTGAAAATCAGTAATTCCGTGCTTTGCAATCGCAGCTTTATGTTTTGGTGTCGGGTAAGCTTTATTGTTTTTCCAATCATAATCGGGAAACTCAAGATGAAGTTTTTCCATAAATTCATCTCTGTGAGTCTTTGCAAGTATTGAAGCTGCTGCAATTGAAAGGTATTTCCCGTCTCCTTTTATAATGCATTTATGTGGGATTTCCTTATAGACTTTAAATCTATTACCGTCAATTAATAAAAATTGTGGTTGCTTTTCTAATTTTTCAATAGCTCGGTGCATCGCCAGAAATGAAGCATTTAGAATATTTATTTCATCAATTTCATTATTGTCAGCACTTGCTACTGCCCAGGATATTGCTTCTTTTTCAATAATTTCACGAAGGCTATTGCGTTGTTTTTTCGTTAACTTTTTTGAATCGTTAAGTTCTAAATTCTTGAAATCACGGGATAGAATTACGGCTGCTGCATAAACGGGGCCCGCAAGACATCCTCTTCCTGCTTCATCGCAACCTGCCTCAAGTAAATTATTTGTATAACAGTTCTTCAGCATTCTATTTAAATAAAATCATCGAAAAATAATTATTTAACACAATCAAAATTGTGATTACCAAAATTATAATCCCCATTCTATTAATATGTTTTAAAACAGAAAAATAGTATGCCAAAAAAACTGAAGCCGGAATAATTGTAAATGAATTGTTTGCAATAAAATTTCCCCCTGAATAAAGAAGCGGAATCAGGGAAATCATGAAAAAGTAAAATAGAATTAATGAGTTTTTTCTGAATTGAATGTTTTTCTCACTAAAGGCTGAAAATAGTCTTCCTACTGAAAATATAAATAATATAATTGCAATAATCCAGATAATAAAATCTATGATATTATTAGAAAAAACTATTGGTTTTAATTCGGCAAAAAATGAATAATATTCAATGCTCACACCAATAATTTCATCATACCAAAAATAATATACAGCAAGAAAAAGATACGGTACAATTGCTCCTATTATTGTAATTGTCCATTCTCGCCATGAATAAATACGATTAATTATTAGTGAAAGACATAGCCATATTACAAAAATTATAATTGGAAAATAAAATAATGAAGCAAAGCCGATAAAAAAAGAGGCATTAAAAATATAATAATACGGCTCTTTATGCGAATACGATTTGAAAACATTTAATAGCGACAAAAGAATGAAAAAAATTGCAGGCAAAACCGGATAGAAATTAGTAATTTCCGGTGAATAGCTGATCAATAAAATGAAAGCAAAGGCAGTCAATAAGGAATTTCTCGGTAATAATCCAAACTCAATAACAATGTAATTAATAAATAGGGCATTAAAGTAAGTCAGAAGGAAAGCAAGAACAAATAAATTTACTTCATTGAAATTAAAAATTTGAATTATTAAATTATAAAAAGGGGTTGTGCTTTCGACGCCAATTAATTCATTGGGATTTATTAAAGTCCCGGCCCACAATATCGTTTCAAATAAAAGCAGGAAAAAATATTGTACTGGAAAACTTGACTTAAAAAACCGGATGATCATTTTTAGCTTTACTAATTATTAATTATTAACTATGATGAATTATTTTTTAAAAAACTGTTTAATTGTTACATTGTTTAATTATTAAAATTCAATCAAAAATTATCAATTCTTGAGATCGTTCCCTAAATCCTTTCGATAATATTTGCCTTCAAAATTAATAATTTCAGCATTTTGATATGAATTTTCAAGAGCTTTTGACATTGTTTCAGAGAATGAGGTTAAGGCAAGAACCCTACCACCATTTGTTTTTATTTGTTTATGCGTTGAGTCGAATATTGTCCCGGCATGAAAAACAATGCAATCTTCAGTCTTATCTAATCCCGAAATAACTTTCCCTTTTTGATAAGCACCAGGATAGCCGGCGGAAACTAACATAACAGCACTTGAAAATCGAGGATCAATTTCAATATTTTTTTCAGAAAGATTATTGTTCGCAACTCCTTCAAACAAATCAACAATATCGGATTTAATTCTCGGAATGATTGATTCGGCTTCAGGATCACCCATTCTCACGTTATATTCAATTACGCAAGGCTCGTCTTTCACCTTAATTAAACCAAAGAAAATAAATCCTTTATAGGAAATGTTTTCTGAATTTAATCCATCAATTGTCGGTTTGATAATTCTTTCTTCAATTTTTTTCATAAATTTCGCGTCAGCAAAAGGAACAGGCGAAATTGATCCCATTCCACCTGTATTAAGGCCCGTGTCGCCTTCACCGATTCGTTTATAGTCTTTTGCTGAAGGAAGAATTTTATATGATTTACCATCGGTTAAAACAAAAACCGAAAGCTCAATCCCGTCAAGAAATTCTTCGATAACAACTTTTTCAGATGCTTTCCCGAACTTTGAGTCTTTTAACATCCTACTAAGCTCAAGTTTGGCTTCTTCAATTTCACTACAGATTATTACACCTTTTCCGGCAGCAAGTCCGTCAGCTTTTAAAACATAAGGAGGGCTGATGCTTTCCAAATATAATAAGCCCTGTTTTAAGGATTTTTTATCGAAAGTTTTATAAGATGCTGTCGGAATTTTATATTTTTTCATAAATTCTTTTGCAAAGTTTTTACTTCCTTCTAATTGTGCAGCTTTTTTTTGAGGCCCGATTACCGAAACATCTTTTAATGATTTTTCTTGTAGAAAATAATCATGAATTCCTTCAACCAAAGGTCCTTCCGGCCCGACAATAAGCATTTCAATTTCATTTTCAACAACAAAATTTTTAATCTGCTCAAAATCTGAAATAGAAAGTTCGACATTCTTTCCATATTTTGCTGTCCCGGCATTTCCGGGGGCAATAAAAAGATTCGATAATTTTTTGCTTTGAGCAATTTTCCAGGCAATCGCATGCTCTCTGCCTCCTGATCCTAAAAGTAGAATGTTCATATTATCTTGTTTTAATTTTCTCAAATTTCTGTTTGAAAAGTTCTTTCTATTGAATTCCAAAGTCTGTCGGCTGATTTTTGCCATGTAAAATCCAACTTTCTAATTTTACCTTTATCAATTAATTCACTTCGGATTTTTTTGTCGAAAGCAATTTTTTTCATTGCTTCACTAATTGATTCAACCGAAAACGGATCAATTAACAAGGCAGCATCACCCGCAACTTCCGGCATCGACGTAATGTTTGAAGTAATTACAGGTGTATTACAGTTGAAAGCTTCAATAATCGGTATTCCAAAACCCTCGAAATATGAAACATAAGTCATGGCAAGTGCTGAAGCAATTACTTTATGCAAATCTTCTCCCGATAATCTTCCACTAAAAATAATATCATTTTTAAATTCCATTTCCTGAAATGCATCCTGAATTTCTTTTGTCCACCATTTTTTTTCACCCGTTATTAGGAGTTTTATTTTTGAGGGAGTTTTCTTTTTAAAATCATCAAAAGCTTTGAACAAGTTTACAAGATTTTTTCGCGGAAGCAAAGCCCCGACAAAAAGAAAATATGGCTCCCCAGAACTGTATTTCTTTCTTGTAATTTCTTGCTCAGGTTTTGAAATCGGACTAAATTTCTCGTTTGCACCATTGTAAGTTACATCAATTTTGTTTTCGGGAATTGAATATTGTTTAATAATATCCGACTTAGAATATTCCGAAACAGTCGCGATTCTTGTTGCTTTTTTGGCGTATTTTGGAAAAAAGTATTTATAATTTTTTCTTTCGAGATATGGTATGTCTTTGGGATAGTGCTCAAAATTTAGATCATGTATTACGGCAAGCGATTTTACCTTGGTTTTTAATGAAAGATAACCGTCAGGTGAAAGAAACAAATCGGCTTTGATTTTTTTTAAAATGTATGGAACCGAGTATTCAAACCACAAATAATATAAAACAGGATGCCTTGCTTGCGGTGGGACAACAACAGCTTCAACATTTTTTGAAAAAATGAAATCAGAATGGAACTTTCTATCAAAAAGTAAATAAAACTTATGTTCAGGATGTTGCTGAGTGATCCTTTTTAAAGTTTCATAAGTAAACCACCCGATTCCTTCGAGTTTATCCTTAATCAATAAGCGTGTATTAACTGCTATTATCAATGTTAACTTAATTTATAATTCTTAAATGTTTAATCCGACTCTTGCATCAAAAATATTCTATCTTTGCAGCAAATATCTTAATTTTTATTAAGTGAGAGTTAAAATTTGTTAAGAATATCTATAGCGAGAGGAAATATTAATTAGGTGTAATGCAAAAGAAATTCCTTACTAACCTATTACTATTATTATTACTGAACCTTTTGATAAAACCATTTTGGATGTTTGGTATCGACCGAACAGTACAAAATTTGGTTGGTGCGGAAAGCTATGGATTTTATTTTGCAGTTTTTAATTTCTCTTTTCTTTTCAATATTCTGCTTGATTTTGGCATTACAAAGTTTAATAATAAAAATATTGCCCAACATAATCAATTGTTAAACAAGCATTTTTCCGGATTAGTCGGCGTGAAAATAATATTGGCTATTTCTTACGGAATTGTAACATTTGCAGTTGGTTTATTAATTGGTTATAATGCGGAACAATTATATTTACTCGGTTTTCTGGCTTTTAACCAATTTTTAATTTCATTTATTCTTTATTTAAGATCGAACATTTCCGGTTTACTCTTGTTTAAAACTGAATCTTTGTTATCGGTTTTAGATAGAGTTTTGATGATAATTATTTGTGGTATTTTGCTTTGGGGAGGAATTACTGATACTGCTTTTAAAATTGAGTGGTTTGTTTATTGCCAAACCATAGCTTATATTTTAACTGCTTTTGTTGCTTTACTAATTGTTATTAAAAAGGCGTCATTTAAACGTTTGACATGGAATCCTGCTTTTTTTATACTTATTATAAAACAAAGCTTTCCATTTGCTGTATTAGTTTTACTTATGACCTTCTACAACAGAATAGATTCGGTTATGATTGAAAGGCTTCTACCGGGCGATAAGGGTGATGAGCAAGCCGGTATTTATGCTTTAGCTTTTCGATTACTTGATTCAACAAATATGATTGCATTTCTTTTTTCGATCTTGCTATTCCCACTCTTTGCTAAAATGCTGAAACAAAAAGAATCAATAGTCGAAATTGTTAAATTATCATTTTCTTTGTTAATAATTCTATCGATGATAGTTGCTATCGGATGCCATTTTTACAGCTATGAAATAATGGACCTTCTTTATCATGAGAATATAAGCGAATCGGCAAAAATATTAAAGTGGTTGATGGCAGGTTATATTGCCATTTCAACAACTTATATATTTGGTACTTTACTAACTGCAAATGGAAACCTTAAACAACTCAACATTGTTGCGGCAAGCGGCATGGTTTTAAATATTGCTTTGAATCTATATTATATCCCAAGACTTGAAGCCTTAGGAGCTGCTTATGTTAGCGTTGTTACTCAATTCGCTACGGCAATTGCACAGGTAATACTTGTACAGTATTTTTTTAAATTTAAAATTAATCTGAAATATTTATTATCAATTTTTGTTTTTGCTGTCGGTGTAATAATTATAAATATTTTAACGAAGCAACTGAATATGAACTGGTATTTTAATTTTGGAATAATGATTGCAGCTTCAATTTTACTTGCAATACCTTTGAGATTATTTAATATTCGTTCAATTTATGTAATTATAAAGGGAGGGGACATATAAGCTTTCATATTACTCCAAGAATATTTTTCTTTTTGTGCATTAGTTTTTTTTATATTTTTGATTTTTTTTTAACGAAATTAGTTTGTTTTATATGACAAATTCAAAATTAAGTGATTCGGAATTCGATTCTTCAAACTTTATTGTATTTCTTACTACATGGCGTAAGCCATTGATAATAATTACAATTATTGCTTTTGTAGCTTCAATTATATTTTCGTCATCAGTTTTTATTTCACCAAAATATAAATCAACGGTAGTTTTATTTCCAACTTCAACAAGTTCAATTTCTAAGGCCTTGTTGAGTGAAAATATTGGTAATAAGAATGATATAATGGAGTTTGGTGAAGAAGAACAGACCGAACAAATGTTGCAATTACTAAACTCGAATAAGATTCGTGATAGGGTAGTAATAAAATATGATCTAATGAATCATTACGATATTGATCCTGATTCAAAATATAAAAACACTCGCTTATTTAAAGAGTATGATAATAATATTACTTTTCGCCGGACAGAATATATGGCCGTAAAGATTTCAGTTCTCGACATTGACCCACAAATAGCAGCCGACATTGCAAATGACATTGCTGAATTATTGGATTCAACAAAAAATGAAATGCAAAAAGTTAGAGCCGTTAAGGGTTTTAAAATAGTTGAAGAAGAATATCTGAAGCAAAAAAATGAAATTACTCAAATGGAAGATTCATTGACTACGCTAAGAAAACTCGGCGTTCATGACTATGAATCTCAATCAGAAATGATTAACAGACAATTAGCTATTGAATTGGCAAAAGGAAATAAAGCAGGGATTAATGCTCTTGAAAAAAAATTAAACATACTCGCTGAATTTGGTGGACCTTATGTCTCAATACGCGATGCTTTGGAGCATGAAAAAAAGCAATTAAGCCTTATAAAGTCTAAATATGAAGAAGCTAAAATTGATGCAGAGGAATATTTGCCTCAAAAATTTATCGTGAATAGCGCCTATAAAGCAGAAAAGAAAGCATATCCCATAAGATGGATCATAGTATTATCCTCGACATTATCAGCCTTATTTCTAAGTATTTTGGTAATTATAATTATTGAAAACTTTAGTAAATTAAGTAAAAAAAAAACAATAAAGTAAAAATCCTAAAGCAATTTCGGTCAATAAAAATAAATTTTGATATGGAAACCTTCTTTAACAATATAAAAATCATAAACCTGATCTTTAAATGGAAATGGCATTTAATAATTCTAATTATTATTGCGATGTTATTAGCTGTTTTGTTTTCAAGTTCATTGTTTATCACACCTTTGTATAAATCTTCGGCTATTATATATCCTTCTAACACATCTCCTTATTCTGATGAAAGTGAAACCGAACAAATGCTTCAAATTCTTCAAGCAAGGGATATAAGGGACAGCATCATTGATGAATTTGATTTATATAAGCATTATGAAATAAATCCTGAAGGGAAAAAACATTATTCATATATGGTTTATGAATATAGTGAGAAAGTGATGATCGGAAAAACTCCTTATGAAGCAGTTAGCATTGAAGTGCTTGATAAAGATCCCTTTATTGCTTGTGAAATGGTAAATGCTATTATTGATTTTTATAATCTAAAAGTCAGAAGATTGCATAACGAAAAATTTAGTGAAGTTGTAAAAATGTATAAAAAGGCAATGGATGACAAAAAAATGTATATTGATTCCCTTGAGGTTATAATACACAAAATGAATAAAGAATATGGCCTGATTGATTATGCTTCACAATCAAGGGAGGTTGCAAGAGGTTTTCTTGGAACTGTTGACGGTTCAAATTCAGCACAAATTAATAAAAAAGAAGTACTTAAATTAAAAAAGAATATTGAAAACGTTGGTTCGGAATTTATCCTATTAAACAATTTGTTTCATCAGGAAACGAGTAAATATATTGAAGCGAAAATGGAATATGATATTTCAGTAATGAACCTAAATAGAAATTATACTTATGCAAATGTTATTACTGCTCCTTATGGGGCTGATAAAAAAGCATACCCCGTACGTTGGATAATTGTTGTTTTAACAGCCTTAGCAACTTTTTTCTTTGCTACAATAATTATTTCCATCATTGAGAATCTTAAGGTAAGCCATAAAAATACTTAATTCACTCCTAAATTATTAAAGCATTTTTATTTTGACCGAAACTTTAAAAATACGGCTGGTTTATATTGTTAGTGCATTATTTATAGCATTGAATACCTTTTTAATTGTTCAAGAATTATATTGGGCAACTTTGATTCCGATTGGAATAATGATCATATTCTTATATATGTTTTCATTAGATAAACTATTGTTTCTTATTGTTTTTTGTACTCCGATAGCTATAAATTTTAGTGATTTTGAAGCAGGACTTGGGGTATCATTGCCTACTGAACCATTGTTGTTTGGAGTTTTATTGCTTTTTATTATTAAAATTGTTAATAAAAATATTTTCGATAAAAAATTTCTCAGACATCCGATTACAATTACAATTTTAATATATTTAGCATGGATGTTAATTACATCTATAACTAGCGAAATGCCCTTAGTGTCAATTAAATATTTTATTTCAAAATTATGGTTCATTATTCCTTTCTATTTTTTAGGAGTTTTGTTGTTTAAAAAAGAATCAAATATTAAATTATTTGATTGGCTATATATTATTCCATTGTTAGGTGTTATTGCCTTCACCATTATTAATCATGCATCCTTTGGGTTCGAAGAGGAAGCAGGCCACTGGGTTATGACACCTTTTTTTAACGATCATACAGCTTATGGAGCAGTTTTGGCATTATTTATTCCGGTTTTTATCGGTTTTGTTTTTATAAAACAATATTCAAAATCATTTAGAATAATTTCTTTAATAATTGTTGCAGTCCTAATACTTGCAATAATTTTGTCATTTTGTCGAGCAGCATGGGTAAGTTTAATTGCATCCTTTCTTGTTTTTATAGTAATTTATTTAAGAATAAAATTCCGGTGGTTGTTTCTTGCTGCAGTTGTTATAATAGGCTCATTTATAATTTTCCAGAATGAAATTATTGATAAGCTTGAAAAAAACAAACAGGATTCTTCAGCCAATTATGTTGAGCACATACGATCCATTTCAAATATCTCCTCCGATGCTTCTAACCTTGAAAGAATCAATCGTTGGCAATCAGCAATTAGAATGTTCAATGAAAGACCTTTTTGGGGGTGGGGGCCAGGTACATATCAATTTTTTTATGCTCCTTTTCAGCGATCAAAAGAAAAAACCATTATCAGTACAAATGCAGGCGATAAAGGAAATTCACATAGTGAATACATTGGTCCTTTAGCCGAATCCGGTGTTTTTGGAATGTTAACTTTTTTAGCAATAATGATAGCTGTAATTATTACAGGAATAAAAGTTTATAAAGAAACTGATAAAAATGAAATTAAAATATTAAGCTTAGCTGTTCTTTTAGGATTAATTAGTTATTTCGTACATGGTGTTATGAACAATTTTCTTGACACCGATAAAGCTTCAGTTCCTTTTTGGGGATTTATTGCAATGATAGTAGCTATGGATATTTTTCAAAAGAAGAAATCAAATAATACCGAAAAACAAACTTTTAACTCTTTGGAGGAATAGTTTTCTGAACTTATTTTAATTAATTCTTATTTGTATGAGTTCATGTAATGTGTTTTCCGGTTTTTCATCTTAAAGATAATCAAAGCTGTTGCTAAAAGAATTAGAAAAACTGAAAAAACTAAAATAAACCCATTGAATTCTTTTTCCTTGATGATTAATGAATCCGGATTACCAATATCAACAAATCCGGCTCAAAAATATGGATGACTAAAAAATGGATCCGAACTTTTTAGGTAATCCAATTTCGATAATCGTAATGCTTCAATTTTTGACTTTCCTTCAGCAAGATATTTGTAAAAAGATACTATAATCTTAGCAGATTGATTATCTTCAACTTTCCATAATGACATTAAAACACCTGGGCATCCGGCAAAAAAGAAACCTCTTGCCAAACTCATTATGCCTTCTCCGCTATTTAATTTACCGGAGCCGGTTTCGCATGCGCTAAGAACCACAAGCTGTGCATTTATATCCAATCCATATATTTCATAAGTATTTAACAATCCGTCTTCAATAGAATCTTCTGCTTGAGAAAATACTAAGTTGGAAAACATAGGTTTTTCATTATTAATAATAGTGTGTAATGCAACATGAATTATATCATATTTCTTTGATTCGTCTTTAAAAACGTTCTCAGTTGCATCTTTATTTAAATAAACTTCACAATTGATGATTTTTGAAATACTTTTTACTTCATCTATTGTACCTTTCAGTACAGGAATATCCGAGCCGATTATATTTGATTGTCTTAGCGAAGGCTCTGTTTTAATAACATCATTTTTATAACTATTAGCAAATGCAAGTAAATTTGAGCATTCCGGAGGCTTTGATTCATGGTTTTTAAAGAATATTGTTGATGAATATGAATACCCTATTGCATTTGTTTTTAATAAATATGGGAGTTTATCGTATTGGATAATATTTTTTGCAGAATCTTTTAACAACAGCTCATAAGGAAGATATGATAATTTTTGATCGGGAACAATAATGATATTTTTATTTTCAACAATACTCAGTACCGGAAGAATTAATTTTTCATATAAATTGAATGAAGAATTTTTAAATTTACTCAAGCTTGAGCGTGAATTATTATACACATTCGAACGACTTGAAACACTTAAAAGCGTTTCTATATTCTTATAAAATGTGCTATCAATTTTTTGAGTATTCAGTATAAATTGGTTTTTGTTAATTGCAAAAATATTTAACAAACTGTCAGAAATTACATACTCAATAATTACCTGTTTATCCGTCAAAATGTCTTGAAGGCTATCTAAATCAATTACGCTCCATTTATATTTCAGTTCATAATAATCGTTGAAATTAGAATCAATATATGAAATCAATGCGTCCTTTTTCTTATTTATCATAAAAATTTCATTCTCCCAATAAGAGATTTTCTTTAAATCAGGTTCTAAGTCTTGTTTTTTATTTACAATCAAATCTTTTATATCAAATAATTGCTGTCGAATTTCATTTTCCTGTTGTTGTAATGAATCCGGTATATTTCCCATTATTTTTGCATCAGTTTCCTGTATTGAAGCTAACAACAAAGCAGCTTTACTTTTTTCAGCCAATTCAAAAGATTTTCTTTTGTAAAATTCATTTCCGCTTAACTTGTATAATGATATAGCAAGCCGAATAGCGTTGTTAAAAGTAGATTTTTCATTTTCCGACAATAGTAATTTGCTCTCTTGATTAGGATAAGATATTCTGATTTCATGAATGATATCAATGCAATGTTCATATAGTTCAAGAGAATTCTTTAAATATTTAATTTTCTCATCTTCACTTAATTCAGCCGATAGTTTCCATAATATTAATGCTTTTTTTTTCATTATATCCAATAAACTAAAATCATATAAAGATTTGCAGCCTGGTTCAGGATTAATTAATATTTCGGTTTCATTGAAATCTTCAATTATTCCGATTAAAGCTTTTTGATAATAATCTAATGATAGTTTTAAATCACCTTCATAAGAATAGAAATCACCATATGATGATAATATGCTTGAGTAATTCGGATGTTTGACTCCAAAACTATTAGCAGCAACTGAAAGAGCATTATTAAGAAACTCTAATCCCCTTTTTTTATGCCCTCTGGCGATGCAAAAATTTCCATAACTTTTATAGTCAATGAACAAGTCTTTATGATCACCTCCAAATTTTCCTATCAATTTATTTATTGCTATTTGGTAATATTCATCAGCCTCTTCCATTCTGTTAAGTCCATAAAAACATTTCGCACAATTTGAATAAAGGGAAGTAAAAGGTGTAATATTATTATTCTCACAAATATTTAAACTTTTATTCAACATTTCAAGTGCATCGTTATATTCGCCTTTTATTATATATATACAAGCTATATTATTATAACACTTAGTGATTGTAATCAAATACTGGTTTTTATATTTATTTGCTATATATATAGCACGTTTATAGTATTCAATAGCTTTTTCATAATTTTTCTGTGAAGAAAAAACCTTCCCAATATTTAAATAAACTGATGCAAGTCTTTGATTTTCCTCGCCTAAAGCAGACATATAAATTTTTTCCGCTTCCAAAAAAGCATTATAAGCCTCATCGTATTTACCTAAATCAGTACATAATACTCCAAAATTTAAAAGATTTGTCCCAATTCCCGGATACTCATTTCCTATATATTTCTTGTTAATTTCAATTGCTTTCTTTACATAATCCATTGATTTGTCGAACTCGCCCGTTTCATTATATAATGATGAAATATTATTGTAGAAACTGGAAATATTTTTATCAAATTTCGGATGCATTGAAAGTGAATTTTCGATTGCCTTTTTATAGAATTGCTCGGCTTTCGAATATTCACCTTGGCGTTTATAATTAATTGCAATTATATTATAACATGTTGAAAGTAATTTTTTTTCATCATAGGAATTGTTTAGCTTGTTTGGAATAGCTTTTTTTGCTTCGGCAATTGATTGGTCGTATTCACGTAAATAATTTAAAAGATAAGATGATAATAAATGCACTTTGTAAACAAGTAAGTTAGTATCATCTAAATGCTTGCTGCATTCTGAAATTGATTTATCAATATAAAGTCTTGTTGAATCAACATTTCTTAAAGCATTATAGAAATATTGTCCTTTGGCATATAAACACTCTGTATGTTGTTCCCATAACTCATTATTCTTAAATACCGGAATTGATTTATTCAAATAATATGGAATGCTATCATATTTCATTTCCGACATTAATGCATTAACTCTTTCAAATGAATTTTCAGCAATAATAATTTCCTTATTTTTTATAGGAATATTTTCATTCGAATTTTGAGGAAAACATAAAGATAAGGTCAATATCAAATAAAGAAATAGAAATGATTTTTTGATATTAAATATTTGATATTTCAAAATCGGACATTTTAAAAAGCAATTATACAAAAATTCAAATTAATCGACATAATTAATTTTTGAAAAGAACTTGAATTTTTGAAAAAAACAATCATAAAATTTCCCTAAAAATTATTTTTTTTAGTAAAAAATTGAGTTTTTATTTTCATTAAAAAGATTTCTATATGTTTATAAAAAAACCAAGAAAAATGGCCAAAAATTCCATTAAAATCTAAGCTTTTTTAAACTTAAAAACGGACTAAAAACTCAAGTTGATTTTTTGAAAATATTGTCAAAAAAATCCATCGATAATTCTCACATGTAAAAAAAATTAATTTTTTTTTCTCTCAGTATTACAGATGCTTACAACGGTTTTTTTAAC
>Ga0222665_1001026_pt1 | contig 14015 bp, 2 predicted proteins | sample AntAcemetagen653_FD_179853 | JGI IMG/M metagenome (GOLD analysis project Ga0222665, IMG submission 179853) | Saline water microbial communities from Ace Lake, Antarctica - #653 | ecosystem: Environmental > Aquatic > Non-marine Saline and Alkaline > Saline | place: Antarctica: Ace Lake | collected...
ATTGCTATCAAATAATCAATACAATCTTGCTCTGTATTAAACATGTCTTCAAATTCCATTTGATTTGCCGGATAATTCATCCTGCAAAGTTATTTTTTCACGGGAGATGATCGGATACCCCATTTTAATTTATATCTTTACGGGTATGAGTTTGTCTAAGGTTGAGAAGATTGTGATTCAATAAAATGAACTTGATTTTTTGAATTTTATGTTGTATATTAGCACCTTATAAAAACTGACTTAATAATAGATTATGCCATAGCAAACACTTAATTATAAGGATGTTAAACATTTTAAACAAATGCATTATGAAAAAAATTACTTCTTTATTTGCAGCTTTTCTCGTAACGCTTTTTTTAAGCGGAGTATTTACACAAACTTTCAGCCAAACTTCAAATCGTTCTTCTTACGATTATTGGCAGAAAAAGATGCAAGACCCAAATCAGAACTTTAACCAACTAGTAGATGAATTTGATAATTACTGGAAAGGAAAAATGATTGTAAAAGGATCAGGCTATAAACAGTTTAAACGCTGGCAATATAATTGGCAAGGAGAGGTCCGTGAAAACGGAACTTTACCCGAACCCGGATACTACATGAATGAGTATTATAAATACGAACAATCTTATGGTACCGATGCTGTTGTTGGTGATTGGGAATTTGTTGGTTACGGTTCAAATCCTGAACCTGAAGGTGCAGGACATGGCCGACTGACCTGTATTGCATTTCATCCTACAAATTCAAGCATCATATACGTTGGTGCTCCAGCAGGCGGATTGTGGAAATCGACATCAGGAGGGAACTACTGGGAAGTTTGCGGAACAGATGATTTGCCAACAATCGGTGTATCCTGTATTGCGATTGATCCTGATGACCCTAATATCATATATATTGGAACAGGAGACAACGATGGTTGGGATACTCCGGGTTTAGGAGTTTACAGGTCAACGAATGGTGGTTATTCCTGGGAACCCAGAAATTACCAGATAGGATATCTAACGGTCTCCAGGATATTGATCTCTCCTTCCGATCCTGACAATATTGTTATTTCAACAAATAACGGTGTTTATAAAACTTTTAATGCCGGAGGTACTTGGATTCAGGCATCAGGGATTGATGGAGTTGTACGGGATATGGTAAACAAACCGGGCACTATGAGTATCATGTATGCTTGTGTGGAAGGCCGCTTTTTTAGATCGGATAATTCGGGAATAACCTGGAACGAAACCTATTCCGGAATACCAAGCCCGGGCCATCGTTCAGCTATTGGTGTAACTCCTGCCAACCCTGATAAAGTATATTTCTTTTCCACACTTGACGGCCTCCCATACAGGTTATATATTTCGAATGATGAAGGATTATCTTTTAGCGCCAAGTCGGTTGGTTTCGAAAGTAAACAGGGAGGTTACGATCTGGATATTACAGTTGATCCGGTCAATGAAAATGTAGTTTATGTTGGGATGGTTGCTTTATACAAGACAATAAACGCTGGTGATGATTGGTTTGATACAGGCTCTTCTCCATTACATGCCGACCAACACGCTCTTGAATGGTCACCTCATAACGGAAACCTATATGTTGGGAATGATGGAGGAATATATTACTCTCCTGATAACGGTGGTGAATTTATTGATATTAACATAGGATTGGCAATTGGTATGACTTATAGGTTAAGTACTAGCCCCCAAAATCCTGATATTCTGGTTTGTGGCCAGCAAGACTGTGGGAGTTTTACAACAACAGGCGGCACATTTTACCATAAACGCGGTGGTGATGGAATGGATTGCGAGGTCGATTATACCACCTCTAATATCATTTATGCTTCATGGCAGCATGGCCCTATCAGCCGGACAACCGGAGGAGCAGGATCTTCCAGCACATGGCATACGATCGGAGGTATGAATGGAGATAGTAGTATCGTGAATGGAGTAAATGAAAGGGGAGGTTGGTTAATGCCGTTCCAGTTACATGATGATGATCCGTCGATAATGTTCGGATGCTGGAGAAATGTATGGAGAAGTACAAACGTTAATACATCCAACCACAATAACATATCATGGTCCAAAATTTCAAACTTCAACGATGATAAAGTTTGTGAAGTCTTTGAAAAATCACCTGCAAATGAAAATATAATGTATGTGGGAAGAGCTAAACCATGGTCTTTATATATGACAATCAACGGTGTAGCATCTTCACCGATCTGGTTTGAAGTTACAATGCCTTATGCAGGAAGTATTAAATGGATTGAAGCTCATCCGACCGAACCATATACCTTTTATATTTGTATAAAAAAAAGAATATATAAAACAATTGATCTGGGAACCAGTTGGGAACGTATTGACGGCAATATGCCTTATGTTTCAAAAAATTGTATTATTCATCAAAAAGGAAGCAATGAGCATTTATACGTTGGTACTCGCACAGGTGTTTATTATCGTGATGCAGATATGCCTGAATGGAACTGGGTTAAATTTAAATCAGGTATTCCTTTAAATGTTCCTGTTTCATTCCTTAATATAAATTACGGAGCATCACCTTCACAATTATTTGCCGGAACATGGGGGCGTGGAATGTGGAAAACCGATATATTGGACGAATTCAAGCCAAACCTGAAAATTATTTCAGGTAACTGCAATGTTAGCAGCACTAATGTGGAAATAAGTGTTGCATTTAGAAATGAAAGCGAAATGGTGGATGCAAGCAATTTTAAGCTTGGGTATTATTTATCCACGAATAACATTATAGCATCAGGTGATTATAGAATTACTGAAGATACTATTCTTTATGCTGCACCGGGTATTATTATCGGAGAGGATTGCTCAAGGGGTGTAAAATATGTTGAGCCTGAAATCCCAAGCGGGACCTATTATATTGGTGCACTTGTGGATAACTATTATGAAATAGATGAAACGAATGAAAACGATAATTCTATCGTTTTCATTGATCAGGTTACTTTGAGTACGCCTATGAAACCACTAAATTTAACAGCCTCCGACGGTACTTACGGTCACAAAATTGTTTTGGACTGGGATCCGCCTACCGGGCTGGTTGACACAGTTTGGTACAGGGTTTACAGGAACACTTATAATAATCCAAACACAGCCGAAGCCCTTGGGACAGTGTGGAACTCAAATACTGCAAAATGGGACGAGACGGCCGAAGATGGGATTGATTATTATTATTGGGTGCGGGCTGCTTATAATTATCTGGGTTTAAGGCCCAGTGCTTTCAGTGCTTATGATATCGGATGGCAATACCTTAATCCTCCTTCTGACGTGGATGCAACAAATGGAGTTTATGACGACCGGATTAAAATAACATGGGAACCACCTGAGAATGGTACACATTTTAAAGTATGGAAAAATACAACAACAAATGAAAACACTGCATCACCTCTAAGTACAAACTGGACATCTCTCCATTATCAATTTGATTATGACGTGGAACCGGGAATAACCTATTTTTACTGGGTCAAAGCAGCTAGGAGCAGTACGGGGTCAAAACCTTCACCTAATTTTAGTTCTTATGGCGTAGGTTGGGTTGCATTGACCAATGCCCCAACAGCTACTGCCTCTGACGGTGAATATACCGACCGGGTTGAAATAACATGGAATACAGTTTCCGGAGCTTCGTACTACAGGTTATCCGGAAGTTATACAAACGACCCTGAAACTTCTAATCCAATGACTGCCTGGATAACTGCAACAAGTAGAACCGATGGGGGCGCTCAAAGAGGTGTTTTCAGATATTACTGGGTCCAAGCCTCTACAAATATTCAAGGTACCAACCCCACCGGTTACGGTGAGGGGGACTCAGGATGGAGAAAATTAGAAGAAGTTCAGAATGTGCAGGCTGCCGATGGTATATCTGCAGACCATATCCGGATTACCTGGAACAACCAAACTTATGCCGACTATTTTAGAGTATATAGCAATGTGAATCCAAATTTTGCAAATGCTGATCCAGTTTCCTATTGGATAGAAGATAACGAATATAATGACAGTACGGTTTCAGCTCCCGGCGATAAATTTTACTGGGTAATGTGTGCTAAAGATACTGCGATAAATAGTGATCAGGGGAGTTACAATATAGGATGGCGTAAATTGTTTCCACCTGAAGTTGATGCTACTGACGGATTTTATGCCGATCATGTAAAAATTACATGGGATCCGGTTCCCGGAGCTAACTCATACAGGGTTTTTCGTGGCCCGGAGTTTAGCGCCATACCTACGGTAAACCTGACAGACTGGAGCAGTACCCTGAATTTTGAATATAATGATTATGATGTGGTTCAGAGTGAAAGATATAATTATTTTGTAAAGGCTGCATTTAATAATTACGGAACCAAACCCAGTGAATATGGTGATGATGAAGGAGTAGCTGATGAATGTGCAAATATTGCAGAAGACCCTGATCAGGGATATAGAGGCGTTGATATAACAGGCTCAATACTTACGATCACCCACAGGGTTATAAATAATGGGCCTCATTCTACATTTGATCCGTTACCGATTGCTTATATGCTTACAGTTGGACCTCCCGGCTGGAACATCGTTTACAATTTAGACACGGATGTAATCCCTGCTCTTGCAGCAGGTGCCTATTACGACAACTCATATTCTGTTAATCTTGAATCAATCTCCGGTGGCCCGGTTGTCCATGGCACTTATTATTTAACAATACTTTATAATTCCTGGGCCAATATCTGCGAAACAGACTGGTCAGATAATGTTATTCACTGGGAAACTCCTGCCGTTAACTATACCGATGCTTTATATGGAACATATACTATTGGCGGCTCCGGCCCCGATTATAACAATTTTATTGCAGCAAATACCGATTTGATGAACAAGGGAATCAGTGCACCGGTAATATTTAATGTAAGGCCGGGATTTTACAATGAGCAGATAGCATTTCCCTCAATAAACGGATGTAGTGAAACAAGAACAATCCTTTTTCAAACAGAACCAAATAAATCCGATACAGCAGAAATCTCTTTTGCAAGTTTAGAAGGAAATTATACAATCCAGTTCGACGGGGCTTCAAATATTACTTTTAAAAACCTAAAAATCACTTCACCCGGTTATACTAATTATCAAGGCACATTTGGAAGGGTTATTGATTTTAAAAACGGCGCCAATAACATATCGGTACAGAATTGTTACATAGAAGGTTCATCCGACCTAATCCATTTGAGTGATGATATCGCCACTATTTATTGTGGTAACTCATTTTGTAATGATATTACCCTGAAAGACAATAAAATTCGCCACGGATCATGGGCAATTTTTTTGGAAGGACAAAGTTCGGGGGATGACGAATTATATAATTTCAATATTATAAATAATGACATCGGTAAATTTGCATATACAGGGATATATATGAAAAATCAAAAGAATCCTGTAATCCGAAAGAATTTAATAAATTATTCTATTACTCCTGTGTCGCAATGCAAAGGAATTGAATTGTATAACATTGAAAACGGTTTTATTCTCGAAAAAAATAAAATTATTATGGAAGCTTGCGATGGCGTAAGCCGTGGTATTGATCTTTTTGCGTGCAATGGAACTGATGAAAACAGGGGTTTTGTAGCGAATAATTTTATTGCAATAAATTCCGATTTTGAAGAACCAATATATGGGCTAAGCCCGTTTATTTGCACAAAATTCGATATTTATCACAACAGCATCAGCCTAAGTGGAGAAACTTATCAGGAAACATTCTGCATTTACCTTGATTGCTCGGATGAGGACATTACACATGATAATAATCTGAAAAACAATATTTTCTTTAATCAGTCAGGCGGATATGCAATTATTTACGGAGATGAAGCTATCAACCATAGTTATATTACCGAAATGGATTATAATGATCTTTATACCAACGGAAGTTTTCTCGCATTATATGGTTATACAAATCAGGTTACAGATTTTAATGCTTGGAAAACTGTTTCCGGGTTCGATAGCCATTCGGTTTCGGGTGATCCATTATTTACAAGTCAAACCGATCTTCATGTCCAGAGTGCCGGAGTAAATGATGTAGCCACTCCACTTTCAAGCGTTCAGGATGATATTGATGGAGAGGTTAGACATCCATTATATCCAGATATAGGTGCAGATGAATTTACACCACCCCCTCCTGAGTACGACATTTATGTAAACGATATTATTGAACCTATAACCGGTTATAATTTAACTGATCAGGAAACAATTACAATTGAAATCTATAATATTGGGTCTCAAAATGTATCTAATTTTCCTGTTTCCTATAACATAAATAGTGGAACCACAATAACTGAAACGGTAACGGAAACTTTAAATTCATTTGATGTTTTATGGTATTCTTTTGCTACCAAAGCTGATTTATCTGAAATTGGAACATACATCATTACTGCCTCCACAGCCCTGCCTTCCGATCAAAATTCTGCCAATGATTCCTATACTGCGACAGTTATTAATCTTAACCCCTATAATTGTATCCCTTTATACGGAATCGGATGTGCTAATGGTGATTATATCAACAATTTTCATATCAGCAGTTTATATCATACGGAAAGCGGATGTAGCGAAAACGGATATGGTGATTTTACAAATATGGCGACCAATATGACACAGGGACAGTCATATCAAATGGAGATAAGTTTAGGGTATAACGATCAATATGTTTCCTTATGGATTGATTTTAATGATAATCTGATTTTTGAAGATGAAGAAAAATTAGTGCAGGACCTTTATTGCGAAAATGGTGGCCAGACATATAGCAGCATGGTATTAATTTCCAACTCTGCTTTGCCCGGGCCGCATCGTATGAGGGTAAGGTGTGCATGGAACAACTATCCTGTTTATCCGTGCAATTATTTTCAGTACGGAGAAGCACATGATTACACAGTTGAAATTTATACCGGTGGCGGACTTTGGGTATTTTCCAATGAATATAAAACAGATTGTCCCGGAACAGATGTTACTATTTCTATTGATGCCCAGGGTGGAACACAGCCGTACAGTTATTTATGGAGTACAGGTGAAACCACAGAAACTATCATTGTTTCCCCTGAAACAACTACCGGATATAAAGTATTTGTAACCGACCTAAATGGATTCATAGGAAGCGATTCGGTATATGTTAATGTTAACCCGAAACCTTCAGTTACAATAAATGCCCCATTTTGGGATTGTGAAGGTAACGATATACAACTTTATGGGGACGCAACTGCTTATGGCTTTATGAAAGAATATTGCATCACAGATTGTGAATTACCAACAGGATATTGTCCATCATCTGCCTTATTCATTGATAATTCAATTGTTGAAGAAGTGGTTTTAAACACCATAAACAATAATACGGCAGGCAATTGTGCCACTTATTCCGATTTTACAAGTTTGTCCACAACTCTGGTAAAAAATGAAATGTATGACCTGGAAGTAACACTCGGTACATGCGGAGCTGATAACTATAAAGGCGCCAAAGTATTTGTCGATTGGAACCGCGACGGTGATTTTGAAGATTTCTTTGAGGATGTAGCTGAACTCTGGCCTGTGGATACTACTTACACCCACTACACTATGATTTGGGTACCGAATGAAGCAGTGTTAGGAAATACAATTATGCGGATAGTTGCAGTAGAAACATGGGATACATGGTCGATCTCACCTTGTGGTAACTATGACTATGGTGAAACAGAGGATTACACAATCAATATTGCCGATACAGCCCAAAATCAAATAATATCTTATGATTGGACAGGGCCTGAGGGATATTCTTCAACTTTACAAAATCCGATCTTAAGTAACGTGATGCCAGCTGATTCGGGATATTACAAATTAACAGTTTCTGATGGAAACTTATGCACCAACGCCGACTCTTTGTATATTTGGATACAAGCAACGCCATTTGCTAATGCAGGCCCTGATACAACTATTTGTGAATACATGATTTACCAGGCTGATCCGGTAGTTGAAAACTACATGAGTGTGACCTGGGCAACAGATGGCTCTGGTTATTTTGATACAACTTATATCGAATCACCAAGTTATTACGCAAGTTGGGAAGATGTTCAAAACGGTAGTGTTGACTTAACGATAACTGCATGGCCAAACCATCCTTGTTTGGATTCAGTTGCATCCACCTTGACTTTAAGCTTTCAACAGATGCCTTTTGCAGAAGTCCCTCCGGGTGATATGATCTGTGGCAATGAAAACTACCAAATAAGTGATGTTATTGCATATAATTATGCTTCACTTTATTGGACAACAAACGGAACAGGTTATTTTAGTGATTCCACTATTTTAAATCCACTTTATTTCCCGAGCATTTCGGATATTGAAAATGGTTTTGTTGACCTGATATTAAATCTTGAGGCAGTTGAACCTTGTACTGCGGATTCATTTTACTTGTCATTAATGATTCAACAAGAACCCTTTGCCTATGCTGGGGAGGATACAAGTATTTGTTCAAACGGTACATTGTCAATTTTATATGCAGAGGTTGAGTATTCTGATTCATTTAACTGGTTCACAAGCGGAACAGGAACTTTTACAGATATTTATAGTTTATATCCTGAATATTTCCCAAGCCAGGCAGATATTGCTGCAGGTTCGGTGGATTTGTCCCTGGTTGCGTATCCAATGATTCCCTGCTCAGACAGCGTGGTTTCATCATTTATTTTAAATATTTCGCAAGAAACATTCGCCTTTGCCGGTGGATTTGATTTTATTTGTGAAAATACTCCGTATTTATTATCAGAAGCTGAGGCTTCCGGCTATACATCATTATTATGGGAAACAAGTGACACAGGCTACTTTGATAATCCGAATGAATTGAATCCGGTATATTATCCCGGAGAAAATGAAACAGGTTTTATTTTTCTTTCACTTACTGCGTTTGGAACTCCGCCCTGTGGTAATTCAACCGATTATTTTTATTTAGAAATAACACCTGCTCCTCAAGCATATATTGATGATGACACAAGTATTTGCGAAGGTGATTATTATACTTTCATAAATGATACGGCATTTAATTATATTTATATATTCTGGGAAACAAGTGGTTCAGGTTATTTTAGTGATTCTTATTCCTTTCACCCGACATATTATCCGGGAACAGGAGAAACAGGCCAGATTTCAATTAGCTTAACTGCTTATGGCAATTCGCCTTGTGAAGAGGCTGTTTCCAGCATGACACTTGATATTGAGATAACACCATCCGCCTTTGCAGGTGAGTCTGCTATAATTTGTGAAAACGAAACATATTTTCTCGCAGATGCAACAGCTTCAAACTATTCATCTTTACTTTGGGAAACAAGTGGAAACGGATCCTTCGATGATCCAAATGCTTTGAATCCAACTTATTTCCCCGGAACAGGCGAAACAGGTTTTATTGAACTTAGTTTAACAGCTTATGGAAATTCTCCCTGCGCTGATGCATATTCTTCAATGAATCTTGAGATCATAGCTGCTCCTTTGGCTTTTGCCGGAGAAGAAGCAATTATATGTGAATATGAAACATATTTTCTCGTTGACGCAACAGCTTCAAACTATTTATCTTTACTCTGGGAAACAAGTGGAAACGGATCTTTCGATGATCCAAATGCTTTGAATCCAACTTATTTCCCCGGAACAGGCGAAACAGGTTTAATTGGGCTTAGTTTGACAGCTTATGGAAACTCACCCTGTGCTGATGCATATTCTGCTATGAATCTTGAAATTATAACTACTCCATTAGCTTTTGCCGGTGATGAAGCAATTATTTGCGAAAACGAATCTTATTATATTTCAGACGCAACCGCTTCAAATTATTCATCTTTACTTTGGGAAACAAGTGGAGACGGATCTTTCGATGATCCAAATGCTTTGAATCCAACTTATTTCCCCGGAACGGGCGAAACAGGTTTTATTGAATTTAGTTTAATAGCTTATGGAAATTCACCCTGTGCTGATGCATATTCTGCTATGAATCTTGAAATTATTGCCGCTCCAACTGCGTATGCAGGTGAAGATGCCTCAATTATTGAAGGAGAATCATATTATATATACGATGCTACTGCTACAAATTATGAATCGCTTGAATGGTCAACAAATGGAAGTGGGTATTTTAATGATCCTTATATTATTAATCCAACATACATTCCTGATTCAGGAGAAACAGGTACCGTTATTTTAAGTCTAAGCGTTAATGGATTTGCACCATGTAATACAGCTTATTCAAGTATGAATCTTGAGATAATTGGATTAGGATATCCTTTAAATGTCGGATATCAATTTGTTTCCTCACGAATTGTTCCATACTCACCAAATATGTTGGATGTTTTGGCTAATAATCTCGAAAATATAGATTTTGTAAGGAATTCTGCCGGGCAAATGCTTAGGAAAATCGGGCCGATTTGGATAAATTCAATTGGTGAATGGATAACTACCGAAGGATACTTATTCAGGATGATTAATCCGGATTTATTAAGTATTTCCGGTACTGCAATTGACCCTCAAACACCGATCGGATTGGCATATGGTTATCAAATGATAAGCTATTTACCTGCACTTCCAATTAGTACTTATGACGTTTTTGTGGATGTTTTAAGCAATCTTAATTTTGTTAGAAATACAGACGGTTTAATGTTCCGAAAAATCGGCCCCGTATGGATAAACGGAATAGGGGATATGCAGCCCGGCGAAGGATATCTTGTAAAAATGAATGCTGACGATGTTCTTATTTATCCAGAAAGCTTTGATAATCTGATTGCATATAAAACTCCAATTCCTGAACATTTTAAAGTCATTGACGGCAATCCTTATGATCCGGTCTGGACGATTTATTTTGAGCAAAGTGCTCTAAGCCTTGGTGATGAAATTGGAGTATTTGATGGAGAAATGCTTGTTGGAGCGGGTATTGTAAATGCGGAGAATATTCTTGAAAATTCCATTCCTGTTTTCAGTAATTTATATGAAAGCGGAAATTATCCAATATTTAAAATTTGGAGTAAAAACGGAGAAGAAGAAATTCTCATAACAGATTATTCCTACATCAATCCTTACGGAAGTGCATACATGAAAGAAATTTTCCCCGAAACAGACGAAGAATATAGCATGTTAAACTTTTCTTTTACAGGAATATCGGATAATTTCAAACATGCTTCATTAACAATCTATCCAAATCCTTCCGAAGGAATATTTAATATTTCAATGGAAGGGCTAAGCGGTGATTTACAATGCAGAGTTATGGATTTGCAAGGAAATGATTATTGTAACTTTGAATTCACCGGAATTACAGGATTCACAGTAAAACAACTTGATTTGAAGGAATTGCCGGCGGGAGTTTACTTTATAAGCTTTACTGGAAGGAATTTTAGTCAGGTTAAGAAAATTGTGATACAATAAAAACATAAGGATTCCATCTTTTCAAAAGATGGAATCCTTATTCAAATTAAGGAATGCCATCGCTAATCCGAATTTAATAAATAACATCTAAAATTATTTTGTTTATTTAATAATTATTATATAATTTTACATTTTAAAGTATAACAAAATAATATATACGGATAATATTGGGTTCAAATTTCTTAATCTAAAACTAAATGAAATAATTACAGAAAACAATCTCTTTTTAGAATCTGATAAACTCCGTTTAATGCCTTGATAAGAAATTCATCAAGCAAATTTTTTCAAGGCATAATATAATACTTGATATTGAATTATTGATAATTTAAATTGAGTAATAAAATGGATTCAATTGGTAATAAAAAGCGTAATACATTTTACATTAATGGTGTAATATGTAATCAATCGAAGCCGAGAAGCTATAATTATAAGCTTACATATAATAATCCGAGCCTTACATCCCACAGCCTTAGCGTTACATGCCATAACCCAAGCGTTGCAAGCCATAGCTTTAGCCTTGTAACTCCCAGCCTTAGACTATTTTTATCAACTGCAAGCAATACTTCAATACATAACAGCCTGATTCTTTCAAATAATAGAGGGTTTTTATTTTCTGAAAATAAAATTTTAGTAGATGATACCTTCAATCGCAAGATTACAGACAAGGTATGTGTCGTCTTTACCTTAATCCCGAAATATGTGGATTTAATTCCAAAACCGGTAATGCGAAAACCATATCCCGAAACCATAAATCAACAATCCTTATGAAAAAATTTACAATTTTAATTAGCTTAATGATCATTTTATCATCAATTCTGTTTGCTCAAAGCAATGCAGATATTGATCCAAATGCAGTTAGAAATCCGAACGCAACAACTTTCACGGATGACCTCTTCGATCATCAATTTGATTTTCCTTGTGGAGATGCTTCCGGTGAAGCAGGTATCGAAACCAATTGGGATTACATTTATACCTCAAAATGGAATGGTGATGGTTTTTTCTGTTATGAAATGGATGGTACTTTCCTGGGAGCATTCCCTGTACCTGGTGTATCTGGTGTTAGAGACTTGGCTTTTGATGGAAATTACTTTTATGGAGCTGCAGCAAACACCCAATTATTTGAAATGGAATTCATTGGACAATCAGGTACATTAATCAGCACATTAACTGCAGCTGTTGCTACGAGGGCTTGTGCATATGATTATTATTATGATGCATTCTGGGGAAATAACTGGAGTGATCCCATTACTCTTTATGACCGCTCGGGAAATATTCTTAAGCAATTTGATTGTGGAGAACATTCAAGCTATTATGGTTTTGCATGTGTATATCCTTCATGTGAAGGTCCATATCTTTATGGTTTCGCTCAAGCAGGTGGTGCAAGTCAAACTGTAATTGTTCAAATTGACCCTGAAACAGGTGATGAAACCGGACTTACTTTTGATGCTATCGGATTTAGCACAACAGGAACAGGCATTGCCGGTGGCCTCGCTGCATTTGATACTTATGCACCAGGTTATTGGACATTACTTGGAATTATCCAAAACGAAACAATTTTTGGTGTTGAGGGCGGACTTGCTTTCCTAGGCCCTTGTGTTGATCTAGGGCTAACAAATATCGTAGAACCAATCACTGGCTTTGGGCTTGGAATTGAAAATGTAATTATTAACGTTAAAAATTTCGGCATGCTATCTCAAAGTAATTTTGAAGTTAGATACCGTGTTAACAATAGTTTATGGGTAAGCGAAATGATTCCCGGCCTCCTTCCATTTGGTGAAGCAATTGAACATACTTTCACAATTCCTTATGATTTCTCAGTCATTGGTGAATATTTAATCGAAGCAGAAGTAATTTTAGAAGGTGATGAAAATCCTAATAACGACCTAAAACAAAAGCTTGTCGAAAATCAAGTGCCCGACTATTGTGAAGCATCGACTAATACTGAAGACGAGTTTATTGCTTTCGTTGATTTTGGATTGATACAGAATGCCAGCGGATGGCAAGGTGGTGTTGCAGATTATACAAATCTTATTAACTTTCTTACTTCTGGATCGGCAGAAATAACCGTAACTAATGGAAATGCATGGGATTCTGATAAAGTTACAGTCTGGTGTGACTGGAACAATGACTTTATTTTTGATAATGAAAATGAAAGTAACGAAAAATATGTATTAACAAATGATGGAACCGGTTCCTATTTTACAGGAGATATTACTGTTCAGGCAGGCATTGGAGTTTACAGAATGAGAATAAGAATGACTTATAGTAGTGATCCTGAGCCTTGTGATGTATCGTCTTACGGTGAAGTTGAGGATTATACTATTATTATTGATTGTGGGTGTGCAGAAATCACCTGGAATCCTAATTCTTTCTCTCAGTCTATTGAAGTAGGTCAAACAGCACAAGACTTTCTTAACTTAGGAAATACAAATCATGGCTATTTAATTTGGGAAATTGATATTGATTATCCCCCGGCAGATACGGCTAAATCAATAAATATTAATACAAAGGTTAAGCCTGATGCCTCAATAATAGATAAATATCCGGTAGCAAATTCTGATTGGAATTATGATTGCCCACCAGGCTCAGTAGTAAGCCAGGAATGTCCTGATTATTCTACAGCAATGACGGCTGATGAATATCCAG
>Ga0222665_1001032_pt1 | contig 13940 bp, 18 predicted proteins | sample AntAcemetagen653_FD_179853 | JGI IMG/M metagenome (GOLD analysis project Ga0222665, IMG submission 179853) | Saline water microbial communities from Ace Lake, Antarctica - #653 | ecosystem: Environmental > Aquatic > Non-marine Saline and Alkaline > Saline | place: Antarctica: Ace Lake...
ACGACGGCTGAGAACAAAAAGGTAAGCGATAACGTATAAGCCCCAAAAACCAGGTCGATTTTAAGCTAATATCGACTTTAAGACCGGTGAAACTACGCGGCGCGGCTATCTTTTTAACAGGCTTTAATAGCCTCTGGGCAGATATCTCCTCCCTTATTATTGGATCGCAGTAATCACTAAAGGGCAGTGAAACACCTCGCCGTCCACTATAGCGGCTGTTAACCTCCATAAAAGGTAACAACGCCGAAAGTTCCCTTTTATTTCTTAAAATGAAAAAATACGGTTTATACCCGTAGCTTTCCCGGAGAACTTTAATCCACTCATACGAATGAAAAAAAGAATATTGGTTGCTTTCTATTATTAAGCTATCCCACTGGTCATAATCCAGAGGATTTATGATTTCTATTTCAAAGGGCATTTTTTAATGATTTCAGAAATATTCACATTCCTGGGCATCTGGGGTCCCAAACCTCGATCTCTAATCCCTGGCATATGATCCTCGAATCGTCAAAAGAATATAGATCATCACTCCCAATAATGCTCCAAGTGTGTTGAATAACAAGTCCAGAGGATCAGAACTTCGCGAGGGTATCCAGGCTTGAAGGATTTCAATTGCAAGGCTTACGGTAAAGCATAAAACAACCGTTATCAGGACACCATGTTTTTCAAAAGAACCGCCGACTCTGACAAAAGTTGCAATGAGGACAAACCCCAAAGGGATAAAACCTGCAAAATTTATAATTATATCTCGAATAAACCCCGAGTTGAAATTTAATTGCTTCCATGTTAAGGAAAGAATCTTTTTATCCAATATCTGCATCCTTGATGGTATCTCAAGATCGTAGTTTCCACCGCCATGGTCAAGTACCTTTTTACCCCCTTTTTCATCAAACGAGTACATTAAAAAGGGTTTATATTTCATGGCAAACAAAAAGTTTCTATGTTTACCCCAGTTATCAAAGTGCATCGCCACGTCCTGATCCGTAAGCGTATACCTGTAAAAAGCCACACCGTAAACATCGCCTTTCCAGCTATGCTTGCCGTATACGGAATTACCTAACAGAAGTCTGGATTTTCCACCATCTGGTATTTTAAGTGTCAAATCTCTTTTCGTACGGTTAAGTTGGCCATCCAGATAGATGCTGGTGCCGTCTTTCCCTGTAGTTATGGTTACAAACCGTGTTGTCGGGGGCACTGCAGCCAGTTTCACGGCTATTCTTTTGGTTTTCCTCCTGTGATTGTAATCATCTCCATTCATTACGATTATCGACGAGTGCCATTGACCCACCAATAACTGATTGCTATCTTTTCCGTTATGAAGTGCCAAAATAAAATTAAACCCATCTTCATGATAACTTGCAGGTTTTAAGACAATTTCTACTGAAAAGCCATTTTCCCCGGAGTCGTCTTCTTTGATCAATTCTTTAATGGGATCCGTATAGGCGATGCCATACCCACTGAACCGAATGCCGGGTTGCTCTGTGATCCATGTGACATGGTTTGAAAAGTTAAAATCCTTAGGCCATAACCCAAAAAATAGTATCGCAAATAAAACAGCAACGGACAGACCGACGAGACCCTTTAAAGAGATCTTTTTCTTATACTTTGAAAAGTTCAACACTTCATTATTCTTACTTATTTGTTACCGAAGCAAGTATTTCGAGGGGGTGGCAACTAAAGTGGTTCTCTACATCTACTGTAATTGTCCAAGCAACTTAGAATAGTTCCGACCGGTTTTAACGATATTAGCCAAAAAAGACCTTTTATCTAAATTTCGGAAAGTTTTCTTTGCCTAATTGTGCAATAAGAGCTTTGAGAATTTTTATATATTTTATTGCAATTTTATACAAAATTATGGAATGATAAAAACCGAATCGAAATTCAGACACCATTTCCAATCGAAAATAGAAGTGTCTTGATCGGAAAAATTGACAAAAAGCTTTGCTCGGCAATTTTTACTCTACGTAACAATGCTATACGTATCATATCCGTAAGACGTGCCCGAAAAAAGGAGGCCAACTTTTATGAACGTTATTTTTTCCCTATTTTCCTCTTGATTGTGTGAAGAATGAAGACCCCTATGTCTTTCTAAATTCCATCTTGACAATTATTATTTCTTACGATAGCATCATTTTGTAGGATTTATTACAATCAAAGAAGAGGGAAAAAGCCATGCGAACAGTTATTACTTCTAAATATCAGACAACCATACCGAAAGCCATTCGGGAAGACCTCAGACTATCCATCAACGATACAATTGAATGGAAGGTTGAAAATGGAAGAATCATAGTTGTTCCCATGCAGAAGAACTTTCTGAAGTTTATAAACACTGTCAAAACGGGTGGCGGGAATATCGAGGATGACATCAAATTATCAAGGAAACGGCGGGCGGAGAAATACCTGTGAAAAGACATACTATTGTAATAGATACCAACGCCCTTATATCCTTTGTGACGGACAGAAACAAAAGCCAGCAGGACAAAATAGCCGAACTTTTTGAAAACGCCGCCGGACTGCGGATGTCGATTTTATGCCCGCAGAATGTACTAACCGAATTTGTCTATGTGCTTGAAAAAGTATATGATATTTCGAAGTCGGTAATAAAACAAATGATAAGTGATTTCGTTTCAATGCCCGGAATAGAAATTGTCCATGAAGTAAACCTGAGAATCCTTTTTTCGTACTGGCCTGATAAGATTCCAGACTACGGCGATGCTATTGTTACATCAGTCTGCAGGGCCAGAAAGGGAGCCATGGTCGCAACGTTTGACCGTAAATTCTGTGCGGCCTTAAAAAGAATAGGCTTTTCTGTATATCCTTTCTAATTTTGCGTGCATCAAGTTCCCTGTTGGATTAGTTCTTTATCCTTGATAATTTGAGTTCCTTCTCTATTTTCTCAATCTTTTTTTTCAACTTTTTGTCTTTATCACTTTTTTGCGAAATACGCCGGATTCGCCTGGCATACGCCGGATTCGCCAAGGCCGAAGCTGTAGTCGTCTACCGCAAGGCCTTGATAACGCAGGAGATACGGTATCATCGGCTTTCCTGAAAGGTAAACAACACAGCAAAAAAGGTGCTTTCACTGGATGCCACTCACGGTTGGATCTTACAATGGTTACTCCAATCAACGCAAATCCTTTTTCAAGAGGTTTAATGTATAATCTGATGTGTTGTTTATGCAACGATGGGGTTTACAATAAACCCTAAAAATCTGTGTTTACCTGCCCGCTCGTGCCTCGCAGTGGCGGGCGGGTCTGTGTTCATCCGCGTCCCATTGTTTCTTTTATGTTTTTGCAGAAAGAAAATCAATTGTGTAAGATTGCATTCCTCCAGGGTGTATGCGGGCATAGCCGGAAAGTGCATCTGCTATTCGTGAAAACTGGTCGCCCGGTATTGTATTCGGAATGATCAACACGCCATAATGCGGTAAATGCTCATTAAAAAACTGCACGGTTAAACGAATAAAATCATCTCTATTTCTAGTGATAAGACATCTCCTATTGCGTGCCGAAAATTTAAGTTGTTCTGCGTCAGATGCTTGGAGCATTCCCACCTCATGAGCACTTATGCAATCAAGATTCTGCTTCCTGAGCAATTCAGCTATCTTCGGACTTAGATCTTCGTCTAAGTAATATTTCACTGGGAATCCCTGTTCAAATGGGGATAATTTTCGATAATCGTATCTTTCGACCACGATTCATTTTGTTCAATCTGCTGGTCAATCTCTTCACGGTACACAGTATAATAGCCTATAGCGGCCCTCAATTGTTGCTCGGTTAACCAATGGTAAGCTTTCTGAAGACGTTTAACATTTTGTTTTACGCCTATATACGTTGTGATGATTTCCCAGACCTCAAGACCGGTTCCTGCGACTCTGGCCTTTCGCCCGGTCACACCGTCCGTAAAAACAATACCAGGGCAACGCCGCATCTTTATGGCCTCCGCAAGGAGATCATTTGTAATGGAAGAAAAAGCTTGGCCGGACTCTCTGGCTATCCGTTCTATTTCTTCGACGGTCTTTTGAGGTATTCTCAAACTTTTTTGAATGGCACGCATACAGCCTCCTAACCTTGACGAACAGGGAATACAAATTTCGAATGATATTTGAGCTCGCTTTTTACTCTCTTGAATTCTATTGTATGACAGTGTATTTCATAAATTAGCGGTTGTCAAGTATCTTTGAATACTGCCTACCCCGCCTGCCCAATGAAATCTATTTTTGTTTATTCCATCGGGGTGAAACCTATTTGTCTTTTCTGTTTAACTGGGGTCCTTGGGCTGAAATGGCTAAAAAGTGTATTGGCAAGAATACATTTAGCTTGGCCCACCCCCAAATTTCCATCACCTGTCACCGCACACCACGAATTAGATTTTATGCACGTTCTGAATCAACGTCCCCAACTCCCGACTCATTATTTATCTTTCACAAAAAGACATATAATGCTTGATTTGTCTCTGGCATTAGGTTAAATATGCTAAATGGAATCCATACTTGAAGAACTCATTGCTGACTTTCACGAACGAAGCCTGCCCACATTCACTCGGCGGCATATCAAACTACCCTGGCTGCCGAATAAAATTGATACCGTTATCGGGATGCGCAGATCGGGTAAAACATGGTTTGTCTTCCAAATTATATCAGACTTGCTTTCAAAAGGAATACCCAAGGAGGCGATACTATATTTAAATCTGGAAGACGAACGCTTGCTTCCCATGACGGTGTCTGACCTGGGCCGAATAACTGATGTCTATTACCGACGCTATCCACACCTCCGAGATCGGTCTTGCGCCCTGTTTTTCGATGAGATCCAGAACATACCCGGATGGGAACAATTTATACGGCGTTTATTGGACACTGAAAATGTTCATATCTGCCTGACAGGATCTTCAGCCAAACTCCTCAGCCATGAAATCGCCACAAGTTTGAGGGGGCGATCCATTGCCACTGAGATATTCCCTTTTAGTTATCTGGAAGCGTTAGAACACGCCGGCATTGATACGGGCGCCGGCATACGCCCCGGTGCAAAAAAACGAGCCCTTTTGGAAAATAGACTGTTGGCCTACCTGTTGGAAGGGGGATTCCCGGAAGTTCAGAATATCGATGCCGAGTATCGGGTGCGTATTCTTCAGGATTATCTGGACGTCGTTATCCTGCGTGACATAGTGGAGCGCCATCAGATATCCAACATCATCCCGCTTCGTTATATGATCAGACACCTGCTGAATGCCGCCGCAGGTCTTTTCAGTGTCAATAAATTTTATAATGATTTGAAGTCGCAGGGTATTCGGTGCGGCAAAAATACCCTTCACCAATATCTGGCCTATCTTTCCGATGCCTATCTGTTTTTCCAGGTACACATACACACACACTCAGAGCGGATCCGTATGGTAAATCCGAGAAAGATTTATGCCATCGATCCCGGGCTTGTGAAGGCCTGTTCACGCAGTGTCCGATCTGACTGGGGGCACCTGCTGGAAAATTTTGTATTCTTAGAGTTACGCCGATCTACGGATATGATCGAATATTATATTACTAAAAAGGGCCGTGAGGTAGATTTTCTGGTAACTGACCGCACCGGTCGAAAATCACTTATCCAGGTGAGCTCGAATATGATAGGGCATGAGACGAGAGAAAGAGAGTTAAGAGCACTTTTAGAAGCCATGAAAGAATGTGACCTGAAGCAGGGCACCATTGTTACGTTAAACCAGGAAGAAACTATAGAAACAGAAGCCGGCCATATTCAAATTCTGCCCGCCTCATCATGGGCTTTAACGCAATGATATCCCTTTTTGGTCTTTGATCATCTTTCCCCACCTTTTCATCCTCCGTTCGTGTGCCGGGTTTATCCGCCGTTTATGTGGCGGATTTATCCGCCGTCACTGTGGCGAGCGCACCTCCTCACCCCCTTGCCTCCTTGCCTCCTTGCCTCAGAGCTTTTCCGCTTCCCAGCCTTATAGCCCCCAACCTCCCCATCACCTGTCACCGCATACCACGAATCAGATTTTATGCAGGCCGTGCACGAACGTTATTTTTTCCCTATTTTCCTCTTGATTGTGTGAAGAATGAAGACCCCGCTGTCCTTTGTGACACTGATTCCGAATTCAGCCCATCAGGATTTGAGCCCAATTATATAAAAACGCAGTTGACAAAATGGTACCAAAGTAATACTATAAACAATGCCCAGAAAAATAAGACAACTAATCAAAGAGCTTGAACAAGCTGGCTTTATAGATCGAGGCGGCAAAGGAAACCACCGGAATTTCATTCACCCGAAGGGCATTGTGATCACTATTTCCGGAAAGCTTGGAGATGATGCAAAGCATTATCAAGAAAGAGAAGTGACCAAGAAAATTAAGGAGTCTCAAAAATGAAAGCACGAAATCGTTATTTAAAAATTGTTGAATGGTCAGATGAAGACCAATGCTATGTTGGCTCTGTGCCTGGCTGGATTGGTAAATGTTGCCATGGAGACGATGAAGAAAAAGTTTATCGAAAACTTTGCCAAATTGTTGACAAATGGATTGATATTTACGAGAAAGATGGCAGGCCTCTTCCTCCGACAATAGCCGGCAAAAAATATTCTGGGAAGTTCCAACTGCGCCTTGGCAGTGATCTACATCAAGCCCTGGTGATTCGTGCCATGCAAACAGGTGACAGTTTGAATAATTTTTGTATAAAATTACTTAAACAATCTCTTTCAAAATCTTACAAGTCGCCTTGATGATACAAAATGTTAAGTATAAATCACTGTATTGCTTGACCTGTTTTTTTTATCTCGTCAATAAGGATGCCTCCTTCTGCGAAATCTTTCGGAGTAAAAGGCATTGGTTCAATTCTGCTATCCAGCCCTCGGCGAAAGTGGACAATCATTCTCCTGTCTGAATACCTATTCCCTTTAAAGGCCGTCGAAATGACAGCAACATCAATATCACTATCTTCTCTCTGCTTCCCGATAGCGTATGACCCAAACAATAACGCTTTTTGGACGGGGATATTGTTTTCTTTCAGCCGGTTAAGATATTTTTTAACTAAGTCCAAGAGGGAATCTGTTGAATAAGCCATTTTCTTATCTCCTCAATCTGCTTAAGCTTATTGCTTGTAAATCCTTTTGTGCATCTTTTAAAAAAAGAAAATTTGTCATCAGGATATCTTGCTTCAAGGTTGTAATCTTAAATTTCTTCGAGCAATTCAAGGTTGTTTTGTTGCAATTCCAAACCGGCTTTTTCACATAAATAAACAAGGTTATGTGAGAATGGGGGTGTTTCATCCTGCTTTTTGACATAAATCGCCTTCAATGTTTTCTCCAAGGTCAAATGACCAAAAAACAAAGCGTACGAATAGTCCCCCTTTTCAAACAAATGCCCTGCCACTTTCCAATCTTGAGTGGCAGTATTAAGCCAATATTTCATTCTTTCATATTTTTTCATAGTAACCCAGAAGTACGGGCGGCCTTTGGTAGTTTCGTTAGTTTATCATCCTTTATAATGGCATGGGTAAATTTTCAAGAACTTTTTGTTCCTTTTCAGAAAAAAATTTCGCGTCGGTAAAACCTTTAAAAAGCATAAATACTAACTAGTTGAATGAGTTATTTACTTACTTATGGATGTCCCGCATTCCCTATAATTCCAATCAGCAATAAAACAATATCCCAATGGACTTCCCCAACTTCCCTGATATACACCGATATCCACCATTCATAATCGGTTAAGAAGTAGCTTGCCGGGCCAAATAATGTTGATTCAATGCTTGGCGAAGGTATGATTTAATAACTGCCTGACGACTAATATTTAATTCTTTGGCAATACCATCTAATTCTTTAAGCATATCAAGAGTAAAATCAACATTTACTCTTTGAATGGGAGGTTTCATTTCACCTTTATTAGTAAAAAACTTGGAAATATCTTTCCCTTTCATTGCTAATTCAGCTATTTCTTCCGCCGTTGGAATTTTTTTCTTAGGTGTGTTTTTCATATAATTTTTCTTCTTGTTTGGTTGATTTCCAAAGAGTCACAAGATGATAGCATTCACCTTCACTATCTTCTCTAACTTCAAAAATTACGGTATATAATTTACCTTTTACCCAACCTATTGCACGAAATTGTTCGGGATCATCAGATCTGCAGTCAACGTAATGGTAATGATTCCATATTTTTTGAACTTCCACAAAGCTAATTTTTCGCCTCGGATCATTTTTTAAAATCCTGCTTTTTTCTATGTCGAATTTAAATCTCATGCACAAGTAAATATCCGGGTCCATAGGGCCCGGCTTTGGGTTACCCCTGAAAGGGGATAGCTTACTCAAAACCGTACGAGTTAAAAGTGCCTAAAGTGATCTAAAGTGCCTAAAGCTATGGTGTCGCTTCGCCGCTGATTTTATATAATTGATAGAATTCCTTAACTTTAGCTCACTTTAAACTTTAGTTCACTTCAAACTCTTGCAGCGATTCTTCAGGCAGAGCCGAAGAACTCTGACCTGGCCCTAAGGACCAGGTTTTTAACAACCAAATGAAATATAACTGTTATACCATAATGTCAAATAAAAAGTTTCTGACTTAAAATGAAGATTTATCCAGTGAAATTCGTGCAACGAAGCGCGAAGTGCATTTCACAAGGACCTGACCCCACTGTCCTACACATTGGCGATCCTTTTCGATTTGAAAACCGAAAACAGCTTATCAAAATGTCCGGATATGATTTGTGTGCAAACCGGAGCGGAAGAACAAGCGACAAAGCGATCCCGGGGATTTCTAAAAAAGGTAACGATGAGCTTCGCTATGCCTGGTATCAGGCAGTTAGGGTAGCATCTGCAAGAGTCGATCTGTTCAGAACCTATTCCTGTAAACAGTATTTGGGCCGGCCCCTGCCCGCCGTTTTTTGGAGGGACATAAGGATTATAGGATGTCCTGCACTCCCTTCCTGATATCGGAGGTCATTACATCTTTTAAGTAAATATTTGATCAAAAAACCTATCTTTATCCAGGTGTTTTTGCCATTCTCTATGCCTTTTAACACTTTCTATTCTTTTCTCTCTTGGCATATTAATAAAACGGTTAGCTTCAATAGGCCCCAATTCCATAATCAGTGCCTTTATCGCTTTCTTAACCATTAACTCTTCATCCATGTATTTTATTGCTTTCATCGAAGTCCCTCCTTTTCACAGAACGCAACAGGAGTGCCACACCATACCTTTATGTTGTGTCTTAAGCATTTTTTAAGAAGAGAATCGTCACAACTTATGAATTCCGCATTGTTCTGCAAATGCGATATGCGCTGCATCAGCGACCCCAAACTTCAATTCATATAATTCTTCAGCTCTATTGCTCGCAGCGGCCAAATCTACCGTAACAAATTCGCCCAATGCTTGTAAACGCTCTTGCAACTCAATCCTTTCAAAATTGCCAGATATGGCTTTTATTTCTTCCCAATGAATTGGAGAAACCACCAACCTGTACTCCTCATTTTTTACTTTTGATAATATCAGATTCGCAGCTTCTGTTTCAAGCCGAATTCTCAACAAAGATTGATCGTCAAAAGGCCGACTTAAAACACAGACGTCAAGGTAGATAGACTTTTTATTCTTTTTCACGTGTTCTACTTCCACTACCTATTTTCAGTTTAGCGATGATTTCCTTCGGAATAGAGATGTGTCCATCTCCTAAGAACATTCCAGTATATTCTTCTTGTATACCCGACACCCTCTGTTACGAAAAAAGCTATCATTTGGTAATCCAACTGTCAAGATCAGATCAAATGTATCCATGACTGCACCGCAAGACGATTAAGTATGATTAGAAAACCAGATTCCGTGAAATGGCTAAAGCTGAAACCTCTCTCCGAGGCGTAGGCTCTACCCTCCGGCCTGTAAGCCCTACGGGCTGGAAGCGGAGCCGGAGCCCCCAAAATCTATACAGTAATTTATTCAATTGGAGTGATAGTTCAAATCCCTCAACTTCAATCTGTTCATAATTGAAAGTCGTCGGACAGGTTCGCCATCATCCAAGTTTTGTGGCTTTGTCCACTCCCATTTTATGTCTAAATCAACTACTGTCTTGCCTTCCAACACAATTCCCAGCAAAATCTTTGTTAAATTTTACATGCCTGGCCGTACACCCTCGAAATCGACCGACTTATTAAATCTCCTCATAACTACCAATTGCTTGAATGAGTTATTTACTTATTTATGGACGTCCCGCAATCCCCACAAAACAGTCCTCCACACTGCCGGCGGATCTTCGACCTTGAGCTTAAATGAGTAAAAAGTGTATTGAATGGATCTGCCCACCGTCTTTTTGGAGGGACAAAAGGAATATAGGATGTCCCCCATTACTTTTCAGCACAAAAAGATGTGTTAACATAAGACATACATTGTCCCATTTATTTATGGTGAAAACGAGAGGTTTTTAAAAACAATATTTCCTAGCAGAAAATACAAAAAACTTTATTTGAATAAGGAAAAATAAAAATTATCACCTTGGACAAAGAAGAACAGGCATTATCAAATACAAGCAGATGAACATGGTTTGATGTGACCATATAATTTAACACACTCAAACCGCTGTATCTTTTCTTTGCCTGGTATAGCCACTCAATCCATCTCCGTCGATCTCTTGGGAATTTTAAAAGAAATTCTCTCTTATGGCATCTGTGGGTTATTTACCCAGTTGAATTCGAAGACTATTCAACCGGGGTATGCCAGATATGACCGGGTAGATAATGTCTTTTTGCGCGAGCCATTTTTTGATCGATTCTCTTAATAGGGCAATTTTAGGGGGAAAACTGGTCGATCAAGACTGTTTCAGGGACACTTTTAGACCATTTTTATGGCAATGTCAACTACTTAGCGTGGCCCGACCCTCGGCTCAATGATCCAAGTAACTTAGAATAGTTCCGACCAGTTTTAACGATACTAGCCAAAAAAGACCTTTTATCTAAATTTCTGTATTCTTTTTCCGTAAATGGTAGTGCTTCTATTAAACTATTATATGTTGCAGCAACTCGCGAAAGATACTGCATATTTTCTATCTTAGGTCTGCCCTCAAACCAATCTGAAATCACAGCCAGATCAATATCACTATATTCTTTGGGGATCCCATACGCATATGAACCAAACAATATGATTTCTTTGATTGGTATCTCCTGTCTGAGCCTTAGAATGAAACCCTTAATGATTTCATCTACTTGATCTTCTGATAAATCCATTTATGAATTTCCCGGGTCTTTTGATAGACCTGTTCTGCTTTTTTCTCATTTATTATTTCAGACAAACTTTCTTTGTAATCACCATATCGGGCCTCAATATGGTAAGGAGTCAATTCAGCAAGAAAATTGAACTGTTCGGAGGTTAACTCATTACTGATCATCGCTATTTCCGCAAGGCGATTCAAATTGTGGATCGGAAAGTTTTCTTTGCCCAACTGCGCAATAAATGCTTTGAGAATTTTTTCAACCGCCTGCTGGCACATATATACTACATAAAGGTAGCGGCCAGTATCCAACATAATTTTAGCAGTATCCAGATCATATTGCGATCTTTCAACCCAGTATTCAACAATCTTGTCCATAATCACTCAAATTAATGATAAATTTTCTACAAATTCAATATACTATAAAAATACTCGATACCTTCACCGAAGTCAATCTTTATCGTATGGATAATCCTGATAGGCTCCGGTCTCTGACTAACCTCCCATATAATTCAAATGTAACTTAAGATTTCTCATTTAAGCTTTCGCGCATCCTCACCTCAGAGCTTTTCCGCTTCCCAGCCTTATAGCCCCTAACCTCCCTGCCCTATACCTTTCCCCTTGACAATCCCGCCATAATGGTGCATATTAATACGTAATAGTATACACACATAAAGGAGTAAAAATGAACACCGAAAACGTCCGTCTCAACATCACATTGCCGAAAGATCTGGTGCACCTCATAGATCAGATGTCCGGGCCACGGAAACGCAGCCTGTTTATCGCTGAAGCCGTTCAGCTAAAAGTGCGGCAAGCCAAAAAAGAAGCTCTTGAGAAAAAACTGGCTGAAGGTTACCGCGCCGGGTACAACCAAAGCCGTGAGATGGCATCTGAATTTGAAGCCATTGATCTGGAGGGCTGGGATGACTATTAAAAGAGGTGAAATCCATCTGGCATCATTGGACCCGACCATAGGTCGTGAAATTTCAAAAACAAGACCTGTCGTTATCATTTCAAACGACATCAATAACCGTTTCTCCGGAACGATAACCGTTCTGCCGATCGCCTCAATGAATTTGGGAAAGATCTATCCTTTTGAGGTTAAACTTCCCAAAGGGGTGGGCAATCTTCCGAAGGGTTCAAAGGTGAAAGCAGATCAAATCCGTACTTTGGATAAACGCAGGATAATAAAAGTCATCGGTATGTTGGGTGATGAAAGCATGGCCCGCATAGAATCCGCCTTAAAAATACATCTCGAATTGGAAATATAGATATAGTTTTTGTGGCTGAACGTTTACCAGGATTCTTTTCTTGAATTGCAGTCGAGGAGGAAACAGATTTGGGTTATTTATCCCTGTTTCCATTCAAACCTTTCCCATAGTCCTTAACCGACGAATGCACTGATCAAGCTTTGCCCCACCCTCATAACCATAAGATCTCTGTAATATAATTCCAATCAGAAATAAAACTATATTCCAATGGACATCCCCAACTCCCTCACACTTCCTGATATCGGAGGTCATTACATCTTTTAAGTAAATATTTGATCAAAAAACCTATCTTTATCCAGGTGTTTTTGCCATTCTCTATGCCTTTTAACACTTTCTATTCTTTTCTTTCTTGGCATATTAATAAAACGGTTAGCTTCAATAGGCCCCAATTCCATAATCAGTGCCTTTATCGCTTTCTTAACCATTAACTCTTCATCCATGTACTTTATTGCTTTCATCGAAGTCCCTCCTTTTCACAGAACGCAACAGGAGTGCCACACCATACCTTTATGTTGTGTCTTAAGCATTTTTTAAGAAGAGAATCGTCACAACTTATGAATTCTGCTCCGCATTGTTCTGCAAATGCGAAATGCGCTGCATCAGCGACCCCAAACTTCAAATCATATAATTCTTCAGCTCTATTCCTCGCAGCGGCCAAATCTACCGTAACAAATTCGCCCAATGCTTGTAAACGCTCTTGCAACTCAATCCTTTCAAAATTGCCAGATATGGCTTTTATTTCTTCCCAATGAATTGGAGAAACCACCAACCTGTACTCCTCATTTTTTACTTTTGATAATATCAGATTCGCAGCTTCTGTTTCAAGCCGAATTCTCAACAAAGATTGATCGTCAAAAGGCCGACTTAAGACACAGACGTCAAGGTAGATAGACTTTTTTTTCTTTTTCACGTGTTCTACTTCCACTACCTATTTTCAGTTTAGCGATGATTTCCTTCGGAATAGAGATGTGTCCATCTTCTAAGAACATTCCAGTATATTCTTCTTGCATACCCGACACCCTCTGTTACGAAAAAAGCTATCATTTGGTAATCCAACTGTCAAGATCAGATCAAATGTATCCATGACTGCACCGCAAGACGATTAAGTTGGATTAAAAAACCATATCCTGTGAAATGGCTAAAGCTAAAACCTCTCTCCGAGGCGTAGGCTCTACGAGCCGGAGGCCTTCCATCCCAAAATCCATCGCTAACATCATTCAGCTGGAATAATATTCTCAACATCTTCGGTTAAATCTCATATTTTTTGCCTACAAATAAACTCAAAAGGATGGCTGTTTTCTCTCTACAGAATTCTGGCCCTTTTTGCTTTGATATCCCAAGCCAATTTCTTAAATATATTCAGCAATTTCCGGTTAGGAAATTGCATAAAAAATATGTAAAATCAACGCATTAAGTCATTTTATACTTGACATCTTATTTATAATGTGCGGCGAATTTTGGTATTATTAATAATATCAAGGAGTT